>ERZ1292623.1964-Hain-H51-01um-R1-1964-length-19033-cov-15_pt1 | contig 19033 bp, 15 predicted proteins | sample MGYA00564398_ERZ1292623 | MGnify/ENA primary metagenome ERZ1292623 (study PRJEB36523, sample SAMEA6512633) | groundwater metagenome | collected 2019-01-07 | study: AquaDiva: Metagenomics assemblies of 32 groundwater samples | reverse complement strand
ATAAGGCGCGATTTACAGCGCTAATGGCTTCGTTGTCATGGCCGGCGGAAATATTAGCGATGCCAAAATACCACCAATTTTGACCGTAATCGGGCGCAATTTCGGTGGTTTTTTTCGTTAGCTCAACGGCGCGATTATAATCCTTAGCCGTTAACGCGAGCTGTAAATAAGAATAATAAACTTCCAGGCGCTTGGGCGAGAGTTCTATCGCCTTTTCATAAGCTTGAGCCGACTTTTGCCAAAGTGAAATTTTTAAAGAATCGCCCTCCACGCCCATAGATTTAAAATAATAAATCTGCCCTAAATTCAAATACGAAAAAACCAGTGGATGATCTTTAACTTCTTTTTCAAGTTCGTTTACTCCAAAATCCACAACCGAAAGTTTGGTTTCCGGTGGAAATTTATTTAGAGAGTTTTGCAGCCATTGGGTATATTGATTGCGAAACTCCGAAGCGCCGAGCGTTTCGTATTTGAGAGATTTTTGATAACTTTCAAAAGCTTGGGCCGGAGTAAGGGCGCCGGAACCTAATCCGGAAAAAGCGCGAGTAAATGCCAGATTGGCAGAAGCCGGTTTAACGCTCACCTGCCAAATTAAGAAAATAGAAAATAGAAAATAGAAAATAGAAATCGCTAAAATAGAGGCGGATTTATGCGGATTATTCGCTGATTCGCGCAGATAATTATTTCCGCCGTAAATAGCAAAACTAATCGTCAGAAACAGAGTTATGAAGCTGGCGGGGCTGTCAAAAACGAAAAAGCTTTGAACCGCGTAGGCAACAATAAGCGCCGACCATGTGCGCATATTTTTTTTCCAAAACGTAAAAAATAAAACTCCTATCAACAGCGCATAACCCGCAAACCCGAGAATGCCGTTCATTGACGCGTAATCAAGATAAGCGTTGTGGGCGCGATCAAAATTGGTTTCCCGAAGATTATAAACTCTGGGGTCAAGATATGCGTTATGAAGATATAAATAATTATTAGGCCCCCAGCCAAAAATCGGACGGGCTTTAAACGCGTTCCAAGCAATTCCCCATTCGGTAAAACGCTGTTGGACCGTGTCATCTTTTAGCGAAACATTGGTAATTCTTGTAAGTTGAGAGGTGTTTTTAATAAAATCTGTGCCGCGCATAAACCAAAGAAAACCGTATAAAACAACCGGAATCAAAACAACCAAAGCAAGAATCTTTCTGGTTTGCGGCTTTCGCCGGAATTGAATTGCCAGATAAATAGCAAGTCCGGCGCCAAAACCCAACAAGGCGCCGCGGCTTGATGCCAGAAAAAGCGTGCCGATGTTTAAAAAGAAAGCCGCCGCCCAAATCCACTGAAGCTTGGGGCTTTGCCACAAGTAGAGAGCAAAAAAGGCGCTAAAAATCGCGTAACTGGCGAGAAGATCGGTATTGCCAATAGTTCCCATCTGACTTCCCGGAAGCCAAGTCCACGAAGCTCCAAAATACTGCGCTAAAACATAAAAAAATTCCAGAACGCTTACCGCCACGGCAATCCCAAAAAATTGCTTCCATTCTTTCTCGGCGCGCAAAACACTGCTCAAAATAATCGCGAAAGCGATAAAATGAAACCAAGCAATCACGCCGGACATTCTTTCGGTATTGCCCCAAAAACTGCGATATAAGTCAACGCCGGTAAAACTAGTAATTATTAAAATAATTGTCAGCGCGGCCAAAGTATATGTTACTAAATTTAATTTTGGCTTGTAGCGATTGTCTGAAATTGTCAAAATAACATAGAAAAATAAAATAATTTCAATAACTAGCTGAAAAATCCAGATTTTTGGAAAGATAAAAGGAAAATAAAAAGAGCCGCCGACATAAAGCGGAATAAACAAAATAAAACCGATGCCGAATTTGATTAGTTTTATTAAGATATTAGACATTTAAATAATTTTATGGGAAAATATTGAATATATGCGGTATAAGCAATTAAAAATCTTTTTACTCATTATAAGCGATGTTTTCATATTTTACCTCGCTTTAGGAATCGCTCTTATTATTCGTTATGTTATTGTTAACCGCGATCTGGCAACATTTTACAGCTCTATCCCGCTTCATCTTATCTCTTTTACCATAATATTCGTAATTTGGTTAATTGTTTTTTGGACCGCGGGTCTCTACGATCTTTCAAAACTAAAAAATGAAGAATTATTTTACAAAAATCTTATTATCACTTTTGGCATTAATGCGGCAATCTCGGTTTCCTTCTTCTATTTTATACCATATTTTATAATTACGCCAAAAATAAATTTATTCATTGACTTAATTTTAACATTGGTTATTCTTTACTTTTGGCGGCAATATTTCAACCGGTGGGCCGGAAAGGCCTTTGGGATTAATATGGTGTTTCTTGGCGCCAGCCCGGAAATAATGGAACTTAAAGAATTTTTAAATAATAATCCTCAATTGGGCTACCGAGTCGTCGGAATTTTGGCGCCGGATAATGTTTCGGAATTAGAAAATCTTTGGCAGACAAAAAAGTTTTCGCTTATAGTTTCGGCGGAACAATTTAATCATTCTCAAAAACTGGCGTTTTTGCTCTTCCAATATTTCAAAAAAGGCGTGACCATCAGCGACTTGAATAAATTCTATGAGAACGTCGCCAATCGCGTTCCCATTTCAATAATTCGGGAGGTTTGGTTTTTGGAAAATATTTCGGAAATTGAAAGGGGGGTTTACGAAACCGGCAAAAGAATATTTGATATTATTATGGGAATAATTTTGGGCCTTGCCACTATTGTAATTTTGCCCATTGCCGCTATCGGGATAAAAATTTTTGACCCGGGCCCGATTTTTTATCGTCAGAAACGTGTTGGTAAAAATGGCCGGACTTTTACTTTGTTTAAACTCCGCTCCCTGCCGCTCAACAAAAATAACAACCGCATGCAAAAACCAAATCAAGAAGAGATTACTTCCTTTGGCAGGTTTTTAAGAAAAAGCCATTGGGACGAATTGCCCCAGGTTTGGAATATTTTAAAAAATGAAATGTCGTTTATCGGGCCGCGGCCGGAAAAGCCGGAATTTGCAGAGCGCCTTTCAAACGAAATTTCTTTTTATGAAATGCGAAGTTTGGTAAAGCCGGGAATTACCGGCTGGGCCCAGCTTCATAATCCCAACGCCGGCCCGACTTTTAAAGAAACTTTGGAAAAACTCCAATATGATCTTTATTATGTAAAAAACCGCTCGGTTTTTTTGGACCTTTCAATTGTTCTAAAAACTCTGCGCATCTTAATCTCCGGCGCCGGAAAATAAAAACGGTCTCATTTGAGACCGTGAATTTTCATGAAATTTTAACAACTCCCCTAATCAGTCTGCCTGCCTGCAAATCTTGAAGGCCCTGATTAATCTGGGCGAAAGAATAAACTTCGGTAATCAATTTTTCAACCGGAAAATTGCCTTTCAAATATTCAGAAGCATAAAAAGGAATATCTTTGTCCAAAAAACATTCGCCGCCCCAAGTACCGCGCAGTTTTTTGCCTTTAACCAGTTCAAAAGGGTCAATGGCAATTCTTTCCCCCGGCTCCAGATTACCGGCAATTATCGCCGTTCCGGTATTTTTAAGGCAATCGAATGCCAATTCCATTGCCTTTTTGCTGCCGCTACACTCAACTGCGAAATCAAACAGTCCGCGATGATTGAAATCATCAGAATGAATCGTCCTCACATCCAACGTTTCTATGACCCACTCCAGTTTCCAAAGCCTAACATCAAAAGCAACGCATTCAACGCCTAATGAAACGGCGCGCATCAGAGCGCTGGCGCCGATTCCGCCGATTCCGAACACGGCGATATTTTGGCCGGATTGAATATTTATTTTATCGATTATGCCCGCGCCGGTTGGCACGGCGCAACCCAAAAGCGACGCAATTTCCTGTTCTATCTTGCGCGAGATCGAAACTAATCTATTTTCGGAAACAACGGCAAATTCGGTAAAAGTAGCTACGGCTCCGGCATTAACAATGCCATTGTCGCTTTCATATTTAACAACAGGAGAATCTAATCCCTTGCCCTTAATCCAGCTGCAGACAACATAATCTTGGGACTTAACTTTTTCAACGCCTTTTCCGATATCAATAACAATCCCGGACGCTTCATGGCCCAAAAGGTGAGGAATATATTCACTTCCTTTTCTGCCGTTAATTTCATTCAGCTGGCTGCGGCACAAGCCGCTGTATAATATCTTCACAAGAACCTGACCTCGCTCCAATTTGGGAATTTCAAGCTCTTCAATCACCAAAGGCCCGCCGACATTTCTTAGAACAGCCGCTTTAGTTTTCATCCAATCCTCCTTATGGAATGAACCAGTAGTAATCGCCGGTGTAGCCGACTTCGGCAAACAGCCGCTCCCAATCATCAACGCTCATGTACGTCAAAGCGGTTAAATTCCATTTTTCCATGCGGTCACGCTCAACCTCATTATGATAAGAATCAAGCGTGACAAAAGCATGCTTACGAGACACCCTCATTACTTCCCTCAACGCCTGTTTGCATTCTTCAAGCGGAAGATTGTGGAGAGTGGTAATGGAAATTACCAAGTCAAACGACTTATCGGGAAACGGCAAGTTTTTGGCATTGGCCACTGTGACAAACGGCTTAACGCCATCCATCGCGTTCTCTATCGCGTATTCCGAGATATCAATGCCGGCCACTTTGATGCCCGGAATTGCCCGCATAAAATCATACAGCATAAATCCTTTGGCGCAGCCTATATCCAACACGCTGCTTTTGGGGGTTAGGTTGTAATAATCTCTGAATCTTTCAACAATTTTAACCCAGCGGCCATCATAAACATAACCGCCATAACCAACCAATCTGTCGCCGTCAAAAAATTCCTTGCCGAATTGCCTTGCAATTCTATGATGTTCATCGGTAATCAGTTTAAATCTCCCTTCAACATCGCGATTGATGCTTGGATAAGTATCAAGTAAATTAATCTCGGCCATTTTCTTTCTCCTTTCATTTATTCCTTATGGACGTACTCTAAAGGATGAGTTAAAATTTCTTCCCAATTATCATTAATCCATTGAATCACTCTGTCGATGCCGTTAGAAAGCGCGACTTTAGGTCTCCAACCCAATTCTGTTTTCGCTTCGGAATCCAAACTGTATTCAGGATCCTGATTGGTTCTTTCATCAGATATTTCAACGGATTTTTTAAAACTAAAATTCATCCTCCGGCATATAAATCTCACCAAATCTTTTATCTTTATCAATTCTCCGGAAGAAAGATGGTAAACGTTTCCAATCTTACCCTCTAAAATTATTTTATCAATTCCTCTAACCACGTCGGCAATGTTGATAAAATCACGTTTAACGGCGCCCCTGCCGTGCAGAGGTATTTTTTTGCCAAGCTTCAGATAAATGATGGTTCTCGGAATAATTCTGTAGAGCTGTTGATGAGGACCGTAAAAATTGGTAGATCTCACAAAACAAATGGGAAACCCAAACTTATTAAACAAAGTGGTCAGAAATAAATCGGCCGCAATTTTTGAAACGGCATAAGGCGTTGACGGATTGTAAGTTTGGATGTTTTCCTTTCTGTTTTTGCAGAGACCATAAACTTCAGGAGTCGAGATTTGAATATACTTCTTCAAATATACCCGGTCTTTCAAACTAAAAGTTAAATTAGCAATGCTTACGGTGTTAGTCATAAGCCAGTGAGCCGGATTAGTCCAACTGTGCTGAACATTGCCTTGGGCCGCAAAATTAACAATCACTTCCGGTTTTTCCCGATCAAGCAGCCGGATTATTTCCGGAAGTTGCGTATTAATGTTTAACTGAAAAAATCTAAATCGGGGCGATCTCTTTTTCTTGTAAAGATACGGCAAAAACAAAGGCGGGTATTCCGGCGACCGGCTTATGCCGATTATTTCTCTATCGGTATTTTCCAGAAAAAAATCTATCAAGTGGCTGCCGGAAAAAGAATTACTGCCTATAATCGCTACTTTATCCATTTCAATCTCCTTTTATTTTACGCAGTTTATAATAAGTGCTATAGCATTTATTTTAAACAGACGTATATTTTAAGTTTTTAAGAAACTGTCTTGATTCGAATAGATATTAAACTAAAAACCCCGTTGTGTCAACGGGGTTTGGGCGCCGGATAAGTGACGGTTTTCCGCATTTCCGGCATTGTTCTAAAAACTTCAATCCAAAAACCCTTGATAAAATCTTTTAATCCCCTGACGGGATTTTTAATTTTTATCGGATATATATACGCTTTCAGCGTATATACTTTAACAAGATAATAAATAACCAGAAAAAGCTTTTTAGCCAGCGCTCCGCGCCAATAGATGGCGCGATTTTTGATAAACGGCGCAATCCACGGCTGCCAGACCGCCAATCCGGAAAGGTAGAGAATGTTTTTCTGAATGTCTTTCTGCTCTTCGCTGAAGCAGCTGAGCGGCGATCGCTCAAGAAGCGATTCGCCGAATTCGTCAACATTCATTCTGAAATAACTCTTGTCTTCGCACCACTTGCCGATTTCAGTCCCCGGATAAGGCATCAGAATGGAACGGCTTGAAAATTTAACTCCGGAAGCAATTTCAAGATCAATCGCATTTTTATCATCTTGGATTATAGATTCTGACATTTCGGCTTCAAGAGGCGGCAATCCCAAAATCATATTATTGAAAATATTTATTCCATGCTTTTTGAGAATCTGAAAGTTTTCAATAATCGCTTCATTGGTAAAATTTTTGTGCACCACTTTTTTTCTAATCTCGAGATTGGCGGAATCAATGGCAATATTCAGCGAAAAACATCCGGCTTGTTTTAAAAGCCGCGCCATATCTTCATTGATAGAATCGACTCTTACCAAGGCGTTAAAAGGAATGCCCACTTCGCGCGGATACCGCTCGGCGAACTCCTCAAGCCAAAAATCTTTTTTGCCGATAACGAAAAGGTCATCTTCAAACTTTATAAATCCAACCGGCCATCTTTTTTTGAGATCTAAAATCTCCGCGATAACACGGTCAACTGAGTGCTTGCGCACATACTTCCCTTTGCCCCGATACATTTTTTTCAACACAGCTTCAAAACAATAAGAACAAGAAAAAGGACAACCGCGGGATGTCATAAAAGTTTTCAGCGGGAACAACCCCATATTTGGGGCTTTCCCAAATATCATGTCTCTTTCGGGAAAAGGCAGCGCGTCAAGATCGTCAATCAAAGACCTCTTGGTATTAATCGGTCCATTGGGAAAACCCAGATTTTGAATATCATAAAGCGTCTCGCCTTTTTGGCCGCCGGCTAAGCGGTCTAAAAGTTCAACAAAAGCGCCTTCGCCTTCGCCCATGCAAACGGCGTCAATCGATTGATACTTGACACATTCTGGATAATAAGTCGGATGGGCGCCGCCCATAATAGTAAAGATGTCGGGAAAATATTCTTTCACAAGCTTGTTAAAAGTGAAATATCGCTGATGAGTTCCCGTCACGGCGCTGTACGCGATAACGTGCGGCCTATATTCCGCGATTTCGTCAAGAGGAGCAATGGTATTGTTGAGAATAAGCGCTTCGCCTTCATGACCGGCGGCTTTAGCCGCCGCCAAAAGATAAGCCGGTCCCATCGGATCAATAAAATCCTCGCCCTCAATCACAAATAAAACTTTTAAACCGCTGTTCATTTTCATCACCTCTTATCATTTCTATGCCTTCTCAATTTGTACATATTTTTGTCTTTAACAAGTTCTCCGGCTAAAGCTTCTCTTGCAATATCGCTGTTAAGCGAATCGTAGGCGATAGAAAAATTTCTTCCGCCGACAATATTTTTATCCTGCGAGGTCAACCAGCGTATGCCTTCGTAAACATCTTCCATCTTAGTTTCTTTTTTCCCTTTGGCAATATTTGTCTTGATTAGTTTGTGTATTTTTGTCCTGATAAATCCCGGTCCGACAATAAAAACATTAAGATCGTCATTCTCAGCGTCCAACAACTCGCACATTTTCATAAGCATAATCTTAGACGCCACATACGCGGATAAACGAGGCACCGGATTATTCACTCCCCCGCCGGCAAAAAAAACTACAGATGGATTAGATTTTTTCCCTCTTAAAGAATACAAACCGTGAATAATTCTTAACTGCTCAATTGAATTTATGTGTATAGAGTCGCTCCAAGCGTCAAAATCGACTTGGAAAAAATCGCCATAAGGTCTTAAATCGCCCACGCAGGATATAAAAAGATTCCAATGTATTTTAAGTTTTTTGAAATCTTTCAAAAAATTTTTGACGCTCCCATTATCGGAAATGTCGCAATGAAAAAGACGGCAATCGGGCGATTTGTTTATTTCTGATAATCTGCCGTAAGATCTGTATATTCCAATAACTCTAAATCCGTCTTGCAAGTATCTTTTGGCAAGATAAAGTCCAATATCGCTGGAAATAGAAAGAATAACTACTGTGGTCATAATTCCTCCTCTAAATTGTATTGTCAAAGTACTGAAATTTAATTGCCCTTTATTATCACATAACTTTAAAAATTACGCAAGAAAAAATCCCGATGCGCATCGGGATAAATAAATTAACTCAAATCAATTCTCTCTCTTAAAACTCTTATCCGCCAGAAAAGACGGAAATAGGTTTTTAAAATGTTAATGATATTTTTGAGCCGCATGGCTTTTGATTTTCCGGTCAGCCGTTCTCTTAAAAAAAATGGAACTTCAATATATTTAACACCAGAAGCAACCAAATAAACCAGAAGCTCAACCATTAAAGCATAACTCTTGGTTGATGTCGACACTTTTTTCAATTGGTCTGTCCGATAAAAATTCAGATGGTAATATTTAAGTTTAAAACCAAAAAGTAAATTCAAAAGTATCACATTAATTCTAGAAACTAATCGTCTTGTCCAAGGCCTGACCTCGGAATTTTCAATATAGCCGACCACAACATCGGATTTGTATAAGGCTAGTAAAATATAGTCCAGAGATTTGGAGGTGATTAAACCGTGACATGGCCATAAGCCGGTAAAAGTTTTTGAAACCATGCTGATGCCTCTCCCAAAATTATATCCCAAATTCATATTTTTGGGGTTATGGAAGACCTTAATTTTAGAATCTTCAGCAGATAATCTTTCGGCAATTTCACCGGTTTTGTCAGTTGAACCATCATTAAAGATAAATATTTCATAATCAAAGCAATATTCCTTTAATTTTTCCAGAACTGATCTAACCGTAAATTCAATAGCCTCCTCTTCATTATAAGCTGGCATAATTAGAGATATGGACTTATCTACCACAATGGCCTCCTTTATTCAATTATTAAAAAGCGTTTTGCCTATATTTTCATAAAAAACAAAAAAGGTCAAGTCAAAATAAGGCATTCATGGTTTGGTATTGAAATTTTTTAAATGTAATTATATAATTACCGAAAAGTTTAAGGTCCTTTTACAAAGAAAAAAAGGAGTAAATTTATAATGAAAAACATGAATATCTCTGTATCAATAATTATCCCGGCTTTAAACGAAGCTGGAAATGTTGAAAATGCCATAAGTAACATAACTCAAGCGCTTGAGAAGCGTAATATCACCGACTTTGAAATTTTAATTATTGATGATGGATCCACAGATGGAACAGATAAAATTATTGACAATCTAGGTATAAAAAACAACCGTGTTCGCGTATTTCACAATCACACCCCAAAAGGATTGGGATATAATTTTAGAATGGGCGTAAATACCGCTTCCAAAGATTATGTCGGATGGTTTCCCGGAGATAATCAGATAACTTCAGAAAGTATGAATAATATTTTTGAACAAATCGGGAAAACTGATATAATTATCCCCTACGTTGATAATCCCCGCCAAAGACAAGTGTATCGCCTAATATTGTCATATACCTATACGGCAATATTCAACATTATTTTTGGATTGCGTCTAAAATATTTTAACGGTCCATGTTTTTTTAAACGCAATTTGTTAAAAACGGTTTCAATGACCACCGATAGCCCCGCATATATGGCGGAAATAATAGTCCAATTGCTTAAGAGAACCGCAATATCATACATGGAAGTGCCATTTCACAATCAAAAAAGAGAATACGGGAAAAGTAGTGTACTCAAATGGAAAAATGTTTATCTCATTGGAAAAACTATAGCAAATTTAATTTACAGAATCTATGTAAAATAAAAAACCCTGGTAGTAATAGCCAGGGTATTTAATTCTCAAAAACTAATAATTTCATTTAATCACCCAATTCAACGGATTATCGGGCATTATTTTGGCAAAAAAAAGCTTTCTTGCCAGATTTGCGTTTCTAAAAAAAGTTCCGTCTCTCAAACTTTTGCGGCTTTTCCACCAAAGATATTTCGGATTCAGATAAAACTCCCGATAAAATTTCCAGTAAAATTTCTCAAGAGTTTGAGGCGTTAAACCATTCGGATGTTTGTATATTCTTGCGGCTTTATGAATATTATAGTCATCCCATTTTTTGCTTAGTATCAATCCCTGCTTTTCATAATCGACATAAAGACGAGTATCCGGAAATGGAATACAGATAGTAACTTTGGCAAAATCTGGCATTAGCTTTTTGGCAAAATCAATGGTTTTTTGCATTGATCTTTCCGTGTCGCCCGGAGTGCCGAACATAAAGAATCCGACTGTTTCGATATTGAATTCTTTAATCATTTTCATGCATTCAATACTTTTTTCAATATTAAGATTCTTTTGAATTGAATCCAGCGATTCCTGATCGCCCGATTCATAACCGCCCCCAACCTGATAACATCCAGACTTGGCAGCAAGCTCTAAAAACTCCCTGTCAACCCGATCGGCTCTGACACCATTAGCCATATTCCAAGGAATGATTATATTGTGTTTCAACATTTTTTGCGCAATGATCTTTCCTCTACTTATATTAATAAGAAATTGATCGTCAATAATACGAAGCTCTTTTACTCCGCATTTTATGAGATACTTATAAAGCTCAATAACATATTCCGGGCTCATTGTTCTATATGTATTTTCCGAACTGCAAAAATTACAAGAAAATGGACAGCCTCGACTAGTTTCAACTTGTTGCATTGGATAGCCGTGAGCAATAATATCCGGATTTTTATAACGATAGATATCGTAGAGTTCCATGTCGGGGAATGGTAAATCATCAAGACCTCTATTTTTCGAACCCCCGATATATGGCATCGCATTGGTACTTTTTATTTCTGGTTCTTCTGAAAAAACCGCATCCTTGGCAATGTCATAACAAGGTTCGTCTTTTAAGCGGCGACTGATTATTTCTTCAGCAGAAATTCTTTGCTTTCGCCCGTTATCAACGCGATATATTACGCCCAATATTTCATTAAACGGTTTTCCTTGGCAAATTTCGCCAAAAGTAATTTCCCCCTCACCACCTACAATTACATCGCACATTGTTTCCGTGAGACTCTCCTCAAATAAAGAAGAAGCATGAACATTCCCGTGAACAATAATTAGCTCCGGCCCAAGAAGGTCTTTGGCTACAAGACCTATAAGATTGGCTTCGTAGAACAGTGGCGTTGTGAAAGACAGGCCTAAATATTTTGGTTTTTCTTTTAACAGAAAACGTCCCAAAAGCGGCCATGGATTGAATTCAATACCCATATCAAAAACACTCGTTTTAAATCCCATTTTAAGTTTTTTGAGCCAAGCCGATAGATACTGATAAGACAGATAAGGATAAATCTGTGTCGCAGCATTGATTGCAGTTCCAGTGTAAGCTGTAAAAGCCGATGGCGGCGTTATAAAACAAACTTTCTTTTCATTAAGTTTTGGATACATTCTCCTACCTCCTTTATTCAATTATTAAAAAGCGTTTTGCCTATATTTTCATAAAAAACAAAAAAGGTCAAGACAAGATAATCCGCTTTCTTAAAATTTGAACTTCCCAGAAAAGCGTTAAAAAGGTTTTAAAAACGCTGATGATATTTTTAAACCGGAAGGCATTGGTTTGACCTCTTTCACGAGCCCGATTAATCATAGGCACTTCAACAAAAGTGGCTCCCGCCTTAAGGAGCTTGACTAAAATTTCTGTCATATAAGCAAAACCATAAGTTGAGACCGGCACTTTTTGAATCATTGATGTTTTAAAAAAACACATGCCGTTGTAATATCGCATATTAAACCCGAAAGCGGTATTTATTATCAAAACATAAGTTCTCGAAAGAAATCTTCTTCCCCAAGGCCTAATTTGCGGATTTTGTACATAAGGAACAATCATATCAGCCTTCCCCAAAACTTTTAAAATATTATCCAAAGATTCCGGATCCGTTTCATTGTCGCCGGGAACAAATCCAACATATTCTTTTTGAGCTATCTGAAAGCCGCGGGTGATATTATAGCCCAAATTCATGTTTTTGGAATTGTGAACCACCCCGACCTGATTGTGTTTTGCCGCTATTTCATCGGCAATAGTTCCCGTATCATCAGTTGAAGCGTCATCAAAAATTACAATTTCAAAATCAGAAATTCCATTTTTTGATAAACCGAAAAACACCATATTGACGGTTGGCGCCAGTTTTTTTTCTTCATTATAGGCCGGAATTATTATAGAAACCGATTTGCCCATGCAAAATATTCTAATATAAAAAAACCCGCGTTGCAATGCGGGTTAATAATCCATAAATTTTTTATTTTTTCATCATTTCCTCAACGGTTTGAACTATCATTTCGGGATTGGGATGATAATACGGTTCAAGATACTGACTGGCCGGACAGGGCGCGTCGGGCAAAGCAATCCGCCGCGGCGAACATCTCAAAAATCCATATGCCCTTTCGGCAACCAAAGCCACAATTTCAGAAGAAATACTGCATGATTTCCAGCCGGTGTCAACAACTAATAGCCGACCTGTTTTTTCAACCGATTTAACAATGGTCTCAATATCAATCGGTCTTAACCATCTCAAATCGATTATCTCCGGAAAAATTCCCAGCCGCGCTAATCCGTCTCTCGCCTTGATTGCGTCTAAAAGAGCAATGGAGACTGTCACTATGGTGAGATGTTTGCCCTTGCGCGCAATTTTAGCGGTCAGCGGAGTTTCATAATATTTCTCCGAAACTTGACCAGCTTGTTCGTATAACGGATTATGGCGATGCTCCAATATAATAACTGGATCGTCGTCAAAGATGGCGGCTAAAAGCATCCCCTTAACATCTTCGGCAGAAGCCGGCATTCCGACTTTTATTCCCGGAAAATGAGCAAAAATTGATTGAATGCTGTGGCTATGCGTAACGCCTTCTCCGGGTCTTCTTGCCACAAAACTTAAGATGGTTAAGGGAACCCTGTGGCGGCCGCCTGATGCGTATCTTAGAGTGGCCGCCTGATTCATCATCTGATCCATTGCCAGAAGCATGAAATCGTCCCGTTGATGAATCAAAACCGGCCTCATCCCGTCAAGCGCGGCTCCGACAACAAAACCTGTAAGACCGTTTTCCGAAAGCGGCGTGTCAATAACTCGCGACGGGCCAAATTTTCTAATAGCCGGCAAAACTTGACCGCCGACGCCGTTGATATTGTCGGCGCCTTCGCCTATCAAAAACACCTTCTCGTCTTTTTCCATCGCCATCAGCAAGGCTTCGGCTGACGCCTCTTTATAAGTAATTAATCTGCAATTTCTGCTCATTTATCACCTCCCACTTCCGACAACAAATCTTCCAGAGACGGCGGCGGGCTTTTGAACGCAAACTCCACCGCTTCATCAATTTCCTGTTTGATGAGCTTTTCCATTTCATCTATTTCCAATCGGGGTATACTCTCTTCATTAAAAACTTTTTGAAGTTGTTTGAAAGGACATTTCGCCAGCCATTTTTCTCCTTCTTCGCGGCTGCGATAACCAAGATGCCAATCTTCGCCCACTCCCCAGTGTTCTCTCAATCTGTATGTGCAGGCTTCAATAAAACATGGCTGATTTTTTCTAACCAGATTAACCATTGAAGCGGCAACATCAATCACAGTTAAGATATTATTAGCATCGGCTATTCTGCGCGCATGAATATTATGAGGTTTAACGCGCGAGGCAATTTCTTCAGACGGCTGGCGATCGCGGATGTGTATATGCGTTGCGTAAAGATTATTCTCGCAAACAAACAGTACTGGCAGATGGTGTACTGCCGCAAAATTAACACTCTCCCAAAAAATTCCTTCTTCCACAGCGCCATCGCCAAAAAACGCCACGACTATTTTGTCTTCGCCTTTCATCTTGGCAGAAAGAGCGACGCCAACGGCAAACGAAATGCTCGCGCCGACAAGAGGCGCGGAAACTACGTGTCCCGCCTCATCATCAAAAAGATGCATTGTCCCTCCTTTGCCTTTGCAGCAGCCGGTGGCTTTCCCCAAAATCTCAGCCATCATCTTTTTTAGATTGCCGCCTTTGGCCAAGTAATGGCCATGGCAGCGATGAGTGGAAACGATTTTATCCTGCGGCCTTAACGCCGCCATCACTCCGACGGCTACCGCTTCCTGTCCGATTGAAAGATGAACCGGCGCTTTAATAAGATCGGCGTTGCACCACTCGGTCAGTTTCTCCTCAACCATCCTGATTCTCAACATTTCAAAATACAATTTTTTTAAAAAATCCTTATCTCTCATATCTGTCCCTCCTTTAAATAAAATTTACATGCGGAGGCGGATTTTTAAGCCGCTGGAGAAATCTGTTGCATTCGTCCATTCGGCAATTTTTGCGACAGCCGGAAACATCAAACTTCCGCATCAATCGCCAATTATTTTTTCTCGTTTCGCCTTCCCATATCTCTTTAAAACTTTTCTCATAAATATTGCCTAGCAAAAATCTTTTGTCGCCCAGAAACATTGAACAAGAATATACGTCCCCGTCAGCGGTAATATATGCCCAAAAGAAGGGCGCTGAATAGCATTCGGAATAAGGTTTCAAATCTTCCTTGAGTTTAACAGCGGTGCGCTTGCGAACAACCGCCTGAAAATTTCGGGTGCCAATTTTTTTTAGATTCTCTTCAATTTTGTCTATGTCGCCGGAATCATACCTTAATTTTTCATATCGTTTTATACGGCTTTTGGGATGCTGGGAATGCAGCTTGACAACAAAATAATCGCATCCCGCGTCTCTTAATTTCCTTGCCAGCACAACAACTTCGTTTAAGTTCTCGGGCAAAAGCAACATCTGGGCGCCAATAGTGCAGGAATATTTATTTTTATCCCTGATTTTAACCGCTCTTCTGATATTTCCCAACACCAGAAAAAAATGTTTTTCAGGCGCTCGATGAATTTCGGAATAAGTTTTTTCGCTGCCTGCGTTTATACTCACTTTTATCCAGACAATTGACTCCAGAGTCTCTTGGCAAAATTTTTCTGTAAGAGAAACGGCATTGGTGGTAAACGCGGTGTCAATTCCAACGTTTTTAGCATGAATGGCAATCTCTGACATTTTTCTATGGAGCAGCGGCTCGCCTTCTCCGGCAAACATAATGCTTTTGACACCCAGTTCAGCCATTTCCGAAATGCGACTTTTCAAAACATCCGCATCCAGAATTTTTTTTTGATAACCCATAAAATCAAGGCTGCAAAAAACGCAGCGATGGTTGCAAGTTCCGCTTGGAGAAATTTCAATATAAATAGGATAAATTTTTTTTGCCTTTCTCCAATCGTCCTCTGCCTTAAACCATTCTGCGATTCTTGCTGGATGATAATTAAGCTTATGAGAGTCTATTTTAAGATTATCCACTATTTTCCTCCTTATTAAATTTTTAAAGATTCATAATCGGAGATTACTATACTAAAAAATAAAACGAGCGTCAAGCGCTCGTTGTTTCTTTTATTTTCACGGAGCAATGTCCGAATTTTTGAAAGCGATTAGTTTTTAGTTTTATGTCGCAGGGATTACAATGACCAAACCAGCTGCATGGCCTGAATTTATCTTCAATTTGAAAATTTGAATCAAGAATATGTCCTATCGGCCGTCTGTCTTCGTACATATCGGCAGTGCAACGATAAACGCTGCCATCGGGCCCTATAAGCAACTCGGTTGTCCGGCACATCACATTGCGGCGTATTCTTTTTGTCACCGCTTCGTGATATTTATACTGGCCGTACATTTTCCCTTTGTATTCTCCCAGGAATTCCTTTGTCCGAAAATCAATGCCCTTTTTTCGACACAATTTTTGGGCGCTTTTTATATCGCTCTTCTGAAGAGGATGCGTCACGCCCCATATTCCAACGGAAAAACCGTTCTTGAGCATTGCCAAAACTTTATTTTTTAACTCTGCAATATCCATCTGCTCCGGATGAAAACTCACTCTGATTGAAGCATAAGGCGACTTTCGCTTGAGCCGATTTGGAGCGATGCCTTCCAAAAAAATCTTCTCGTCTCGCAGATTTGTTAAAACGTCAATATTTAAATCTTCTCTTATTCCATTAACTATTTTCACAAAATCTTTGTGAAGAGTCGGTTCGCCGCCTTGAAGAGTTATCGGCAGATCCGGCCCAGAAATAATTCTGTTTAATCCTCTGAGCCATTCATCTCCCGTTAAATGCCTTTTCTTAGAATTTTTTGGCGATGATTCAAAATTATTGATGCAAAAACTGCATCTTAAATTACAAAGAAACGTGAGAAACACGCCGATGTAATTATATCTCTCGGGAATAACTATTTCTTTCAATTAAATCATCTCCTTTCCATACATCTTCAATAATTCCAAAAACCTTCTCAGGAAAGATGCCGTGCATGCACGACTTCCCTCTTGTGCACGTTGAAGTCAGACACGGCAAGCATTCATAGTCGTTTTTTTCAGGCAAAACTATCACCCCGCGATTGTACATATAGATCTCGCTATGAGCTGTTGGACCGAACAAGACTACAACTTTTTTCTTCAGAGCCAGCCCGATGTGCAAACCGAGGCTGTCGTTTGTGACAATTAAACGACAGGAATTTATCCATTCAATATACTCCTTTATGTTTTTTGTCCCCTGTTGCCAAGAAAAAGTGTATTTACCGGAAAGCAAACTAGACAAATCATGCCAATAATCTTCTGGCCAGCTTTTGTTAGGCCATTTACCGCCTACTTCATGATTAAATCCGATATCAAATTTCTCTTCGGATTTAGGCTTATAACCTAAAATATATTCTTCCCCGTTCCATTTCTTTCCAATCATTCCCATAAGCGCCTGCTGCCAATAGATTCTGCCCGTTCGTTTTTCGCCGATATTCAGACACATTGACAGTATATCTTCCGCTCCATCGTAAGCCTTCGCAACCCCTTCTCTGGAATCGAATCTGAATCCGGCGTGTTTCCAGGCGTTAATCTTGCCGACTAAAGCGCATATCCCCGGAACTTTTTCAAAATTAATAATCACGTCAAATTCCTCCGCCATCAATTGAAGAATAGAAATAAGATCAAAGATTAATATTTTTTTAATATAAGGATTTCCTTCCAATAAGGGAAGAGCGTGTTCGTCAACAAGCCAAGTAACATTGTCATTTTTAAAAGCATGAAGCAAAACTGTGGTGCGCAAAACATCTCCCAAACTGGATTTTCTGGAGATTTCGGCGTCAAGCGTCTCGGAATATCCGAGTTTGACAATTAATATCTTCGCCATTCTATTGCTCCTTTTTTTAAAGTTCAAAGATTCTTACAAAAGACCCTACAATAAAAGAAAACGAGCGTCAAGCGCTCGTTGTTTCTAAAAACTAAAAGGGTTTCTTTTTTCTTTCTTTGAATTGTTTGAAAAAATCCAATTCTACCAACTTTCTGAAAAATCTAAACCTTTCTCTGAAATTAGTCTTCATCGGATAAGTCCTGTGAGAATGCATCCAGTGCTTGGAAATAACATAAAGCCAGCCGTAAAACCTCGTTGCTTTCGGATGGGTTATCTCAGCTAAATAATCAAGACAGATTTTTTGAACCAAAGGATCCAAGAACTGCATTATGAAGTTTCTGTTGCCGCTAAATAAAGCGCAGAAACTCCCCAAAAGCGCGATGTTATGCATTACTTTTTTATATTTGGGATCGTAACAATCAAGATAGGAAACCTCCTGATAACTTTCGTGAAGTTTACTGAAATTTCCATCAAAAGCCCCGATGGCAATGCACCATTGCGTGGCTTTAGTTTTCGGATACGGTGCTAAAATCGGAAATTCCGGAAATCCCGGTTTTTGCGCCAAGGTAAATCGTATTGATTCTTTATCGTAGTCTTTATAACTTTCGCGCAAATCAGCTTCTTTAATTTGGCGTCCGTTGAGCTCGCTCAAAATCTCAAACTGTCTGCCGACTTCTTCAGGTTTTGACAGAATGGGCGTCGGAATGCCCAAAATAGTATTTGAAAAAGTCGGAAGCCCGATTTTCCAAGCATGGGCAAAAGCTTTTTCAATGTCAGCTTTTGTCATATCGCGCATTATTATATTATCGCGAATAAACTGATTGCCCGATTCAATTGACATAGAAACCGAAGTCATTCCCGCTCTTTTCCAATCCATCAAAATATCCACGCCGTAATTTTCCAAAAGATCAACCACCAAATCACAACGGGTCAAAACATGAAATGGCAGACCAACGCGCCGAGGATATTTTTCACAAAATTCCCGATGCCATTCCCGCTCTTTTTGATTGGGAAAAGGCGGGAAAACATCATCGTAAAATTTGATGAAACGCGTATCATAGCGCCTTGAAAAATCTTTAATTTCCGCAAGAAGACGATCAACGCTGTAAAACCGCCTGATAGCTCCGGCATCTTTAACTCCTCTATACATTTCGTTCCACTGATGCTCAAAACAATAAGTACAGCGGAAAGGACAGCCTCGAGAGGCCATAATTGTTCGCTTGTAGCGGTAAAGAAATTCAGTATTATCATAAACCAAACTTCTGTCCATAAAAGGCAAATCATCCATATTAATCTTTCTGCCGCGCATAAACGCTGAATTGACACTTTCAGAAGCTGTCAAAACTCGACTCATATTTTCCCGGGTAACAATATTATGAATCTCATTTGGGTTGCCATTATTGACTAATGCCTCAAGCCATTCCACCCAAGCGTCGTCGCCTTCGCCAACGCAAAGAGCGTTGATGCAATCATGACGCAGAATCT
>ERZ1292623.287-Hain-H51-01um-R1-287-length-56479-cov-6_pt4 | contig 19035 bp, 50 predicted proteins | sample MGYA00564398_ERZ1292623 | MGnify/ENA primary metagenome ERZ1292623 (study PRJEB36523, sample SAMEA6512633) | groundwater metagenome | collected 2019-01-07 | study: AquaDiva: Metagenomics assemblies of 32 groundwater samples | reverse complement strand
GTAGCCCCTTGCTCCAATTGTTTTTCCTTGTCAATTTTAGAGTTTTTATTTTCTCCCAAATCTTTCTATATGAAGAAGGAATATCTCCAGGCATATTACACATCCAATTTTTTAATTCCAAATGCTCTAAATAATCTTGAGGGGAAGGAACAAATCTTCCTCCAAAATCTTGTAGGCAATGCGACTCCCCTATATCTCTCACAGAATATCTTTTCCCATCGCTATTCACTCTTGTAACTCCAAAAATCTTTTCTAATATAAAAATAAACCAACTATGGTGAGTTAATGCTCGGTGTAAATTGTTAGGGAAGACACTTTTAGAAGAGTCCATCAAGTTATGTATATCCAGATAATCATCTGGAACTCCCCCATATTGTTTTGCACTAAGTTCTGCATGTATGTAAGGTTTAGGCATTTTAATAAACATCCTCTACTTCTTTAATTTCATAAAAACTAATATTAAATGCATATAAATAACTTAATAACTGTAATACGTCTAAATCTTTTTCCAAATTTAATTCAGATAAAAATTCATCAACTCTATCGGCAGGAACCACTCTTTCATACTCATCTTTTAAATAATATAATTTTTTAGAGGTAATAAATTCTTTTATTTTTTCAATACTTTTTTGATTCTTGGCTTCGATTGCTTTTGTCTTATCTGTAAAATAGTAAAGAGGTATACCATGTTCTTCTAAAACATAATGACAATCATCATACTCACATCCTCTTTCTAATAATATGTATCCCATTATTTAATTTCCTCTCTTACCTGCATTAACAATCTACCTAACCAGTTCTCTCCTACTCCATTACATGTTCCCCAAAATCTATCTCCCCACCAATTTCCTTCTTCTAAATGTTCTTCTCCAGTTTCCAATAACCATTTTTTAAATTTAGGATAATCAAATTTTTGTCTTAGTAGAAATAGCATTACTTCTATTTTATTCTCTTCCCAATTTTCTCTTAATTTTAATTTTCTTCCTAATTTTTTTGCTTCTCCCGGAGAACCGACTATTAAAATTTTATATCTTTCATCCTTGTCTAGAGTTTTAGCTGCTTGATAAGCATGTTCAACAGAGGGATAAGTTATTCCATCGAATTTTATTTCTACAGGATAAAAATTAGAAGGAAAATAATACCTTGATTCTCCACTGAAATTATTTATCATGATCTTTTAATCTCCAACTTACATTTCTAATTAACTCACAATCATCGCACCAACAAGTATTACCATTTCCATCATCATGATAAGGAAGTTCAGGATCATTTAATAAAAGAAAAAATGCTCTAACTAATTCATCCAATTCATTTGTCTTCAACTTCAACAACACAGTAAAATACCATTCCTTCTCTATTTAGATAATGAGTTAACATTTCTAATTGGACTACATTTAAATCAGTGGGAACAAAAGGAGTCTCATAAATATCTAAATCTTTTTTCCAATTAGGATTAAAGTTTTTTACCACGAAATTAAACAATTTTTCTTGGTTTATATTTTCATGCACATATCCAGCAAAACCATACCATGAACTATCCCTAGATAAATCTTCTACTTTTCCTATTTCTAATTTTTCTCTTTCCTCTTCAGCCGCTTCTTTTGTTTTAAAGTAAGATAAAGGAGTTCCTCCCTCTTCTAAATTATAACCGTCATCGTCATATTCCCAACTATTTTGTACTACTACATATCCCATATTCTACCTCTCATAAATAAAGACACTATCCCACCAATTAATTTTAGTTTGAAATATGCCAATTCTAGTAATTGGATCATAATCATCACCAAAATAAATTCTAATTCCATATTGATCTGAATTCATATTCTTCTTGTAGTTAAAAACTTTTTCTCCTAATTTTTTATCTATCAGGGAATCTATCCCTTGCTTCCTTGGCTGCTCCAGCACCCATTACCAGAGCACCATTTTTCTTGATGTTAGAGTTAGCCGTTACTAATATTAATTCAGCCTTTCCTAATTCATCCCACATATTTCCCTTAACTAATATCATCTTGATTTAAACTCGTAATCTTCTCTTCCATCCCAAATATGATCAAACATATATTCACATTCAGGGCACATATATCTATGATATAGTCCTAAATATCTATTACATAAAGAGGAATGTGGGAATCCGATTTTAGTTGTTTCAAAGAATTTAGATAATTCACTATAATACCACAGAACTCCTTCTTTACCACCTTTAAATTCTTTAAATATTTCTTCCCCATAAATAATATAAGCATCTACTAAAGATTGTAGATTGTGTACTTTATCTGCTAAAGTAATTAATAATGCCTCTGAAGATTTATTTTTCATTTTACTGAGGTATAATTCTTTTCTTTCTTCCCACGGCATTTTTCTTCTAGAATCACCTGTAAAACTATCACTACATTCTAGGACTAAGTCTTTAACTCTTTTTCCAAATTTCTCTTCTATTTCCCCTGCAGTTTTCATGCCTCCTCTATCCTCTACGGCATCATGTAATAGTGCAGCAATTACTGTTTCTTCATCACCACCATTTTCCATTACATAACCCGCCACAATAAGAAGATGAGAAAAATAAGGAATATTATTAGTCTTTCTTACTTGATCTTTATGTAAATCATAAGCATAACATAATGCTTCTTTTATCTTATTTACTCTATCTCTAGTTGAGAATTCAAAGTTATTCATTTCTTTTAAGTTGATCTTCAATTTGTACTCTATCATGCATATCCGTAAGAATATAAACATCAATCCCATCTGAGTAATATAGAGCCTCAATAATCTTTTTAAATATTTCTGGATATTTACTAATAACTCCACCAATGTCAAATGATATTCTCAAAATAATCCATATCCTCCAATAAAAAAATAGCTAGTAAAATCTCTTCTACTAGCTATTACACATAATTTCTAACAACTTAAGCCGGAGTAGCATACTTAAAGTTCAAAACTAATAAGCTCCTAGAAGGAATCGAACCCTCGCCACAAAGATACAAACCTCGTATTCTTGCCACTAAACTATAAGAGCGTAAGAATGGCATTTTACCACTTAAACTACACCGGCATTTTTATTTAATTTTTAAGAACTTCTTCCTCATTGCTATAAAATCTTCCCAATGCTCAATTAAAATACTATCTGGTTCACAGTAAATCCATAGTCCTTCTAGTCCCATAGAGCATCTAACCATATTTTCTAATAATCTTTCATTTTTCCATTTCTTTGTGGGCCGAATAAGAATTCCTCCCCACCCTTCGAGATTATGTTTTTTCGCAACATCCTTTATTTTATTTGCGCCATGATTATCCCAAAAAGTATCTCCTCCATATAATTTAGTTTCAGGAGTATAAATCGTTCCATGCCAATTCCAAAATCCTTTTGGTAATCCTTTTGTCCAAACATAAAAATCATGGATTAATTCATAATCTTGTAAAATTAATCTATACTCTTCTGCTCTTTGAGAAGTTAACTCAACTTTAGGATATGCCCATTGAGCCATTTTTCCGCCATTTCCTCCGGCAGTTGCATGATATATTTCTGCATCCTGCCAAATTCTTTTTATATTATTTTCAAAACAGGCTTCACATAATCTATCAAATTGTTTTTTAAAAATTAAAAATAATTCTTCAGGAGCAGTCCATATCATACAATCAAAAGGGGAACTCCAGCTTCTTTCTTCCGAGAAAGGCCAAAATCCAATTTCTAATTTAGCAGGAGAAGCTACTTCTTTAGCAATTCTAATAATACTATTCCAATCTACTTCTTCCTCATGCCAAAGCTGCCTTCCTTGATTTGGAAGCATCATAATAACAGTATCTTCTGCAGGCCACTGTCCTCTCAATGCTTCTACTGTATTAGGTTGAACTAGATAAGCTATCTTCTTCATTTTTATGTTTCTTTTTCCGAGAATATTTATAACTCTCCATTAGACCAGCATTATTCTTACTTCTAGCAATTTTCTTTGCAAGAGAAGGAGTAGATTTTAAAATTTCTTTATAATCTACCGGAAGGCAGTTCTTCTTTTTTTTCTTCATTCTTTTTTTCAGAGAATAGTTCTTCAGGAAGTGAATCTTCTACAACTACTCCAACTTCTTCTGTCACTACTTCTTTTTCTACATCTTTTACTTTAGGCATTATTCGCACCTCATTTTTCTATTAAAGCTATCTTTAAATATATCTTCTTGATTTTCCATGTATATTCCAGGATACTCTTTCCCAGGAGTTTTTTTAGGTTCTTTATTTTGAATATCCACATAATTTAAACTAAAAGATTTATGATTGATTAGAGGATTTATGACATTGTTTATAATTACTCTTAAATCAATTCCACTATATCTTTTTTCTTCCATATATTTTATTATCACTGGATATAATATTTGTTTAAATTCCTGAAATACTTTCCCACCCTCTTCAGTTAATTGGTCATATTCATCGAATAATCTTTTCATCTCTTTGTATCTTTTCTATTTCTTTGTATCTTTTCTATTTCTTGTCGGCAGAAGAAACAATTAACATCATCAAAATTTAAACAAAATTCTTCTTTATGATTAAACCAACCACATAAAGGTTGATTGTGTGGACCAAAATGTATTACAATAAATTCCATAACTCTCCTATTAGAATTGAACTAATTAAAATACTTTTGCAGAGTATTAGCTTCCCGGCTGCTTCAGGAGAGATTGTTCTAGATCATTTAATAATTCTCTAGCATTATCAATATTAATCATTAATGCTAATTCATTATCTATTTCACCATTACTTACTATTCCATCATTTAGATCACGAAGATTACTTTGAATTTCATGTAAAGTTGTATATAATTTAAATAATGAAAAATTATACATATCCTAAAGAAGTCGAATCCTTACTAATCGAATAATCTCCATTGTAATGCTCTTTGGCATGACAGTTGGCACACAATACTTCACATTTTTCCATTTCCAGTAGAATTTTTTCTTTGCTCCAAGCATGATTAATCATCATGGCTAAACTCATAATTTTTTTCTTAGGGTCAATGTGATGAAAATGTAATGTAGCAGGATGATTCTCATCACATCTATTACACTTGAGATTTTGTTTTAAATCTTTAAACCACTCTCTTATTATTATTTTTCTTTCACGCGTTTTATTGTAAGCACGTTCTCTATTTTTATAGTACCATGTTCTCCGATATTTTTTAATATCATCGTGGTGTTCTTCTTTCCATTTTTTTGTTGACATATAGTATCCTCCTATAAAGAGTATACCACATGATATTACAAGGTTGGAGCTTGTCATGCTACCATTACACTAAAGATATAAAAAGATAGTTGATTATGGCTCAACTATCAAAGCCAGGAAGAACCCCTTAGGGTATCCCCTCCTCCAAATTATTTAATCTAATAATTAAATCTATAAGATTTTATTTATCATAAAGAATAGAAAAATCAGGAAAAACTATGTTTGATTATTAGGCGATAAATCCTAAATCTCTTAATGCAGTTGCAAGTGCATTAACCTTTGTTGCCATCTCTTGAAAGTTATTATTTAGAGTTGTCTGGTTAAACGATGCTCCAACATCATCTACAGTTCCATCAGCAGTTCCAGATGCGGCTGTTAGGTTAGCAATTGCCCCTCTTTGCACAACAGGACCAGCATTAAAGAAACCTAACTTTTGCGTAATAGCAGTACCAATTTTTGTTCCTGTAGTAGAGCCTACGATAAGATTCTTAGCATCAGCTAAAGTAAGATTTCCACTAACAGTTTGATCTTGTCCCACCAGTAAGAAGTCGGCTACTTTCTTACTTGAATTTCTAACCTGCCTTTCAGCGGCAGTTGTTGTATCGGCCATTATAGAAGCTCCTTTCGTACTTATCTAAAGAATAGATATTTTTCAACGTTGTAATATTATTATACCACAACATTATGACAATTTTTGCACAGTAAAGCACATTTATCTAACTCTGTTTTAACTTTATCCCAACCTTTAGTTAGCCCTTTCGCTGCGATTCCAACTTCAAGTAATACTCGCCCTCCTAGATTCGAACTAGGACCTAAAAATTAACAGTTTTTTATGCTCCCGTTACACCAAAAGCGAATGTTCACGTCTACCAATTTCGCCACCCTGGATTAAACTGCCGAGAGAGGAAACGATCCTCTAACCTCCACTTTCAAAGAGTGGCGCTACTACCAATTGAGCTACTCGGCATCAAACTTATTCTTAAACTCACCACGCTTCATACTATAACTAGAATATGCATCATCATAATCTAATTCAAAATAGGCTTCATAACATTCTGAATGAAGTCTATTACTTTGAAAGTCTCCATCATATACACATACTTGTTTTACGTGTATTTCTTTTATTTTTATTGTTTCACCGCACCATTGACAACGATATTCTTTTTTAGCGGCAGGATATGTTTCATTAATATGTGTCATGTATTCTTTTTTTTGAAATATGTTAATATGAAGAATAATAAAAATCCTGTGATAATAAGCATAAAACTTATAATTACTAATTGATGCATAACTCCTAGTAAAGAAAGTGTAATAATACTTATTATTAATAAATTAAGTGCTCCAATTATTATTAAACCAAGCGCAATGTTTTTAAATAAGATTTTCATTTTATAATTAATATATCTCCTGGATGTAATTTAATTCCTACTAATAAAGTTTTATTATTTAGGAATAAATCTGCTATATCTTTTCCCATTACTATTTTTAGTACTTTTCTATTCTTATTGTTTATTATTGCAAATATTCCTTCTTTTTCTTCTTCCGGCGGGAGAAATGAAGAAAAAGAAAAAGGAATTAATCCAATTTGATAATTACCTTCTAATTTATTAACTAATAATTTAGTAAGCTCATAACTAAAGGTTAATATTTTGAATTGGTTATCTTTTAATAAGCAATAAATTTTATCAATTGTTGGAGGGCCGTAACAAGGTATTATTTTTTTAACACATACCAAGTCAGAATGTGAACTAGAAACATACTCAGGCTCCATTTCCATCCAATTAAAAATCCTATTACAATAAAAACTACTATTTCTAAAAATAATTTCATAAGCGGTAAGAAGAGTATTCGAAACCCAATCTTTCGACCACATTAGTTAGCAGCTAAGTCTTACACCTTATAAGTTTTCTTACCAATCTCTATCACAATTTGAACAACGACAATCATCATATGCTTTATGATAATCTAAATTTCTAATAAAAGTATCTAATTGATCCACTGTTCTAGCATTTCCACCTGTTGTATTTATAAAATTACTGAATTGATGATCTAATTTTTGATAATCTTCCTCTGCGGTAGCTAGTTTTTCTTTGAGAGTTTTAATTTCTTCTTTAAGTGCTGAAACTCTATCTTCACAATATTTTTCTAAAACACTTTTTGAAATTTCTATTGTAATATTTTCCATTACGAACAATCATCATTCTTATGATATAAATTAGTTGATTGAACAAGCATATGGAATCCTTCCTCAATATGTTTACTAATTTCTAACTCTTCTGTTAAAAATAGTTTTTCAGATACTAATCCTTCAACTTGTTCTTCTAATTTTTTAATCTTTCTCTCTAATTGTTTAACTCTATCATCAGAGATTTTTTCTAGCACATCTTTTGGTAATTTTACTGTTACTTGTTCCATTATATAGCCCCTAGTGGAATCGAACCCCTACTCAATGCGTGTAAGGCAAAGACACTACCATTATGATAAGGGGCCATGTTCTTTTTCATATTCTTCTAATTCAACGATATTTCTATGTCTTGCTAGAATAAAATCAACACCTTTTTCAACTGAAAAACAAAAATTATAGTTTTGTTGAATATCCGGTAATTTAAATCCTTTTAATCTAGATACATGAATATTTAATCCTTCTTCTTCTATTCTTTGTTTTAGTAAGTTGATTACTTCATTACGATAATCAAAAAAAGGAATCCAATTTCTCATAATCTATCTACAACCTCTTCTATTATTTTTGCAATAGCATTGAAACTACATCCAGAATCATTTTGGTCTGTTAAACTACTCCCCGAACCACTCTTATAATAATGACCATTCTCATTCTCAATTCCAGCCCAATCACATACTCCAGATGGGAGAAAATGATTCTGTCCCTCATATACATAAAGATAATTCTGCCCTTTAATTCCTGTCTTCCAAGAACCTTCTCCAGTTTCTTTTTGATATAAATCACAAAGCACACCTAGACAACAAAATCTATCATCCACACTTCTTAATGCGTATTTACCTTGTTCATAATCTCCACTCTTGAGAGCTTTTATCCATTTTTCTGCTATATCTTTTTTCATTTATCTTCCTCGGTATTTTCCTCTAAGTTTTTCTTGATAATATCTATTTGGAATACTTAATTGATTTTCGATTTCTTTTATTTTTTCAGATGCTTTACAATAAATTAATTCGTTGTACTTATCACCAGGAGCAGCTTTTTCACCTATCTTACCTAAGTGCTTATCCCTAAGTCTCTTATATCTTTGTAGTATTTCTTCCATTTTTTTCTTTACGGCCTGAACGAGAATTGAACTCGTCCCTAAACTTCGACAGAGTTTCATGCTATACCGATACACCATCAAGCCAAAATTTGCGGAGTAGAAAAGGACTAATCGGAACTACAATAACAGGTCACTCCGTCTCATTTCAGTACTGCTCTACCGCTTCTCTACTCCTAATAAGTAATCTTTCTTCCAGGGTTGCCGCTTGTAGTCTAGTGTTACCGTGTAAAGGTATTTTTTGGAATTATAATTACTTACTTCTTTTTATTTGCCCAATTAGTCTTGCACCAATATTTTAGTCATACGTATAACTCTGTTTTCCTTTTAAACTACGGGCACTTATCCAGCACAATTTAACTTCTCTCTTCTACCCCTCTCGTAACACACTTTAAGCAAGTATGCGCTTTCTTGCTAAAGAATTTATTTTTACAAAGGTTTAAACCCCCATATTTCCGATTATCTTCCTCTAATTTTTCCATCTTTTCTTTTATTAAATTAACTAAATCCCAATTTGTTATTTTAGAAAAGTCTAAATCTATTCCATTTAAATCTTTCTTAGTAATTGTAAATACAGGCTCTTTCTCAATAATATGCTTACCCTCACATGTGAGAGCATCATCATAAGAATCATGTATTTTTTCACATTCTAAACAAATATATTTTTTTATTATTTCAGGCATAATTTTAATTGAAAGGGAGAATTATTTGATTCAGTATTTTTTCATTAAAGCAGAAGTAACTGAATCTATCACTACCCAATATAAAGTTTTTTTACAAAGAATAACGAAAAGTCTTTTTTACTTACAGCCGGTGGTTAGAATTTCTTCCCCTTACCATCATCTCAAGTAATTAACTCTATGACTACCTTAGGACCGTTATTGAAGAATTACTTTTCTCACTTTTGTAAAAATATTGTAGCGTAGAACTATTTCTCTAAAAACTAGCCACAGCTAATAATTAAAGCAGATGCCAAGTTCCTAACAATCGCAGACACATTCTACGCTACAATTTGTAAAACGCAGAGGAAGAATATTTAAAACAAATGGTTTTAGCCGAGAACTTGTCTCTAGCCGCTGTTGTGATAAGCGAAGTATTTGTTTAGTTTACTGTCCTCGCAAAATTTGAATGAAGAACTTCTAATTTAGAATGTTAATAACTCCTTTTTGAGAGGAGTTGCCTATTGAAGTAACTAAATTAATCACTGTCATTCAAAAATCTCATTCATTTTTGCTGCAAAGTTTAAAATCCCCGAAGACCAACCTCCGATACTGAAAACTCTATTATAGAATTCAGGAACGATTGTATCTCCATATCCAGCAACTTGAACCAGGTAAATCATTACTTTCGGATTTACATTATTTCTATATTGTTTGATTACATCGTAAACATATCTATGCAACTGCATATCTGAGTACACAAAAATATTATCATAATGCTTATTAGTTCTAATAGCATCTTCAAAGAAAGGTTTTAAATCAGTTCCATGTCCATATATACCACTCTGTCCGATTTCATTTAGTTCCTTTGTTTGAGATAAAATACTATCCTTTTTCATTACTGGAAACACCGCATATCTACTAGCCCAAATTCCACAATATCCTTCATCAGAGCATTTTCCAGTAATCACTCCCATTAAATTTGCAATATCAGCATTTACTCTTGAAGATTTTTTCGATGGTTCTGCTGACCACATTGATCCAGAATTATCTACAAGACTAATTGATACTCCCTTAAATCTTGGAAGATTACCTAAACTATTTTCAAGACATTGCTCTACTGCATCAAGAATTTGAGGTCTTGCTCCTACTTTCCGAAGTTCATCATATGCTGATAAATATCTGAAAGGAATTTGTTTCCCTTTTTCTGCAGTTTCAATTAATTTATTAAGATATAACTTTTGATCTACTTCTTTCTGCTCTAAATTTCTTAAATTTCTTAGGAGAGCCATATGTCCCATTACTGAAACAGCTTCAGTCCAAGCTTCTTTTGTTGAACCTTTTTCTGAAATAATAGCTTCCCACGTCTCTCCAGTATTTTTTAATTCACCTTTTACTAATTTATTAACTGAATCACTAAAAGCGTGGACTAGATTAACTACATCTACTGTCTTAACAACTCTATTTTCCATTCTATACTTAGCTAAAGTATAGTCTGTTTGCTTTTCAAGATATTCTTTCCAAACTTTCTTTAATGAATTAGGTAAAGCCTTTCCACTAAATTCAGATAGATGATACGCTAATCCAGTTGCAGGCTCATCTCCCCTAAGAATAATTTGATCTGCATATTTTCTAATTAATCCAGTTCCTTTAACTTTAGTATTATGTGCTGCTCTAGTTAAAATAACTTGAGGAGTAACTCTAATATTATCTTTATTTCTTAATTCTGCGGCTAGTTTTAATGTTTCTTCCGCATTAAAGTTTAGAGCATCATCAATTACTTTCTCCATAATTTGTTTAGGAGAACCTGTTAAAGGATTAGGTAATACTTTCTCAAACTCTTTACAAGAAGAGGTACTAAATACAGAGGTATTTTTATTTCCATCTTTATCCCTATAAAATTGTGGTTCTCCAAAGAAACTCGAAGCTGCAATCATTTGCAGAACCGCCAAAGGAGAAGAAGGAGAGTAAATAGTCCCGCCTTCAAAACTCTTATGAGCTGTAGTATTTACTTTTCTAACTGCATTAACTGACATAATATCTTATACCTTTCTATAATTTGAATAGAGAACACTAATCAAAGTCATTTAACATGCTTCTTACACCACACCTCCATAATGGAGGTGAAAGGAATTGCACCTTTACCTTTTTCTATTCGAGTTAGAAGTAACTCTAATTTTCACTGCTATTCATGGAATTGGAAGGATTTGAACCTTCGACCAGACGCTTCCAAAGCGCCTACGCTACCAGACTGCGCTACAACTCCTTGTAATCCTTCTTGCTCTATATATTCTTCAATAAGTAAAATACAATCTTCTACATCATCTTTTGCGAATTCTCCATTACCCGTGTATTCTGGCAATTGTTCTTTTGCAAAATTTAATGTTTGTAAACAATAATATAGAACATTAATAAGATTTATTTTATCCATACCATATTTTTTCTCTTATTGAAAAATATTCTTTCCTGTGGCATCGAATACATTCTCGTCTATAAAAAGACATTTTATCGTTCTTCCAATTATGATCATTTTTAAGACAGTAATACCAACCTAAAAATAATTCTTTTATAAATTCTTTCATAGATAATCTACTATATCATCAAGAATATTTTCTAATTCTTCTTGTTCATTTTTGGGTAAGAATTCTTTTATTTCTCTTAGGAAATCATTTATATCAAGAACTATATTTTCATAGTCATTCAAATATTCTACAACATCAGATAAACTATTTTCCACATTCCTAGTTGTATCTAATAAACTATCTACTTCATCTCTAGCATTGTTTAATAATTCTCTGTGTCTCATTTTAATCTCTTTTTACAGTCTTTACAAATCTTTCTGTTACCGTATGTTTCTTCTACTTCTTTTTCTTCCCGGCAGAAATCACATTCTTTTCGTACTATAATTATTAAATCTTTTTCGTTTAAAGGAGTATTACCATAGGATAAAAGTCCATTCTTTTCTATATACCTATGATCTTTGTGCATACAGTTATCACAAATTATTTCTTCTCCAGGATTTCCAAATTCTTCCCACTGATTAGCACCTATTCGATAAAATCCCGCAGTAAAATTATATGTTTCCCATCCACCCTCTATTTTTTCTTTGCATCTATCACAAATATATTCCATATACCCCCGTAGGGACTTGAACCCTCTTCCCCGGTTTAAAGGACCGGAGCATCACCATAAATGCTTCGGAGGCAAGTTTTATTCGTTTAAAGGGGTCTTTCATTCTTGCCTCCAATGTTTCTACACATAAAAAATAACAACTTCATAACCGTCTTTTCTTTTTGACTATTACTTTCTCTTTTTTCTCTTTGAGCCGGTTAAGAGTATTACTCACATAAATTTTGCGTCTCTCTTTCGGAAGACGTTTAGCTCTTTCTTTTAATTCTTCTTCATATGACATTTAATTCTCCTATGCCGTTGACAGAATTTGAATCTGCACTGTTTTCCCTCTAAAGGAAATGCCTCCTACCGTGTTGGGCTACAACGGCCTAATTCAATTTGTAAGTCTTTTTCTTTATGATGAGTAGGACATAATATTTCAAGGTTGTCTATATTATTATTTTTTCTATTTCCGTCTTTGTGATGGACTTCCAGCACTTCTTCTGTATCATACCCACAAATGGCACAAGCTTTAGATAAGTATTTAAATGCTTTCTGCCTATACCTACTCATTCATCTTCTTCATCCATTTTTATTACTTCTACTTTATGTCCTAAATTTATTAATAATTGAACTAAACAATTTGTATAAAGAGAATGTCCTGCTACAGTTGCACTTTCAAAGTCATTTATATATACTTCTATCCAATCTTCCCATTCTAAAATTTTTACTTTATGCATTTATTTATCCAACAAAAATATGATTTATTATTTGGAAACATAAACTTAGCTAACACTATTCCTAATTTAATTGCTTCATTTGCTGATTCAGCATCTCTTAAGATACACTTATGACGTTTTATAATTTCTCTATCTTTAATTACTCCAATTTCTATCTCATAAAAGAATGTCTTCATTTGGATATTCTTTTATATACTTTAATTCTTCTAGTTTTTCTTTCACCCAACTCCAACAAAAAGGACTTAAATCTATTTGCTCATATTCTTTATCATTACGCTTAATAACGAAAGATATACCATTTCCAAATCCTGTTAATCTTCCCCCAAAAAAAGAAATTAATTCTTTTAACTCTTCATATTCTTCGTATACTCTTTTTATTTCTTCGGTTTGATAATATGTCATTTAAATCTTTCTGCTAATTCCTTCCATCCAGGAAAAGCCCTTATTAATTGTTTCCATCTAAACCTACTTGCATTTTTTCTTGGAACTCTGGCCGTAAGTGGAACTGTTACACTATTTTCTTTACAACATTCTTCATTTACATTTATCTTTAAACATTTTAAACAAAGACTTTTCCGAGGTTTTCTATAAAACCATGATTGTCTTTCCCAATAACTATCTATATTTTGTTTTCTTTTTGGGTCTTGATTTTTTAATGGTTTAGTCATATGGATTCAGTAGGATTTGAACCTACGTAGGGCTTTCTAGGCACCATCAGTTTTACAGACTGACCTAATTAACCGGACTCTAGCATGAATCCTTAATTTTCACACTCACTACAAATATAATTATTCTCTTCAAGATTAATTACAAACTCTTTATCTTCAAATAATTTAATTAAACTTTCAATAAAATATTCCCAATTACCACCGCATTTAGAACACTTTATTGTTACAAATAATCTTCCATCTTCATATATAATTTTCTTAATTGCTTTAGGTAATATCATAACGGAAAAGACAAGATTTGCACTCGCAAGCCTTACGGCCAACTGTTTTCAAGACAGCATCCTCACTACCCGGACCTTTTCCTAACATTCATCAGTAGTAGATTTTGCAATTACTACCCAATTACCATTTTTATATAGCACAGAGACTAACTCATATCCAGTATTACTCAAATCATTTAAATATTTTTCTACTTGTCGTTCTTCAATACTATAATAGTTAGTATCACTCTGGATTCTAATTTTAAATACTTTATACATTTTTTCTCTATTCCGCAGGTAGAAATCGAATCTACTTCCGTTGTGCTTCAAACAACTGTGTTAACCATAATCACCACTACGGATCAAATGAAATCATTTGGACACCAATAATCTTCTGGAGTTTTTTCTCCTTCACAGGTTTCTCCTAAGAAAATAAAATTATTTAAATCTTTTGCTCCTTGGCGAAAATACGCTTTTCCACCATCTACAAATATTTCTCCACATTTACATCTTTTAAAATCATGCCTATGCACAGACTCTACTATATCTAAACAAATCTTACACTGTGCCGCATTTTTAACTATTCTCATGATAATTTATTAAATAAAAATTCCAATAAAATTAAAGTTATTAAAAATATAAATACGTATTCCATTATGATATTTTACTCATTAGAAATTCAACTAAGATATATAATAAAATTACTAAACTAAACCAAAAAATTACTTCCATATTTTCTCCTTAATTTATTATATCACTTCTACTATCTTTTTATAGTGCGCCTGAAAAGAATCGAACTTTCATAAAAACCTGGTTGGAAGCCAGGCGCACAACCAATATGCTACAGACGCTTATACCGATGAATAGAGTCGAACTATCATTTCACCCCTATCAAGGGCAGAGTTTGCCATTAACTTACATCGGCCAAATACAAACACAAGCAGGATCATCTTCTGTTTCATAATTAAATGAAACTTCATCTATAAAATTAATCCTATTTCCTTCTGCATCTGCGGCAATCATTACTTCATTATCTTCTAAATAGTTTTGTAGTTCTTTTATCAATTCTGATACTTTCATAGACCTTTTGCATCCTCTTCAAAATCTCCCTCTAGGAGAATTTTTCTAACTTCTACTTTTTCTTCGTAGCTTAAATATAATGTTGCTGCTCCAAGTGCTTTAGTTAATCTCAATATTACATCTCCGCAAGGGGCTGTTTCCCCTGAATTTTTTCCGCATAACATATCATCAAAATAACAAAGTCTCACTGCTTTTTCATGTAATTTATTAAATTCATCATTAGTCATAATAAATCCTATCAGGAGTCAGAGCCTCGAACTCTGATCTTCCGGGTCACAACCAAAAATTTTAACCTATTAAACTAACTCCTGTCTTCTAAATATAGAAGAAAAAATACAAATGAAAAATATAAAAGAAGAAAACAAAGTGAACTAAAAAGAAGCATTAAACATCCAACTATAAGGAATAAAATACTAAGTTGTAAATATGACATAATTAATTTATATTTTAATAAATTTTAATAATACATAACAACATAGTAATGATAGTGCTGCTATTGAGATAGTTACTCCAGAAGGAAAACCTAAAAAACTTCCTAAACATACTCCAAAAATTAATATTACTAATTTTTCAACTAATTCATAGTTCATTTAATAAGCCACATAACTAACCAATAACAAATTAGTGGAATAAGTCCTAATGGAAATCCAAGTGTTACTCCTAAAAATACTCCAAATAAAAAATTGAAGCACATCATTATTAAATCATATTTCTTTTGCTTCATCACTTTTAAAATTTGTAATTAATACATTAGCCATCTAATTTACTTTCTCTTATACTTGCTTGTGATAATTTTAATATTCTAGCTTTGCTTTGTAATTCTCTTATATTTCTTGCTCCGGAATATGTTAGTCCACTTCTAATTCCACCTATTAAATTATCTACTACTTCTTTCACACTTCCTTTACATGGAATATATTTTTTTATTCCTTCTGGAGATATTCCTTCTCTTTTTATATCTCTTCTTTCCATTGCGAATTCCGATGATTCTCCGTAGTGGATTTTGTGTAATCCATTTTCTAATAATATTTTTTCTGCGGGAGTTTCTTCTGTTCCAGCAAGTAAAGAACCAAGCATTACACTACTTGCTCCACAAGCAAGTGCCTTAACTATGTCACCGGAGCTACGGAATCCACCATCAGCTATAATAGGAATATTATATTGATCTGCTATAAAAGAACAATCAATTACAGATTGTAGTGTAGGAACTCCATGACCAGTTACTTTTCTAGTCTCACAATACCCCCCTCCTCCGACACCACATTTAAGTGCGTCTACTTCTAATTTACAAAATCTTTCTGCTGCTTCCACTGTAGCGATATTGCCCACAATAATATCAACATACTGTAAAGTATTTTGAATATGCTTGACCATATCTACTACACTTTTACTATCTCCATGAGCTATATCAATACAAACTGCTTCTACATAATTTTTAAAACTTTTTACTAACTCATAATCACTATCTTTTACACCTACTGAAACTACTACAGGCCATGTAAATCCACTTTGAGTTAAACTTTCTAATATCTCAAATAATCTATTTTGCGGCATAAATCTATGTAGGATTCCTATCCCATTTCCATCCATAGCCCTAACCATCTCTTCTCCAGTAATTGAAGACATATTAGCCGCTACAATTGGACTATTTATTTTAATATTTTTAGTTAATAATGTAGATACATCTGTATCTAATCTACTCTCTATTTCATTATATTGTGGGTATAATAATATATCGTCAAATGATATTACTTCATGTGTTGATGTTAACATTTTTTCTTTTTTCTAACTCTTCCCGGCAGCCTTTAAAACTACCGCCTTTTCCTCTCTCACAAACTAATTGATCTTGGCAGTAATCATAAAAATATCCTAGAAACTTTTTAGCAATATGCCAATCTTCGGCACTATCTGTTTCTTGAAGTTTTTTCAGAAAACTTAACGAAGACACGGAGACCATATCTAATGATATATCAATAAAATTAGCTTGTTCTGCCATTCTCTCAAGATATTCTTGAGGCATTTCTTCGTATGTATTGTATCTTTCTCTCATAATCGGAACATGGAAAATCGAATTCCAGCCTTTTTGGTGAAAACAAAAAATTCTACCACTAAACTATGCTCCGGGTATTGCTTTGATCTGAACACAACCTTTATATGGATTTTCAGTTACTTTTGGTTTCATTTTTATTACCCTATGATATGGACTTACCTGATAATGGGTTATTTATCCAATCTCTTTTCTTTATTTCCTCTATTGCCGCATCCCAACATTTTTCCATTACTAAATCTTCTCTTGAACAGTAGTTAGCTAGATATACTAATATATCTCCTACTGAGTCTATTTTCTTTTCTCTTATTTCTTGGGGCGTATGTCTTATTTTTTGAAGACCTTTTAGGTGAGCATGAGTAAGCTCTCCCACTTCTTCCATTACACCTAAAAGCTGTTCAGTTGCATCAGTATTTGGAAAGTTCCTTTCCTGCCATTCGAAACAAAATTTCTGTCTATTATTCATAATTAAATTTGGAAGCGGTGGGAATCGGACCCACCACAGCCTTCTTGCAAAGAAGGCTCGCCTGCCCTTGGAACATTCGCCCCCATAAACCTTTCTAATAAAATTCTACTTCTTCTAAAGACTTTCTTAAAGGCGTAAATGGTTTATTAAAATACATAAAATATTTTTTAGTGTTAATAAAACTTAGTGCATCATAAATTTTTGACCCCTCTTGCCTAAATTTAGAATGACCAATCATATTTCCACATAAGACTTTAATTATAAATGCTTCTTCAGGAGTTAATTTTAAAGTAATTTCTGTAGCTTCTATCTCAGTTATTACTTCTTTTTGAACTTTTTGTATACTTGCTATTGCCATTTCTTTTTCCTTAAAAATACTCTTCTACCATATTAGCAATTTGTTTAAAACTAGCTCCATTATCATTTTTATAAACTAAAGAACTGTTTCCAAAATTACCTCTTAATCCTATATTTGCCCATTCTTGAACTGGAATGGGAACTCCATCCTCCTCCTCATCGTATGAAAACCTGTAGTAGGTATGGCGCTCCCCGACACGATTATTTTTATGATAAGTCCAAGCACCATTTTCAGGATATTCTTGAATATACAAATCAGTTAGTACTCCTAAACAACAGAATCTAGTTTCTCCCCTACTCTCTTTCCGCAAACATCCTCTGCCTTGTTTATACTCTCCACCTCTAAGAGCAGCTAGCCATTTAACTTTAACTTCGGGATTCATTTAATAATTCCTCAATTTTCCAATTAACATATTGAATTAATATTAGTAATTTTTCAGTAACTAAACTTAAAACTTGGGCTATAATGATATATAATTTAACTTTCATAAAATTTTACTTCTTCTAGTTTTTCTTCTAAGGAATGAATTATATGGTTGAAATACATTGTTGGGTTCTGACAATATATTATTTGATCCAACGCACAGTAAATACTATCACAACATTTTCTTAATTCAGATGTTCCACCCACATTTCCAACAAGCAATCTGATTGTCAATGCTTCTTCTGGTGTTAATTCTAAATTAATTTTATCTACTACTTTAACTTTAACTTCTTTTTCTATTTTAGTTGCTTTTGCCATAATTTTTACCTATCAAACTTCTCACCTTTTCCACAAAAAGGACCTCCAGGCCACTGTGCTAGACTATTACTTGCTTCGTGTAAAGCAATTCTTCCACTTCCACCTCCAGTATATAATTTTATCACCATCCCAATGTGCCATAATTTTTACGCGGATAAGAAGATTTGAACTCCTACCAAGTTTTTAGAAGAAACGTATGCATCCTTTACACCATACCCGCATTTATTTTTCTAAATTTTTCCACCCATACACACAAATTACATCATCTCCATATAGGTTCTCATACTCTAATTCTAAATTATCATAATGAGAACTATAAATATTTTGAATTTCATTTAATTCTTTAATAACTTTATCTAAGTAAGTAAAATAGATATATCCTAATTTTTCTCTAGTTTTCAATACCATTATTTAAAAATTTCTA
>ERZ1292623.1553-Hain-H51-01um-R1-1553-length-21931-cov-9_pt2 | contig 19035 bp, 20 predicted proteins | sample MGYA00564398_ERZ1292623 | MGnify/ENA primary metagenome ERZ1292623 (study PRJEB36523, sample SAMEA6512633) | groundwater metagenome | collected 2019-01-07 | study: AquaDiva: Metagenomics assemblies of 32 groundwater samples | reverse complement strand
GTAACAAGGCACGGGTAGCGGAAGCTGCTCGTGGAGTAATTCAATTTGAAACCTCCCGACGTCACGTCGGGATTATAGAGTCGGTTTCGCTTTTTAGCGGAGGACATTGCCATGAGTCCTAAAAGTGGCTGGCCAACGGGAAAGTCCGGAACGGGACAGAATAGAGGACGATAAGAGAAAGCCGCCTGTTAGGCGGCTTTCTCGCGCTCAAAGCAATTTTCTGTTATTCTATTGTCTGTCCGAAAGCTCACCTTCGCTAAAGCTACGGCGGACAAGCGTGCATAGCTCAGTTGGTAGAGCACACGACTGATACTCGTGAGGTCCTTGGTTCGAGCCCAAGTGCACGCACCCGAATAAAACTCGTCTCATTTTCAGAGAATTTTTGACGCGCGGCGCAGAGCGCCGAGTATGGAAACAAAGGAGATTCCTGGATTCGCCGGTGGTGGAGGGTGAGGTTCGAGCCGAAGATTTTGGAGATGAGAGATTTTTTGGAGGAGAGGTCGTTCGATTGCGATGCTTCAGCTAGGCTAGAAGCCACATTTAGCCAATCTTGCATCGGTTCGAGCCAACTCTTGGCGTCTCTTTCTAGATTACATATTTTCTCCTCAAAACTTTTCTTATCAGAGAAAAGTTTTGAACGTTCCTTAAGATAAGTTTCTCTGTCTATATCTTGAGCTAGATAGACGTCTAGGAGTCTTTGAATTTTCTCGGATATGGTAGAAACCTTGTTTCGCAAGTCCTCTATGATAACGGTAGATTCTTGCTCAACCTTTTTCTCATCTTCTTTCATTAATAAACCGAATTCTTTGGCCCAAAGTGAAGACATGGCGTAGTTTGAAAGAATTGTATTTACTTGCTCTACTAGAGCTTCTTCTCTGATATAAAGCTCGTGGCATTCAATAACTTTGGATTTTCTAGTGCATCTGTAGTAAATATAACCTTTTTGCTTTTCTGCCGTTATCATCATTCCACAAGTAGCACATCGCAAGAGACCACAAAATGCTCTCGGTTGAGTACAAATTTTGTTTGGATGACCTCTTTCAATCATTACTTTCTGAACTTTATCAAAAAGTCGCTTCTCAATAATCGGTTTATGTTTGCCTTCGTGAATTTCTCCACCATATTTAAAATGTCCGTAATAAAATGGATTAGACAGAATATTTTTTACACAATCTTTATGAATATGATTGCCATATATACTTCGGACATTTTTTTGAAAAAGAAAATTGGTTATATCTTCAAATCTAGAACTGCCTAAAGAATACAACTCAAAGGCCTCTTGGATTATTTTTGATTTTTTTCTATCAACTACGATTGTCTTCGTTCGCACATCATTTAAATATCCAACAGGAGCGGTGCTAGGAAACTCTCCTCGCTTTACTTTCGCTCGTAATCCACGCTTAGTGTTGGCACTCAAGTCTCTGATAAATTGATTGGCCATACCAAACTCAACGGACATCATCAAAACATTATCGGTAGAGTAATAACTTTTATCGTAAGTCTGAATGTGTTGAATGATACTCTGCTAAAGCATCCAACTAATTTGTCCTCCATCTACCGGATTACGAGCGAGGCGATCTAACTTCCAACAGATTATTCCTTGCACTTCGCCTTTCTGAATTCTTTTGACCATATCATTGAAAACCGACCTACCGGGCATTTTTGCCGTTTTCTTTTCTACAAATTCTTCAACAATTTCTAAACTATTACTTTTAGCAAGTGCACGAAGTTCAGCAAGTTGAGCCTCAATAGACATAACTTGTTTATCTTCGACATCTGTACTTTTACGAGCGTATAAAAAATATTTCATAAACTTAAATGGCCACCCCGGTGCACACAGCAAGGAAGACCTTGATGTTTCGAGATGGCCATTTAAAAAGGCCTTCCAGAAACTGTGTGCGGATTTAGTATAACCATTTGTATTCAAGGGAGCAACTCACTCCGTTTTATAATATTTCCTAAAAACGGAGTGAGTTTGTGCGCGCATGGGCGGGTCGGGGCAAGCACATACTAAATAGCACCACCTCTCCGAACCTAAAGTATTAAAAATCTCCTCCAAAAATCTTCCGGCTTTGTATTCCTGAACCTCACCCTCCACCACCGGCGAATCCAGGAATCTCCTTTGTTTCCATACTCGGCGCTCTGCGCCGCGCGTCAAAAATTCTCTGAAAATGAGACGAGTTTTATTCGGGTGTATCTATATTACCAAATCCGAACCTATTTTAAATCAAATGATTAACTCGCGCGCTCTGCGGGCGCGCTCGAGCCTCGCCCCTTTCCGCTATCCTGCCTGCGGCAGGCAGGCATACTTTTAATATTGGCGGTGATGAGACTTTTTTGAATGGAATGAGCGGAAAGGGGCGAGAAAAATTTTTAAAACAAAACTGGGTCAGGTGGTTAACCTGACCCATGCGTAGCGAACTCCTCGGCCGAATTGCCGACCGAGATAGACGAGAAGTTGTCCCAACTGTCGTGCGCTCCATCGAAGGAGGCGCGCGAGCTGGCGACCAACCCATCGCAGGATTGCACGGAGGGCAATGCCGAGTTGGCGAAGTCCCCATTCGAGAGGACGAAGCACCACGACTCGGAAAACCCACCGGTAGTACCGCCCCATGAGAGACGGGCCACCCACGATCATCGCCATGCCTCCGAGCATAATCACAATGACGAGGATGAGAGTAATCAGTTCACCCAACGCACTCTGAGTCTGCATGTACCCTCACTTTTTTGAAAGAACAACTGTTTCGTCCTTTCGGACTCATCAGTCTCGATAACACATCGAGAGACAGTACCGGGATGACGCTCCGGTGGACGTTGGTCATCAGCACTTTGTCCTACACAACGGACGGGCAGCTTAACGCCCTTTTACGTGAGTTACCTAATGAGACTCACGGCGCTATCACAGCCGTTCGCTGACCACTTCGACACGCACGATGCGCTCGTAATGATCGAACACGAACTGAGCTTTTTCTCCCGCTGCATTGATTTCGCGGCGAGTAATGGCGCGGATCACCGGCACCTCGCCGACGATCTTGAGCAATTCAGACATGAGTGGGAGAGGCAGAACCGCCTCGACCACATCAGCTGAACGCTCTTGAATCAGCTCGACGACATGTGCCACGTTTGGTACGGTCTCGGAAATCTCCACGATCTCGACCTCATTGCCATAGATGCGATGGAGTTCCACGAGTTGATCAGGCGCGATCGCGTGACGAGTGAGACGCAGAATTTTCATTTTCTCTCCTGAAAAAGTTAGACAAAGAACATGAAGGGAAGGCGAGCTCTATGCCCTTTGAGCTCCCACAAAGTACTTACCTTTCAGCGAAGGGTGAGCTCCCCGGCCACTTGGGCACGGATCATTGTCACACCGGTGACGCTTACTTGGGCTTTCCTTCGGTTCGCACTTCCCCATCAGAAATTTCTTTTTCGAAAAGTCTCTGATGGGGAGCCGAATCAAAGATTCGGCTTGAACCCTAAATCGTCAACGATTCCCGGGTCCATGTGAATCGTAAGGCCATGCCGTTCTAGAACGGCGCGCAAATCGTGGAGTGACTTTCGGCCAAAGTACCCCACTTGCCGTAGATACTGAGTCTCGGGCGCTACAAGGATGTCGCGGAGAGACCAGTTGGCGAGGCAGTTGCGGACTCGGGTTGGAAATTCGGCGCGGATTTCTTGCTCGAATCTCTTTGTTCCGAATTTCCGGATTCGTCTCGCGAGCACTTTCCGGCGCTCATAGAACTCGGCAATCGTGAGGCCTTCGGTAAAGAAATACATCTCGTTCTCTTTTTTGACGGCCAGTTTTTCAGACTGGCGATTGTAACTACCACGACCTTTTGCTGGCCGATGATAGCCGCCTGTCTGTCTCGGCAAGGGCGCTCGCGGTAGGGAAAGAAATTTTTTCTTCACTTTTTCTCCTGTAAAGAACAGTTGGGAATCATTTCCCACCAGAATGCTGAAACAAATTCAGAACTCTGGTAGGAAGCCAAGTCTAGCTTGGCTTTTCGGCTGGCATTGCGCCAGCGTTGACCTTCTGGAAGGCCGCGTACATCGAGAAGAACTTTGCATCCTTCTCACGCGCCTCCACTCGCTTCTCGATCACCTTGATGGTGTCCAGATAGCGGAAGGTCTTCACCTTCTGCTCGCGCGCCAAGCGGTTGTGGCGCGGACAGATGGTGTGGCGACCAAGTTCGGCGATCGTTACGCTTCCCTTGACCACCTGGCGGATCGCCGACAGTTCGGGCACGAATGCCATCTCTGCCGTCAACCGCGCTCCGCAACCCGGAACAACACAATTCATTGCACTCATGTCTGCCTCCTTGTAGTTACCGACTTGCGATTTTCTAAAAAGAACAACTGTTTCGTCCTTTTGGACTCATCAGTCTCGATAACACATCGAGAGACAGTACCGGGATGACGCTCCGGTGGACGTTGGTCATCAGCACTTTGTCCTACACAACGGACGGGTAGCTTAACGCCCTTTTACGTGAGTTACCTAATGAGACTCACGACATCGCGAAGGATGTTAGAAAGAACAAGAAAACGCTGGCAAAGGCGCCCTCGTGCACACCATGAGATGTAGGCACAAACTCAGACACTAGCACAGACTCAGACGAGCCTCTCCCTGCAGACTCAGGCTCAGACAATGCTGCGCTTTCGTTCAACAACCACCACATTGGGCGGTTGTAAACTAAACGCAGACTAATCTGAAGTTGCGGGAGGGCTCCGAGAAAGGTGCAGGCCATGTTTGGCTTGTACATTCCATGTCGCCACTCCGCTGGTTAGGCGGAGGGCGATATGAATCGAGGATTCATAGTGTGACACGAGGTGCCTGGCTAAGTTTCCGCTGTCGTGTCTGATATTAGCACACGACAGCTTCCGCTTAGACAGACCAAGCCTTTGCCAGGCCGACGCTTACTCCACGCGTACGCGCAGGTTGGCCAGCTCCTGCTGGGCCTGCTGACGCAATGTTTCAGCGGCGGATCGAATCCGCTCCATCTCGAGCGCGTGCTTTTCAGCCGCCACTCGGTACTCGCCGTACGCTGCCTGGTAGGATTTCTCCTGCTCCAGGTTGAATGCACGCACAGCGTCCTTGATCTGTTTCCGGCAGCCGTTGAGCTGCTTTTGCAGATCATTGTACTCGGCCTGGAGCTCATCGCGCAGGCTTTCGAACAGAGCCACCTCTTCGGGCGGATACGACTTCTCCCACATGGTCACGACCACGCCGTTCTGAGTGATCTGCTCGCTACCTTTCGGCAGCGGCTTCACGAGCTCACGGAAGAAGGACCCTTGCTCCGAAAGGAGCTTGCCAAGCGCCGCCGCCCGGCTGTTGAGTTCGTTGGCTCGCTGCCAAAACGCGAGATCGAACTGTCCCAGCACCTCCGAATTCAGGTTGCCAACCATCTCGTCGATGTTGGACAGGTCCATGAACCGGTCAGTGTCGCAAACTGTTCCGCGCTTGGCTGGCAGCGAACGAACCGGTGCTTCCGGTAAAACTTCTGCGATATGCGATCGCAAGTCCATATGCTGCAGTTCATCCGACAAACGCTTGTGCAGCTTGAGAGCGTGCATCAAGCTTGACGTCTGGGCGTTGCGATCGGCAACGCCTCGGTACTCGCGGATCTGATCCGTAGTAACCGTAACGCCGGGAATCGTCCGCGACGCCTCTCCGCTTCCGAGGAAGGTCACGACCTTCCGGAAGACGCCGCTCACCGCGTCGGAAACTGCACTCCAGAACTTATCATTCTGTTGCTTGTTCTCCGCCTGGATGCGAGAGATCTCGCTCAGGGTCACTCCGCCCTCGGTGGCGAAGAACGTGGGGACGATCACTCCGAAAATCTGCATTGTCTTTTCCATCTCACGCCTCCTGCCACCCTGTGGGTGGACTTGTTTTTTGTTATTATTCCAAAGAGCAACTGTTTCGTTCTTTCGAACTCATCAGTCCCGATACACATCGGGAAACAGTGGCCGTTAAGGTGGCCAGCCTACCCATGCTTTTACACTCGAGGGTTTTCGAGCAACTTCGGTGCCGTGGCCGAAGGTTGACGCAACCCGCAACGGTTACTTGCGCCGGTATCCAGGCTGTCCTCCGCAGGGAGTGAGGATTGCCCTCACCGACTCCCTTTTGGATTTCTTGCCCAGTCCGTCCGCGCTGTACCCCGCACGAGCCAGGATCCTGTTAGCTTGCGCCTCGAGGAGAGCCTTCTGGGTTTTGCCCATACTTTTGGAAGCTTCCGCCCCACCTAGAGGCCTCTCGCAATTCATTTGTGCGATCCAGGCTCTCCAAGTGGAAGCAGAAGTTAAGTTATGTCAAAATCTTTTACGAGCTTCCTGTGGACAGTATATACCTACACAAGTATTTTGTCAAGCAGTTTTGATATTTTCTTTTATATCACAACAAAAATAGCTATAAATAAAGCCATTTAATCTAATATAGAATTCAATTGAGACTGACTAAACTATACTAAAATTGACTTATAATTTTTAATATTTCATTATACCTAATATTCTTACTTGACAATTAAAGTAGCAGGTATATACTTGTAGTAGGTACCCTTGAAAGGAGGGTGAGTATGAACGACTGAGGCGGCTGGGGAGCCCGGGGTAATGATGCCCCGGGTAAGACCCTAGAATGTCTTGGTCATAGTTGGAGGATAAAGAAGTGCACGACTAGATGCGGTGCGGGTTGGCGTTCACTCGCAAACAAAAGCGGAAGGAACGCAGAAGCACCTAGCTTCATTTCATGGTTCTAGTTTCTCACTCAACTGAGAATTTGGAACCACATGCCGTGGCGGCATCAAAACCGCCACGGCATTCTCTATTTATGATCGAAAATAAATTTGATTAAACTTTTGAGGGTTTCTGCGAATTCCTTACTTTTTATCGAAATGCCGGAAATTCTCTTGCCAAAGATCGCAATTTTTACCTGATCACCATAAATAGTTATGTCACTAGTAATGGGATATTTGTTTTCATCAACCTTAATCCTCTCTCCAGTTTCATCTGAAGGCTTCTCTCCTGCTTTTGAGTTATAAATTGCTTTTGATTTTATGCCCATCGAGATACGTCGTCCTCTCATTTCCCCCGCCTCCTTTTCTGAGAATACATCCCCTACTGTGTCTTTTGAATAAACTATATACACAGGCTCATCGCCAGTCTTTTCGATAAAGGTATTGTAATTCGAACTAAGGACACCTTCTTTTCCATCAAAAAATTGCACCATCGGCTTTTCTCCCTGCTCTCTCTGGATACTTTTGAGTTGAGGAATGACTATATCTAAACTTTTTTTATTTTCTTCAAGTAAATGTATTTGTCTATCAACAAACATATCTAGCTTTTCTGGTGACTCTGCTATGTAGTAAGTCTTCTTACCAATGTTTGCTTCACTTACAAGTCCTTTCTTCTCAAGAGTATCTAAAACCACATAAGTAGTGGGTCTTTTTACATTTGCTTTCTGTGAGATGTCAGATATTAAAGCTTTGTCGAAAGATAAAAGAGTAATGTATATAGCGGCTTCCTTTTCGCTCAGACCTATATCTTTAAGGTATTTTTCAAACATATGACCATAATATTACAAAAGTAGGAATTATTCCATAAATTGAGCCTGTAGAAGCTACTCCCACGCAAATGGCTCAAATAGAGAAAGTAGAGGAAAATAAACCAGTTTCAGAAGCTCCAACACAACCAACGGCTCAAGTAGTGGTAAATGAGCCGTTTGCGAAACTAACTCTCCTCGCTAAAGCTCGTTCCACGATCCAGTTTAGGAAAAGGAAGAAACTAGAAAAGATAATGGAAATGTTTTTGAAACAAGTGAGTATCACAAATGATAACGTAGAAAAATTTTTGCATGTCTCCAATGCCACAGCTACGAGATACTTAGAGCGATTAGAGAAAGAAGGAAAGATTAGACAAACAGGGAAAACTGGAGCAGGAGTGTCGTATTCAAGAATTTAAATCAGGGAGTCCCGCCACGGCAGGATTGCACGCGGATGGGCAGGGTGGGCCAAGTGCATAATGAATGAGCCTCGGGCTGTTTCCGCTAGGGCGTCTGTGACTAAAGACGAGCGCCGACCCGAACGAAGTTTCTAAACTCGAAAGCGAAAGCTACTCACTACAAGCAAAGATGAAAACAAGGAGAGGGGTTGGCTGAGCCGGGTGGGGCGAGCCCTGTCCAGCTCTGCTGGATGCGGAGCGAAGCGGAGCACGAGCCGAGGCGAAGCTGGGGAGAGGAACGTCCTCTCCCCAAAGAGATCCGGGTAGAGCGAACGGCTCATTTACTAGTATCTGAGCCGTTTCACTAAACTACCCGAACCTAGGCATCTAGGCGCTCGTAGCCCTAGCGGAAACAGCCCGAGGCGAATGCCGAGGTCTGCACCCACTTTAGTAACAGATGTTCCATATAAAACTCCAGACCGAGCACAATGTATCAAAGCCGAGCCCCTTTCCGCTCCCCAGTACTAGAGCGAAGCTCGGTACGGGGCATGCATTCCATCAAAAAAGTTTCATCACCGCCAATATTAAAAGTATGCCTGCCTGCCGCAGGCAGGATAGCGGAAAGGGGCGAGGCTCGAGCGCGCCCGCAGAGCGCGCGAGTTAATCATTTGATTTAAAATAGGTTCGGATTTGGTAATATAGATACACATTCTGCTATAATATTCCCATGCCGAAATCGAGGATTATCATCACATTAGGCGTGCTCATCGCGCTTTTGCCGCTTCTTGGATTTCCGCATTCGTGGGAATCATTTTTTCAAATCTTTGCCGGGCTATCGATAGCGCTTCTCTCCGTATGGACAAATATCGATAGGCGCCTGAAGCTCCAGGCCAAGGCCCGGGAGCGTTCGGCAAGAAAAGCAGTTTCCCCGCCTCAGGAAGAAGGATTACAAAGCTGACATGAGCGGAGCAAGGGCCACTTTTATCTGGACGGGAGGAGCAGTTCTCCTTGCGATCTCTCTTGCCGTGCTTCTATTCCCGTCTATCTTCAAGGTCAAGTACAGTGTGGCCTCTCTGCCATTAAGCGAATTTCCACCTTCTCCGGAAGAGGTGCCGGTAGTGCATCTGCCCACTCCTGAGCCGCTCAAGGCCATCTACATGACTTCTTGCGTGGCGGGCACTCCGAGCTGGCGTAATAGTTTAAAGACATTCATAGATGAGACTGAATTGAACTCCGTTGTCATAGACATCAAGGACTATACCGGCAGGGTGGCCTTCCCGAATGATTTCCCAAAAAGTGCCAGTGGCCGCGGTTGCGAGGTTAAGGATTTGAAAGAATTTGTTGCAACACTTCACCAAAGCGGCATTTATGTCATCGGCCGCATCTCGGTTTTCCAGGATCTCTCCTACTCAGTACTCTTCCCGGAACTCTCCGTAAGAGCATCGAGCACTAGAGCGGTCTGGCAAGACTATAAGGGTATTTCGTTTATTGACGTCGGAGCAAGGCCTTATTGGGATTATATTATTCAAATTTCAAGACAAGCGTACACTCTCGGCTTTGATGAGCTAAATTACGACTACGTGCGCTACCCTTCGGACGGCAACATGGAGGATGCCGTTTATACCTGGAGCGGCACCTCGACCAAGGCTGCCATGCTTGAAAGTTTCTTCTCGTATTTACACGAAGACTTACAAACTTATAACTTAAAAACTTCCGTTGACCTGTTTGGCATGACAACCACCGCGTCTCACGATATGGGCATCGGCCAGGTCTTGGAGTCCGCTTTGCCTTACTTCGACTACGTAGCGCCGATGGTTTATCCCTCGCATTATCCTTCTGGTTGGAACGGCTTCGCGAATCCAGCCGAGCATCCATATGAGGTGGTACTGCTTGCCATATCGGAAGGCAGACGCAGGGAAGAGATGCTTAATTTAACGCTCGGGTTCGCAACTTCGACTCCGTCGAAGTTGCGCCCATAGCTCCAAGATTTCGACCTCGGTGCCACCTACGGTCCAGACCAAATCCGTGCCCAAATCCAAGCCACCTATGACTCCGGCCTCACGAGCTGGATGCTATGGAGCGCCGCCAATAAGTACACTCAAGAAGCTTTATTGCCCGAATAGAATTTGTGTTACATAATAATAAAAGATTGTTTGAGAGATACCAAAGGAGTGCGCGATGGGGACATACAAAGGAGAGATATGGCAACGCTTAAAGGAAGTGCACAAGAACTTCCGTGCGCGCTGTGACGAGAATCCGGTAAGTGCGCATATCGAGCGTGCAAGCGTTTACTATTGTCTGTCCGGTTGCTACCAGAAGTGGTGGCAGTGGCCGGTAACGCTCTGGTACCTCCGGCAGGCCGTCTCCAATCTCACGAACGCTCGCACTCTCGATAAGAGCGATTTCAAGAATCTTAGCTACGAAGAAATCGATACGGTCGCGGCCATCCTGGCCAAAGTTCCAAGATGGCTTCACTGGGAATCATGAAGAACGTTTAAGACCGAAGCGCGCTGTGTCGCGCTTCGGTCTTTTCCATTTTTTGTTGTATAATAAGGAAAAATGAACGAAGTTGAAAAAGTGACATATTTCGCCGAGACGGACTCTAGGGGCGAACGTCGACCCTTTGGGATTAAAAGTGCCGATCGCTCAAAGCACGTCTATGTCATAGGCAAAACCGGCATGGGCAAATCGACCCTGCTCGAGAATATGGCCATCCAGGATATCCAAAACGGACACGGCATTGCCTTCGTCGACCCGCACGGCGGCACGACCGAGAAAATCCTTGAATACATTCCGGAAAACCGCATTAAAGACGTGCTCTATTTCGCGCCCTTCGATATGGAGTACCCGGTTTCCTTCAACATCATGGAGGATGTCGGCGTGGATAAGAGACACCTGGTGGTCAACGGCCTCATGTCAGTTTTTGAAAAGATTTGGGAAGACGCGTGGAGCGCCCGCATGGCCTACATTCTACAGAATACTTTGCTCGCACTTCTTGAATATCCAGGCGCCACACTCTTAGCGGTCAACCGCATGTATACCGACAAAGCGTTCAGAAACAAAGTGGTTGAAAATGTTAAGGATGTTTCAGTAAAATCGTTTTGGGTCGATGAATATGCCAAATACACCGACAAATACACCCAAGAAGCCACTCCCGCCATCCAGAACAAAATCGGCCAGTTCGCCGGCAATCCTCTGATACGAAATATCATTGGCCAGTCGAAATCAAGTTTCAATATAAGACAGCTCATGGATGAGCAGAAGATTCTCATTGTCAATCTCTCGAAGGGCCGGGTAGGAGACGGCAACGCTCGGCTTCTGGGCTCGATGCTTATTACCAAAATATATCTCGCGGCTATGAGCCGCGCTGATGAAAGTGCTGCCTCTTTATCGAAACTGCCACAATTTTATCTTTTTGTGGACGAGTTCCAGTCTTTCGCCGACAAATCATTTGCCGAAATTCTCTCGGAAGCGCGCAAATACAAGCTCAATCTAACCATGGCTCACCAGTACATCGAGCAGATGGAAGAAGAAGTAAGAGACGCCGTCTTCGGCAACGTCGGTACTATGATAACCTTCCGGGTCGGCGCTTATGACGCCGAAGTGCTGGAGAAGGAGTTTGCTCCGACCTTTACCGCCGAAGACCTGGTCAATCTCGGTCTTCGGCAGATTTATCTCAAGCTCATGATAGATTCGGTCACGTCAGCGCCATTCTCCGCCACTACCTTACCGCCGATTAAACAGCCGGAACATTCTTATGTGAAGGAAATCATCGAGAATTCAAGGAAGACCTTCACCCGGTTGAGGAGCGTTGTCGAGAAAGAAATTGTAGATTGGCACACAGAAGGCAAGGTAATCGAAGGGCTGAAGATGACGCCGTATAAGCCGGTCGCAGGGCCTGCGCCGAAAGCCATCGATACCAGAAGCTTGGCGGCAGAGGTCCGCTCGACTTCGCTCGAGGCAAGCAAGTCAAAGCCGGTTTTTAGACCCCAGCCACCCGCTCCAAAAATTTCTCTGGACAATCTAAAGGACAAAAACGACAATCAAAGAAAACCGGATGTAAAAAATGTTTCCGCCTTGCGCGACGCGCTGAAATCAGTCATAGGTTCTCCCCCTGCCAAGGGGGTTGAAAAGGTGTCACACAGCTTTTCAGAGGCAGAGGGGTTTAAAGACCACACCCAACCCTCCCCTTTGCAGGGGAGGGCCAATGGCCCTACTCCGGAAGAACTCAAGAAAATCCTCGATGTCTAGTTCGACCATGCTCACTACAAGTAAACGGATCTTAATATTTTCCACTTCCTATTTTCCTCTTGTGGGCGGGGCGGAAGTATCAGTGAAGGAAATAACCGACCGTCTTACAGATATTCAGTTCGATTTAATTACAGCTAAACAGAAAAGTGATTTGCCTAAATCAGAAAAGATAGGAAATATCAACGTGTATAGATTGGGCCTCGGCTCGCCGATTATAGACAAACTGCTTTTGCCATTTCACGGAGCTATTTTCGCGCTTAAACTCAATAAGAAAAATCATTACGACGCATTTTGGTGCATCATGGTCACTTTTGCCTCCGGAGCGGCTTACATAGCCAATTGGTTCCAAAAAATGGTCCCGATAATTCTCACGTTGCAAGAGGGTGATTCTGAAAACTGGCTGCGTTACAGATGGTTTGGCATGATTGATCTTTCGTGGAGACTTTCCTTGGCGCGTACCAATATTCTTACCGCTATAAGTAATTATCTTTTGGAACGAGCGAGAAGACTTGGATACAAAGGAAAGATGGAACTTATTCCCAATGGCGTCGACATAGAAAAATTCGAATTTCGAAATTCGAATTTCGAAATTAAAGACGAAATCATGCTCATTACCACTTCACGCCTGGTGGAGAAGAATGCGGTGGGGGATATTATCGAGGCGCTCAAATTCTTGCCGGAAAATGTTAAGCTCAAAATTCTAGGCACCGGCCCTCTAGCGCACGAACTCAAAAGTTTGACCAAGAAGCAAAAACTCGCCAGCCGCGTGTCTTTTGTCGGCCACGTACGATATGAAGAGATTCCGCGCTATCTCCATCATGCCGACATTTTCATCCGGCCATCGCTCTCTGAAGGAATGGGGAACTCATTCATAGAGGCCATGGCCGCTGGGCTGCCGGTAATCGCGACGCCAGTCGGCGGCATTGTCGATTTCCTAAAAGACCCTTCGAATTCCTCAGAGCAGGCGGCCACCGGCCTGTTTTGTGAAGTTAATAATCCAGGAAGCATTGCCGAACAAGTTAGAAAGCTCTCAAGTGATAAGTTGTTAAGGGATAGAATCATAGAAAATGCAAGAAAAATGGTAGAAGAAAAATATGACTGGAATTTGATTGCGAATGAAATGAGGAGTAGAGTATTTCAATCTGTATGAAAATCGCAGTAGTCGGAGCGGGCATTTTCGGCACCACCATAGCCATAAAGCTGGCTCAAGCCGGCTACGATGTTGAGCTATTTGAGAAGAATGGCGAAATTCTATCTGCTGCATCGGGTATCAATCAATACCGGCTTCACCGCGGCTACCACTATCCCAGGAGCAAGGAGACAGCTCTTTCGTCCAAGCACTCCGAACAATCGTTCCGCGAGGAATACGCTGATGCGGTATCAGATGAAAATGAGCACTATTATGTCTTAGCCAAAGAGAAAAGTCTTATTTCCGGGGAAGATTTCCTGAAATTCTGCCGGGAGTGCGAGCTAGAGCATGAAAAAGTGGATTTAGAGCATATTCATCCGCACATGGCCGAATTTACCATCAAAGGTAAGGAATCCATACTAGACCCGCTCAAACTTCGCGAAATAGTTAAGAAAAAAATAAGAGAACAGGAAGTAAAAGTTTTTCTAAATCAGCCATTCGACCCGGACCAGCAGATAGACGAGTATGACACGGTGGTCAATGCCACGTATGCGAATTCAAACTGGGTATTAGAGAAATATCCCAAGGCCAGAAGACAGTATCAATTTGAACTCTGTGAGAAGCCGGTTTTGAAATTGCCGGACAATTTCAAAAAGAAAAGCATCGTGGTCTTGGACGGGCCGTTTTTCTGTATCGACCCTTATTCAGACACCGGTTACCACGTCATGGGCAACGTGGTGCACGCCATTCACGCTTCAAATATCGGATTGTATCCGGAAATACCAGAAGAATTCGCACCTCTAATGAATAGGGGAATAATAAAGAATCCTAAAATTACCAATATAGATAAATTCATCAAGTCGGCCGCGGAATTCATGCCGGAACTTAGGGACGCAAAGCACATCGGTTCCATGTATACCGTACGGACGGTCCTGCCTTACGTGGAAGCGACAGATGAACGCCCGACCATCGTCTCAAGATTGAATGACCCCGAAGGACAAGCCAACGGGGCAAGCAAGATAATTCAGGTTTTCTCGGGCAAAATCGGCAATTGCGTCGAGGCCGCTAACGAAGTGCTTCGACTTGTTCAACAATCTCGTAAACATCGAGAGCGAATTCGCCGTTACACAAAGGCGTTTCAGAATTGAGAAAGTCATTAAGCTCGTTTGCGACCGGAGTAGTTTGCGGCAATTCCATCTTCTTTAATTCTTCCCCGCTTATTTCAAATAGTTCGTCGTTACTCCAGATATAAGCCACGTTTTCCATAATTATCGTTACAGTTTTTTGTTTAATAGGACTTACCCGATTTATCAGTGATTCAGCATTATCGAAGAAAGTCTCGACGATATCTGAATTAGAGATTATCTTAATTTTATTGCAGGAAATAGGTTTAAGTTTTATCTCTAGATATTTGGCAATAGAGACCTCGTGACACAAGAGATGCTTTACTGCGTCGTCCTTGAAGGTGCCCCATTTGAGCCAATCGAAGCGAAGAGCTTTTATCTTTTTTCCAGCCATTAATTCTTTAAGTTTCTGAACCGCTGGATGATGGGGGAATTCATAACCAACGGCGAATTTAAGTTTATTAGCTTCCGCGAGCCTCACAAGCTTCTCAAGATCGCCGCTGCTGGTCGTGCCCGGTTTTTCCAGAAAGACATGTTTACCGGCTTTCAGCGCTTTGCTGGCGATTTCAAAATGAGTTTCGGTCTGGGTGGCGATAAAGACGGCTCTAACTTCCAGGTCGGCGAAAACGGCCGCCAAATCAGACTTGCTGTCACAGGTGTATTTGACCTCTGCAATTTTAGAAAGTTCTCCGAGGAGAACGTTCCCCCATCTGCCAATGCCAATTAATGCCACTTTCATCGAGTTGGAATTTATGATATAATTAAATGTATTTTTAATCAAGCATGAAGATACTTATTCTCTCCGGTCTAGCTAAATCGGATATAGGCGGACCAACTCAATACACAGGAGAACTAGCAAAAGAGTTTCAGAATTTGGGTCATGAGGTGAAGATCGTTTCTTATACTTCGATGGAGAAACGTATGTCAGTTTTCTTAAGGCACATCTACTTCCTATTTAAGGTTGTGGGGAAAGTGATTTGGTCAGATAAAATTTTGGCGCTTGATACCTATTCAACCGGAGTGCCGGCTGTCCTTCTATCCAAACTTTTCAGGAAGAAGTTGATAGCCCGCGTCGGCGGGGATTATCTATGGTCCGCTTATGTAAATAGGACAAGTAAACCAATTACCCTACCTCTATTCTATGATAGGATGCCTGAACTCAGTAAGAAAGAGAGACTCATCTACTTATTTATGGGCTGGATGATAAGACATACTGACTTTCTTGCCTTTAACACTGAGTGGCAGCGCGGCATCTGGCAGAAGTTTTATAGAATCAACGAATCACGAAGTGGAGTAGTAAGAAACTTCATTCCTGAAAATAGAAAGGAACAGATACCATCTCTCAATAACTTCTTGTGGGCAGGAAGGCTTATACCGGAGAAGAATATTCCCATGCTCAAGAAACTTGGTATTGAGATTGCTACCGGAGAATCGCATGAAAGAATTCTAGAGAGGATCAAGGGCTGTTATGCCGCTGTTACGCTTGCTTTTACTGATGTTTGTCCTAACTTCATAATTGAAGCTGTCTCATTCCGGAAGCCGTTCATAGCTACGCACGAGACGGGATTAAGCGAAATCTTTCCCATAGGCGGCATATATGTTAATCCCTTAGATGATAAAGAGATTGAGAGAGCTATGCAGGCATTGCTTGACTCCGGTACGTATAATAAGAAAGTCTTGGAACTTGATAGTCTTAAATTAAATCATTCTTGGCGGGAAATGGCTCAAGAGTATATAGAAATATGGAACAGAATTTAAAAGTCTTAATGATCTCAAGCGACAGAAATGTTGCTACTCTCGGGAGTGCCGTGGCCGAGCGGATGAAGGAGTACGGTAAGCTCGTCGAGGAGCTCCATATAGTACTATTGTCAGACCGTTCCCATGGCCTTAAGAGGGTTCAAATAGCCGAAAATGTCTGGGTTTATCCCACCAATTCTCTTACCAGCATATTAAGGCCCCTGGATGCCGCCAGGGTGGGGAAAAGAACCGTCTTTGAGAAAAAATTCGTGCGAGGTAAATCGATTATCACCGCTGATTCGATGGAATGCGGATGGGCCGGAATGAAAATCAAGAAAAAGTGGAGGCTGCCGCTGGAAATACAGGTGCACACCGACCTGTTCTCACCGTATTTTTCCGGTTTTCAAAACGCGGTGCGCAAATTCTTCGCAAGAACCGTTCTTGAGAATGCTGACAGCATCAGAGTAGTGTCGGAAGATCTTAAATCCAAAATCCTAAATCTTAAATCAACCGCAAACATTTCCGTACTGCCTATTTATGTCGATAAGGAAAAAATAGAAAATGTTCCAATCAAGTTCGACCTACATGCCCGTTATCCGTGGCACTTCATCACGCTTATGGTCGCGCGGCTGGCTCCGGAGAAAAATATTTCCCTCGCGATAAAGATTCTGGCTCTGGTGCGCCGACAGTTTCCCGATACCGGGCTCGTTGTTGTCGGGTCCGGGCCAGAAGAAAAAAGTCTCAAGGCATTGGCCAAAAAAATGAATTTGGAAGGCGCCGTTGAATTTGCCGGCTGGCAGGAAGAAGTCGCCTCATTTTATAAAACCGCCAACGCCCTTCTCCAAACATCCCTTTTTGAAGGATATGGCTTGTCGCTTATTGAAGCCGGCCTTTCCGGCTTGCCAGTAGTGACTACTCCCGTCGGCATTGCCCAGGAACTTGAACATGGTAAAGATGCGTATATATATCCAGCTGATTCTCCAAAACTATTTGCAGGAGGAATTATGGACTTGATAGAGAATAGCCAAAAGAGAGAGAATCTACGTTTCAACATGAAAAAGACTCTCGAATCAAAGCTTTTAAGCAAAGAAGATTATCTAAACTTATTGGGGGAAGGGTGGAGGAAAACAGCATTTTCTATAAACTAGGTGTGGATAACTTAAGCCGGGGAGAAATGCTTTTAGCTTCAGAGTTTCTCTGAGTTGCTTCCACTAGCTTGCGTAGTTTTCATAATTTTTAATTATTTGGTTAAAAATATTTATCTGACGCAACAATATAATTATTTTTTCTAACAATTTCCTCTCTTTATATATGTTTATTAATGTTTCTATATCTTTGTAATTACTGTATCTAGGTAGAAATTCGCGAAAAATCTGAAAATCGAAGTTAAAAAAGCTTACTAAAAATGACCAAAATATAGCTAAATTACTGGAGCCATATTTCATGATTTTAGTCCTTATTTTATGAATAAATTATGGGTTTGCTGCTGATATAATTAGGGTACAACAAAATTGAAAATTGGCAAATATCCAAACTTCTGGTTAAGCGGATTTGTTATCGGAATTCTTGTTCTTGGCTCTTTAGGAATCTTTAGAAAACCAGCTTACGCAGCGCCTCCTTCGATAATAAGCTACCAAGGCCGGCTTACCAACTCTTCCGGGAGTCTTCTTGGCGGCTCCTCGGGAACTACGTATTATTTCAAATTTTCCATTTGGGATGCCGCAAGTGGCGGCAATAAACTCTGGCCAACCTCTGACCCCACTTCTTACTCCACAACTGTTCGAGAAGGCGTCTTTACTGTAAACATCGGTGATACCACTAACGGCTATCCTGATACTCTTGACTACAATTTTTCGGCTGCGAACGTTTTCCTTAGGGTCGAAGTATCTTCCAACGGCACGAGTTTCGAAACTCTCTCGCCACGGCAGCAGATTACATCTTCGGCTTTTGCTAGAGTTGCGGCGACCGTGGAGAGCGCTTCTTCGACGATTACCAACTTGACTAGTGCCAATGCCACTAGCACCGCTGCCACCTCCACCGATCTCTATGTCTCCAATCTCGCTTCCACCACTCAACTCCGAGCCAACACTTCTTTCATCGGCTACCTCACCAACGTCTTCGCTTCCATCACTAATCTTTTAGCTAATGGTTCTTCCACCTTGCAGAACTTCACCGCCCAGCAAGCTACTTCCACTCTCTTAAGCATCTTCGGCACCAATGCTGATGCGGCTTCCAGATTCTCCGCCACCACTACTGCCGGCGTAACACTGGACTGGATCGCAGGAGTGGACCTCTCAGACTCAGGCAAGTTCAAGATTTCTTCTTCCACCGCTTTAGGCACCAGCGACCGATTCACCATTGATGGTTCAGGCGTTGTCTCCATGGGGAACCTTCTTCTTAACGGCTCATCAACTCTCCAAACTTTCACCGGCGCCTCATCCACCATCACCACCTTCCTTGCTTCTAATGCCACCTCGACCAACCTTGCCATCTCAAACATAGCCGCCGGCAGTCTTTTGAAAACTCTCTCTGGCGGAAGCGGAGCGATTGGCGCCGCGGTTGCCGGCACCGATTACCTCGCCTCCATGACCTTCTCGTTCCCCTTCACTTTAGTTGGTTCCACTCAATCAACTACCACCCTGATGGGCTTCTTCGGCGGACTAAACTCCACCGCTTCTTCCACTATCGGGGCCGGCACTACAGGCACCGGTCTTACCATCTATGGCGGAGCGACTACTACCGGACAGTTCTTATCTCTAAGCTCCACCACTCTCCAATCATTCACTGGTACTAACAGCACCACCACCAGCGCCACCTCCACCGATCTCTATGTCTCCAATCTCGCTTCCACCACTCAACTCCGAG
>ERZ1292623.1962-Hain-H51-01um-R1-1962-length-19043-cov-8_pt1 | contig 19043 bp, 18 predicted proteins | sample MGYA00564398_ERZ1292623 | MGnify/ENA primary metagenome ERZ1292623 (study PRJEB36523, sample SAMEA6512633) | groundwater metagenome | collected 2019-01-07 | study: AquaDiva: Metagenomics assemblies of 32 groundwater samples | reverse complement strand
GTTCAGATTGGGGTCTGCAACCCGACCCCATGAAGTCGGAATTGCTAGTAATCGCAGATCAGCGTGCTGCGGTGAATACGTTCTCGGGTCTTGTACAAATTAAATGCGCCTGGCAGTTTAGAAAACTAGATGGTGAAAATCCATCTATTGCGCAAGCAATATAGCCAATTAATAAGACATTTCTGGTAACAGAGTGTCTGAAGGATTAGGAGGCAAACAACAGTCCTTTTAAAAAAAGAAGTGACGATCTATCTGTGTACGATAGGGAAGTTACAAAAATAAATTCTCAAGGAATGTTGGAAATAGTTTTTTAAATGACCTAGGGAGATCCTAAGATATCAGAACAATAAAATGGTCTTAGGAAGTCAGCTGAGTCCATAGTACCTCTTGGAGGTTAGATGTTTGAGGTTGGAAGCTGGATAAAGAAGTTGGAAGATAGAAATTAGAGAAATCTAACTTCAAATTTCTAATTTCATAATCTATTTTCTAATTTCCAACATCTAACTTCTGAAAGGGAAGGGATGAAGTCCGATTTTTCGGACACTCGCTGGATGCGCTAGATGCGCACGTCCAGTGGGGAGCGGAAGGTTTCTTACCGCAATCACCGCCCGTCAAGGCAGGAAAGTTGGGGGCACCTGAACCCCGCATTTATGCGGGGGAGGGTGAAACCAGCGATCAGGCTTAAGTCGTAACAAGGTATCCCTAGCCGAAGCTGGGGATGGATCACCTCCTTTCTGGAGATTTGTTCAAATTAGATGATTCTCTTCTTCCCGCCATAGGCGGGATAGAGTAAAGCCCTAGTTTGATCCAGTTCCGCCTCACGGCGGGACAAGCGCCTGTTGAATGGCAGGCAAAAATGTCTGATGGAACATTGTCCTGATAGTCAATCAGTACTAAATCCTATCCCCACCACTCTTTTGGTATTAATGTAAAAATAAGATTATTTTCTATCCAGGATTTTCTGCCTTTGATCATCGTACCAGTCAGATCTAATAGGATCAGGAAGTTGATCGGCAATTCTATCACAAAGTAAGACTGTAAAATTAGAATTGGCAAGTTCCCCATAATCTGGATCTTGAATCATTTGATTATAAGTAAAGCCAGGTCCAATGCTGGCCGCATTTTTAGAAAATCCCACTGGATATATTGGAATATCAGGATTATTTTTTGCCAAATATGCAGCTCCTGGCCTTGGATTGACAATCCTTCCACTTTTTTCCCTGGTTTCCATAATAAAAACAGCTGTCAGAAAACCCTTTCCTAAAGCCTCACGACCTCTTTCCTTAAATGCACGAGCTTCAGCTAGCGAACCTCCGCGATCTATTAGTATAGCCTCAACTCCATTTAGGATGGCAGCTATTCGACTTCTAATCCACCTTGGGCCATTATTTAATAGATCGTTTTTTCTCCCTGTCCGTTCTCTAACTTCCTCTGATTCTTTAAGATTTGGATCCAACAAAGTGGCTCTGGCAAAAGCTCTGACAATCCTTCCACTTCTTTGGCCAACTCTATAACCTTTGGCAATATCCCAGGCACGGGTGTGATTTGCCACCATTAGCATTGGTCCTGTGGTGGGTAGTAACCCATGGTAAGTTGTTCTGTGAAGTAACCAGTCCAATTTGGCAAAAAGTTCAAAAACAGCCACAGAATAACCTCTGACTCCACTTGATTCAGGATCTACATTTGTAAGTTTAAAAATTAACTGTTCCAGGTTCATTTAAGCTATAACTTATAACATGAAAGAGGAGAATAAGCAAATACTACAGGGTATTTTGAGACCTGGGCGGGAATTGCACCCGCGTATAGAGGTTTTGCAGACCCCTGCCTTACTACTTGGCTACCAGGTCAAGTGGGAAATGGGTGGGCCGAGATGGTGTCGAACCATCCGCCTCTTACTTATCAGATAAGCGCTCTACCGCTGAGCTATCGGCCCTTCTCACTACGTTCGAAGTAAACTCAAGTAATTTTATCATTTATGATAAACTTTAGCTATGACGGTAGTTAAAAAAGTTTTAGGCACCTATCTTATCTGGCTTATTTTTATTAATCTTTTTTCTTACTATGCCTTAAACAGGTTTAATTTATCCGTTGATACATCCTATTCTTGGATAAATCCTAAAGAGTTTTATCAAGATAAAAGCCTGAATTTAATAGACTTAAGAGTTCACTGGGATAGTTTTTGGTATATAAAAATTGTGAATGAGGGATATCAATATATTCCTGGAGAGCTCTCCAGTATTGCTTTTTTTCCTTTATATCCAAGCACAATTTGGGTTTTATCTCAAATCCCTATGCTTTCCCCAGCTTTAGGAGGATGGATTGTTTCAACTGTAGCTTTAGGATTGGCACTTATTTTCCTCTATAAGTTAGTTAAAGAGTTTCATCCCCAGATTGATCCAATCCAACCTATTATTTTACTTCTTATTTTTCCTACGGCAATATTTTTAAATTCTGTTTATACAGAATCTCTATTCCTAGCCTTGTCAATTATTTCTTTCTATTACATGTTTAAAAAAAAGTTCTTGAAAGCTGCTTTATTTATCTCTTTAGCTTCAATTTGCAGAATAAATGGTTTATTTTTACTTACTCCATTTTTATATGAATACTTTAAAACTTATGGAATTAAAAAGTTTTTTAATCAAGATGTTTTATCTTTGCCCCTATCTTTTATTGGAATACTAGGCTTAATGGTTTATCAATATGTAAAGTTTAACGAGCCTGTGGCTTTTTTGAAAGCCCAAATGCAGTGGGGAAGAACGTTTAGTTTTAACTCAGAACACCTTCATCTTATTTCACCTTCTTCATATGCTAATTTAGCCACAGATTTATTATTTTTTATAGTTTGTATTGTATCTGGAATATTAATGATGAAAAAAATAAGGTTTAGTTATGGACTGTATGTTTTAGTAGCAACACTGGTAGCTACCTCAACAGGTACTTTAATGAGTATTAGCAGGTTTAGCTTGATACTTTTTCCTATATTTATTTTCATAGCCTCTATTAAAAGTAAAGAATTTCAATTTGGATGGCAGCTTGTTTCAATACTTCTTCTTGCTGTATATACTACATTTTTTGTAAATAACTACTGGGCTGGATAAACATGAAACCTCAAGTTAAAGTTGGAATTGGAATTTTAGTTTTTAAAGACAGAAAAGTATTACTTGGTAAAAGAAGAGAGTCTCATGGTAAAGGAGAGTATGCTTCTCCTGGAGGACACCTGGAATTTAATGAATCCATAATAGATTGTGCAAAAAGAGAGTGCAGAGAAGAAGCCGGAATTGAGATTAAAAATATAAAATTTTTAAGATTTTCCAATATGAGAAAATATGGAAAACACTATGTTGATATTGGTTTAATTGCTGATTGGGCGGGTGGAGAGCCAACGGTACTTGAGCCCAGTAAAATGGAAAAATGGAATTGGTATAATCTTGATAATCTCCCAAAACCTTTATTTGGAGTAATAAACCATACATCTGAAGCTCTAAAAACAGGCAGAAACTTTTTTGATTCTTAGAACTTGACAGATTTCTTAATGTATGGTATGGTTACATACACAAAGGATGGATATTGATTTTGAGAAATTAGATGGATTTGAGTGGGATCAAAGCAATCTTGAGCATACTAGAAGACATGATGTAGAAAAAGAGGAGTGCGAGCAGGTTTTTTTAAATAAGCCAATTTTTATAAATAAAGATGAAACTCATTCTCAGAAGGAAGAACGATTTCGTCTTTATGGCCGAACAGACAATTTAAGATTGATAATCTTAATATTTACAATTAGAGATAAAAAAATCAGAGTTGTTTCAGCAAGAGATCAAAGTAAAAAGGAACGAGAAGAGTTCAGAAGAAAAGGAGGTGAAGATTTATGAAAAAGTTAAAAAAAATACCAAGATTTAAAAACGAGGATGAGGAAGATAAATTCTGGGCAACTCATGATAGCACTGATTACTTTGATTTTAGCAAAGCAATGGTCAACCCTAGTTTCCCAAACTTAAAGCCATCTACAAGAAATATCACTATGAGGGTTTCTGAGTCAATGCTAAGGGATTTGAAAATGTTAGCCAATAAAAAAGATGTGCCTTATCAATCATTGGTTAAGGTTTTTTTAGATGAGAAAATTAGGGAAGAGATGAATCCTTAAAGCTAAATTCTGGGAAGAATTTTTTTGATAATTAGAAGCCGTGAGCTTTTTTCCACTCTTCAAGTTCTTTTTGAGATTCTTGTACTTTTTGGTCAAACCAAGCTTGATTTTCTGCTTGTTTTTGTTTAGACCATTCTGCTTGCTCTTTTAAGAGCTGATCATAGGATTTTAGAGGTGTGGGGTAGCTATAAGGTGTAAAATAAGTAGATTGAGGTGTTAAATAAGGTGTGTAGTAAGCAGGAGTTAAATACTTTATTTCATAGTTGTAATTTGTCTTTGACTTAGGAGTGTTATAGTGTTCTTCGTCATCCACAGAGTCACCACTGATTGTGATATTTATATTGTTGTTACCACCGGCAGGAAATTTTATCTCATCCACATCTGTTAAGTCAGGAGAGGGGGTTGCTTCAAGTGTTTTACCAACTTCAGAAAAAAACTTTTCTACTGGTTGAGCAATTTTTTCTTTGAAAAATCCAACTTTTATATCTGCATAAAGAGCTGTGCCAAATGAAGCCAAAGTTATAAACAATAGCAGGCCAAATATTAGAGTAGCCCTGTTAAGAAATTGGGTTCCAAGACCAATTTGATGTTGAGATTTATGATGGCTCATTCCGAACTGAGTTTGACCTCTTGGTTATCGGCAGGTGTAGTCACGAATAGTTCTTCTTCTTTGAATCCAAATAATCTTGCAACCAAAAGATTTGGGAATGTTTGAAGCATTGTGTTGAAATCCAAAACCGTTTGATTGTATGTTTCTCTATATTGGGCAATAAGATTTTCTGTTTTTTCAAGCTGATCAGTTAAGCTTTTGTAATTCTGAGAAGCCTGAAGTTTAGGGTATGCCTCAGATACAGCAAAAAGGGATCTTAAAGTCTGGGTTAAGAAATTTTCTGCTTGTGCTGCCTCTTTTGGACTTTTGGCATCCTGAACAGCGGATCTTGCTTGGGTAACATTCTCAAAGGTCTTTCTCTCATGTGTTGCATATTGTTTTATAGCAGCTGCTAAGTTTTCTATTAAAGAAGCTCTTCTTTTTATTTGTACATCAATATCTGCAAAATCAGTTTTAACTTGATTTCTTTTAGCAATAAAGGCGTTATACATTGCCCAAAGCCAAAGGAGGAGTATAAAAAGGACTAAAGTTACTATCCAAAGCCACAACGGTTGGTTTAAAAGTTGCATTAATATAATCATATCATATCTGATAGTATAATTGGAAAATGAATTCACTTCGTATTCTTTCTCTTCTTCCTGCTGCTACTGAGATGGTTTATTTACTTGGTTTGGAGAAATATTTAGTTGGAGTGTCTCATGAGTGTGATTATCCACCCCAGGCCAAACTGAAGCCTAAAGTTACCTCATCTTTAGTCTCAAATGCTATGAGTAGTAAGGAGATTGATGAGAAGGTTAAAAAGGGTATTCACAGAGGGCCTGGGATATTCCATATTAAAGAGGGAATTTTAAAGGATTTGAGGCCAAATTTGATACTTACCCAAGAGTTATGTGAAGTTTGTGCAATCTCTCCACCCGTCATTCTGAGGAGCAAAGCGACGAAGAATCTCAAAATTATCTCTTTAGAGCCTGAATCTGTTGATGATATTTTGGAAAATATTCTTTTGGTAGGACAGTTAACAGATAGAAGGCAACAGGCAAAGAAAGTGGTGAATGGACTGGAGAAGAGATTGCTTCTCCTTCGACAAGCTCAGGATCGCAATGACGGGAAGCGACTTGGGGTTTTGGTAATAGAGTGGCTTGATCCCATAATGGTTGCAGGGCACTGGATTCCGGAAATGGTAGATATTGCCGGAGGAGTAAATCTAATGAGTAAGCCTGGAGAAAAGTCTAAAAAAATCAAACTACATCAAATAACTACAAGTAAGCTAGGTATACTAATTATTAGTCCGTGTGGGTTTGATATACAAAGGACTATTAATGAGAAAAAGCTAATTGAGAAAATAGTTAGGATTGTTGGAGAAGTTAGGGTGTATATAATGGATGGTAATGCATATATGACAAGACCAGGGCCAAGAATTGTGGATGGAATAGAAGTTTTGGCTGAGATTTTATATCCAAATATTTTTCCTAAGAAGCACTCTAATAAGGATTGGATTTTATTTAAATGATGAAGAAAGAATTATTATTAATCTCTTTACTTTTATTACTTAGCTTCCCAGCAGTAAAAGCTCTACTTCAGCCTGGAGGTTATACCAGCCATGATATGACTGACCATATTATTAGACAAATAAGTATGGATGACATTTTATCTGAAGGCCAATTTCCTCCCAGATGGTCGGGTGATTTAAATCAAGGGTATGGTTATCCTGTATTTCTCTTTAATTACCCACTGCCAGCCTTAATTGCAGAAATATTTCATAAACTAGGATTTAACTTTGTATACAGCCTGAAGGCAGTGCTGTTTAGTTCAATGATCGTATCTGTTTTTGCAATGTATTTCTTCCTAAAAGAACTGCTAGGCAGTAAAATGGCAGCCTCATTAGGAGCAATTTTTTACCTTTATGCCCCTATTAGATTTTTAAATGTTTATGTTTCAGCAGCCATAGGTTCTGCTTTGGCCCTAGCATTTGTACCATTTATTTTCTGGTCAATAGTTAAACTATCTAAAAAAGTTTCATATTTTGCAGTTTTGGTAGGATCAATATCTTTAACAGCATTGATTACCTCTCATAATGTGACTGCCTTAATTTTTGCTCCGGTAATTTTAGCTTTTGCTTGGGTGGTTGGTAGAAGGAAAGGGATGAAGGAGATTGGTATAATGTTTCTGATAGGTTTTGGCTTATCTGCTTGGTTTTGGATACCAGCAACTTTTGAAAGACAATATATACGCTTTGATGAATTTTTCTCTTCCTTTTACAAGGATCAATTTCCTTCACTTTGGCAGCTGTTAAGATCACCTTGGGGTTATGGATTATCCCATCCCGAACGTCCAGAGCCTGGGGATATGTCCTATCAGTTAGGGCTAATTCATATAACAGTAATTTTAGTTTATGGTTTATGGTTTATGGTTTATGGTAGGAAAAATAAAGACAATATACTTGGAGTTTTTGTTCTAACAACTTTTTTTCTAAGTATATTTTTAATACTTAGGATAAGTCTTCCACTGTGGGATAATACACCCTTTCTTAGTCTGGTCCAATTTCCCTTAAGATTTTCTGCTATTGCTATCTTTTCTGCCTCGATTGCAGCAGCACTTTTAGTCAAATATTTACCTTTTAAGAAAGTAGTATTTATTAGTTTATTGTTATTGGTTTTATATGCAAATAGAAATCACCTAAATATTAATCAAGTTTTTGATCCAGGAGAAAGATATTATCTTGAACTTAAAAGAGTTTCATCTAACTTTGGTGAACATCTGCCTAAATGGGGTAGGGTGGCAGTTCAACCAGCCAACGGTAAACTGGAGTTTATTAGTGGGGACGGAGAAATCAAGATGATTAAAAGCCAATCAGCTCATATTCTAGCTCAAGTGGAAGCTACTACATCTGCCAGATTAAGGCTTAATCAATTTTATTTTCCTGGTTGGGAGATAGAAGTTGATGAAAAAAAGGTTGAGTTTAATTATTTAATTTCTGGAGAAAGTTATGGTTTGCCTATGTTTGATATAGATGAAGGGACTCGCAAGATTGAGGCGCAATTTAAAAATACCCCAATTCGAAATTTATCTGATACAACTAGTTTGGTGGCTTGGTTAGCTTGGATGATAATGCTTATGAGAATCATTTATATTAAGATAAAATCTATATTAAGATAAAATCGTGGACAAATTAAAATATATCACGATATCTTTTATCGTAATTTATACGATAGCTGCAATATTAGTATCAGTAAATAGATATTGGCAATATCAAACGTATTATTTTGATTTTGGGATATTTGATGTTGCTCTATGGAAGGTTTCCCGCTTCCAACCTCCTCTTGTAGACCATGTGGACTTTGGAGATAAGGAGATTCTGATTTTAGGAGATCATTTCAGTCCAAGTATTTTCTTGTTAGCTCCTTTATATTGGCTAACTGATCGTAGAGAAATTATTTTAATTGCTCAAGCTGCAGTTGTAGCACTTGCTTCCTTTATAGTCTTACATCTAGCTTCAAAATCTGTCAAAAATAAACTTATACCTCTGGCTCTTGTAGTAGCCTTCTTAGGATATGTGGGTACACAAAACGCCCTTATTTCTGATTTTCATCAAGATACAGTGGCAGTTTTACCTTTAATGCTTATTTTTTGGGCAATCTTTAAAAGAAGCTGGAAATTATATTTTCTTTTTTTATTTATACTTCTAGGGTTTAAAGAATCATTTGCAGGCATCGGGATGGCTCTTGGTCTTTTTTTACTAATTAGAAATAGAGCTGATTTCAAAATTGGTTTAGCAACTATAATAGTCAGCATTTTTTGGGCAGTTTTAGTAGTAAAATATGCAATTCCTTATTTTTCAGGTACTTATCTTTATACCCCCAAGGAGCTTCCAACTACAATTAATGAGATAATTTCACGGTTTGTTACACCTTTGCGTCTTAAGGCAATTTTTTACACTTTTTTAACTTTTGGTTTTTTACCAATTTTTGATTTAAGTATACTTCCGGGAGTATTTGATAATTATTTTGAAAGATTTGTCATATCAGACAGAGGATCAGATTTAGGCATGCACTATAATGCTACTTTAGCTCCTTTCATGTTTATGGGTGCTTTATATACTTTTATCTTACTGGAGAGGAAATTTAATCAAAAAATAGTCTCAGTGTTGGCTTTAGCAATTATTTTAATTGTTTTGATACTGCATAGATTTATAATTCACGGACCTTTAGGTCTTGCATACAACAAAGTTTTTTATGAGCAGAATCAAAGAGTAAGATACGTTGATGAATTTGTGGCCAATTTTCCCAAAAACGGCTTAATTATGACCCAAAATGATTTAGCTGTGAGGCTTACTCATCAAAATGTGAAGCTTCTAAGAAAAGAATATAAATTAATAAACCCAGATTATGTGATTTTGAATTTAACCCCCGGACAAAATCCTAACAGTTTTTTCCCGCTCACTTATCAAAAGACACAAGAGCTAAAAGAAGAGTTAAGTTTAAATAACAGTTATATTTTAAAAAAATACGCAGATGAGTTGTATCTATTCTCCAAAAAATGACTACTAAGATTTTAACTTTATTTTTATTTTGGAGGATAGCTCTTTTTTTGGTAGCATTTTTTGCCACAATTCTTATTCCTGTTTTTGGAGGTAATTTTCCTTATACAGATCAAGTACTCAAGGTGACAAATTTGCCATCATGGATCTGGGGATTTGGGAATTTTGATGGAGTACATTATTTAAGAATTGCCCAAAATGGTTATACATCCGAGTATTCACAGGCCTTTTTTCCGCTTTACCCTTTGTTTGTATCTTTTGCTACCAATTTACAATTATTTTTACCTAAAGATCTCAGTTTAGATACTAGGGTTTATGTAGATCCTGCATATTTTATTACAGCTTTTATACTATCAAACCTATTTTTTATCTTTGCCGTATATTTACTTTACAAGTTATTAATCATTGACTTTAGTAGAAAAAAAACAATCGCAACACTTGCTCTACTTGTAGCTTTTCCCACATCTTTCTATTTTGGTTCTGTTTATACCGAATCGTTATTTTTACTATTAACAATTTCAGCTTTTTATTTTATAAGAAAAGGAAACTTTCTTTTTAGTGGTATTTTTATCTTACTTGCTACAGCCACCAGGCTTTTTGGCTTACTTTTGATTCCAGTATTTTTGGTTGAACTTTATTTAAAACTGAAAAATAATCAGATCAATTTTAAAAGCTCCGAATTTAGCAAAGCAATTGTGGGTTTATTCTTAGCTCCAATGGGCATACTGCTTTATATGTTGTATTTAAGATTAAACTTTGATAATCCTTTGTATTTTCTTACTGCTCAGCCCTTTTTTGGAGCTGGAAGAGAAGCCGAGCAAATAATTTTGCTGCCACAAGTTATATTTAGGTATTTAAAGATTTTTACAACTGTTCCTGTAAACTCTCCATCATTTTTTAATGCCACTATAGAATTTATATTTACAGTAGTTCCATTAATAGTCTTGATAGTACTTTTTAAAAGAATTAGATTAAGCTACCTTATTTTTAGCTTAGGATGTTTAATTTTGCCAACTTTAACTGGTACACTTTCATCTATGCCAAGATATGCTTTAATGGGTTTTTTGCTGTTACCATACATAAGCAAGAGATATCTAAAGATTTTGGTAATAATTTTTCTGATACTGCAAACTATTTTAGTCAGCCGATTTATCAGAGGATACTGGGTAGCCTAAGCGTATGTTATTATCTTGATATGCAAATTGTTTCAGCGAATTTAATTTCCAGTAAAAGGGTAATACTAAGATACGATATGGACGTTGCCTTAGGAAAAAGGAAAGTAATAGAAGATTTCAAACTAAAAGCAGGACTAAAGACTCTTGATCTTTGCCTTGAACACGCCGAATCAGTGATAATGATGGGTCATGTAGGGAGACCTGACGGAAAGGTTGTAGAGGATTTAAAAGTCGCTCCTATAGTGGATTGGTTTAGAAATCAGGGATATTTAGGGGATTTGGAGAGTGGAAAATTAAAAATTCTGGAAAACCTAAGGTTTGATTCAAGGGAATCCTTCGACTGGTTCGATAATACTCACCACAAGTTCGTTCAGGATAAAGAAGCTTTGGAATTTGCCAAAGAGCTGGCAAGTAAAGGAGATGTTTATATCAATGAAGCCTTCTCATCTTACCGTCTTGCCTCATCAACTACAATAATACCTATTCTTTTACCCCATGCAGCTGGTTTACACTTTGCTGAAGAAGTAAGGGTATTAGGGGGAGTAAGGGAGAATCCAAAAAAGCCTTTTATAGCCATCATGGGTGGGGGAGCAGCAGGGAAAGATGAAGAGAAGTTTCCTGTAATATCACTTCTTTCAAAAAATGCAGATGCAGTTTTGGTAGGCGGAAAACTTGTTGCTGAAATCAGAGAACAAAATATAGAAGTTCCTAAAAATGTTTTAGTTGGAAAATTAACTGAAGATGGATATGATTTGGCTTCCGAAACAGTTGATGCTTGGGAAAATCTTATAAAGGCGGCAAAGATGATTGTTTGGAATGGACCTTTAGGTAAGTTTGAAGATCCTAAAAATGATTCTACAAAAAAGGTTGGTAAAATTGTTGCTAATTCAGAGGCTGAAAGTATTGTTGGAGGAGGGGATACTGTTTCTGCCCTAAATCAGGCTGGCCTTTTAGATAAATTCTCATTTGTTTCAGTAGGAGGGGGGGCAATGCTTAAGCTTTTAGCAGATGGAACTTTACCGACAATTGAAGCGCTCAAATAAATTTCTATTGCTTCTGACTGTTTTTATAATCCCTTTATTAGGTGCAACTGGAAATTTTGGCTATGAACAAATCAAGGTATTTTTCTTTCTAATTCTAATTAGCCTGAGTGGATTTTTATGGATGGGGAAAGGATTTAGATGGAATGGAATTTCTAGATTAGGCGGGATATTCATTCTGGCACTATTTCTTACATCTGCTGTTGGTATCAATCCAATGCAAAGTTTCTTGGGTACTCAGCCTTACTTTCAAGGAGTAGTTTTATATGGGTATCTTTATTTATTTTTTCTGCTAGTTTCATACACAAAAATAAAACTTGAGACTTGGGCTTATATTTTGACTGGATCAGCTACTCTAGTGGGTATACTGGCAATTAAGGATTGGGTACTACTTAATATTTTTTATCAGCAAATTCCAACTTATGCTGGTAGGGTAGTTTCAACCTTCGGTCAACCTAATTTTTACGGGGGATATTTACTTTTGATTTTACCCTTTTTTAATTTTTTATTAGGAAAAAAGAAAAGATGGTTTTTTATACTGTCAGGATTTTTAATAACTGTATTGGCAATAATTCTTTCTGAATCCAGAGTAGCCTTTTTATTATTAAGTTTGCTTCTTTTAGGCTGGCTTATTTGGGAATTACCAACAAGAAGATTAGCGTTTATAATTTCAGGATTTATCCTAATGTTTACCTTTGTTTTTGCGGTATTTTTTGGAGCTGGCTGGTTAGAAAAAGAATTTAGAGATCCTTACAATGAGTTAAATCCAGATTTAACTAAAGTTGGGGTTGAAAAAAGATATTATTTTTGGCCAGTTCTTTGGGAACTTATTACTGAAAAGCCCTTAACTGGTTATGGTCTGGAAAATATAGCCCCCACTTTTTCCAATTATTTTGTAACTAATAAACATATCTTATTTGAGGAAAATTTAAAAATTAAGCCTTACCTTTTTGGCTTAAAAGATCTTTATTTGGACAGGTCCCATAACTTTCTTTTGGATCTGTTGATGTTTTCAGGGATATTAGGGTTGTTAGGGTGGTTAGGGTTGGTAGTACTGCTTTTTAAAAAGCTTATACAAAAAGTGGACGGCCGTCGCAAAAATGTATTAATGGTATGTCTTATAATTTATTTAATCTGGACTGCTTTTCAGAATCAATCTGTTGTACATTTAATCTATTTTTGGTTAATTGCAGGACTTGTCAATCAAGATAAAGTATAATCTTAACTTATGCCAGAGATAACAAGGAGGGAAGTTTTAAAAGCAATATTACCGTTTGGTTGGATTTCAGAGGTAAGAAGAGCAGGGGGATTAGGTAGATTATCAACTTCTGCAAAAATTAGCATTATCAAGGATATAGCCATATTTATCCCTTCTGTTTCAAAATTTTTATTAGAAAAAAGAGCAGAGGAGAAACCATTTAGGGATAAAGTTTCCTCATTCACTTGGGAACAGGCAAAAGGGATTGAGCTGGAGAGGTTTACAGAAGAAGTTGCAGACGAATATTTAAGACTAACTAAAACAACAAGAATTAGAAAGAATGATTTAATAGGACGGAGTAAGGTCAATTTTTATCAAAACAGGGATGAAATGGTTAAGGCTATAAGAGAAGTAAATCCAGGTTTTTCTCCTACCCTAAATCAGTGGGGGTTTACAGACTATTCTTCAAGAAAAGTTTTTATAGATTTAGGAACACTTAAAGAGCAGGTCATTTCGCAAGCAAGATCACAAGACATAGATCCTTCGAAAACCGCAGGAATAGCTATGTTGGATGCTCTTTGGCATGAATGGGGACATCTGGATGTTACAGAAAGAAGTGAAGGAAAACTTATAAATAATCCCCAGTTCTACTTTCATTCCCCTAATAGCGACAGAAATGAACAATTTAAAAGATATAGGGGAGCAGAAGTTTTTACAGATACATACTTTGGTTTTTCTAGATTCGAGGAAGTATTAGTTGAGACTATAGCTGTAAAAAGAATGATTGAGCAGGTAGGTTTAAAAGAGGTTTTCTCTGCAGCAGATTACTATCCCAACGGGGTAGATTTCTTCCCATCATTTACTAGCGCTGTGGGTATTTCTTTAGACCAGCTATATCAAATGCATGCAACCTCTGATTTTGAGGGATTAGTAAATATAATTGGACAAAAACTACCATCTAATGAAGATTCTTTGGAAAAAGGCAGTAGGTTATTGGTGGGAATTCATAGATCTGATCCACAGTTGATTACCCAAACCAATGCATTAAATCTAATTCCACAAAGAAGGAAGTCTTGACAAGGGGGGGGTGGTGTGGTTTGCTTAAATCACATGCTGAAATTATCCGAGCGCGGTGCCATACAATTTATTGTTCTTTTAATCCTTCTTTTAGGAATTATAGCCGGAGTTTATCTTGTCCAAAAAACCCAGATTTTTAAACCAAAAGCCACAGGGGAGAATGTAGAGTGGGTAGTGCCTCAAAATACAGATCCAGATAATTGTGTCACAACCAAAGACGGGAAAAAAGTAATTACCTGCCCCAAGGCCAAATTTAAAATATTAGTGCCACAGGAAGTGAGCCCATAACATAATGAGATTAAAAAATAACCCAACTATGTTGGAACAAAAGGGTGCTATTCAATTTATAGTTTTATTAATCCTGCTTGCTGGAATTGTAGGTGGGGTATGGCTTATTACCAAAGGAAATCCGCTTAAATTATTTTCAAGAGCCTCAACTCCTCCAATAGTATTTAAAACCTCAACCGGTCAGCCTTTGCCAACTAATTTATCAGGGGTCCCCCAGACAACCTCACCAACTATTAAAATTGAGCTGACTTCTACTTTTGGACCACCAGCAACATCTTATCCAACCCCTTCATATCCAACTCCTTCATATCAAAGCCCTTACTTCACTCCTTCCTACGGAACACCTTCATATGGAACTCCTAGCTATGAAACTCCCTATGCTTATCCAACTCCTATTACCCCTTCACCCACACCAACTGTTGGATTTGGGAAAAGTATAAAAATTACCTCTGTGGATTCATATATCTCCACCTCATATCCTGGTCCTCTTGTTAATATTCGGACAATTGCTCTCTGGATTAAACCTGATAGCCAATCACTAAGTGGTACTAATTCTTATGTTATCCTGGGGAAAGAATTTGCAAGTGGAGAAATCTCAGGTTTTAGTTTGAGTGTAGCCAATAAAAAATTGGAATTTAAAGTTGCAGAGAAAAAATTAGACGGAACCGTTGCCTATAAAATTATTACCAGTGATACACAATTGCAAGCAAACAAGTGGTATTATATTTCTATTTTCAATCTTAATGGGTTATTGAGTATGTATATCAATGGAGTACAACAGGGTGCAACAGTAGGTTTGAGATTGATTCAAGACAATAAAGACAGGAAATTAGTTATAGGATGCGCAAAACCAGTTAATTTTTCCTGTCTTAGTCCGTTTTACGGTGAAATTGATGAAGTACTGATAAATATTCTTACAGGAGTGGCTGCTACTCCTCCCACTGTTCCTTTTACTCCAACTTCAAATACGTTAACACTCTATCATTTAGATGGAGATGCTAAGGATGTAAGCTCTAGGCATTATGATGGTCAAGTGGTTGGTAGCTTGCAATTCGTAAGCTCTAGTGCTGGTGCATGTACTTCTACACTGGATAAATTTCAGGGGGTTAGTCTTTGTTCAGGGCAATTTGAGACACCAAAATACTACTCTGGCCAATTCACTTGTACGAGCGGATATAGTTCGACAGTAAGAGCGAGTGGTTATCCATTGTGTGATTACGAGAGTGATCTTAAATCCTTAGCAAAAACAATTTGTGAAACTGCTTCTCCTGAACACTGTTCTACTTCCGCTAATGTACAAGGAGTAGGAACTGCCGGAGGTAGCTACTATACTCCTTCTGGAGGTGGTGTTTCAGCCCCTATTACAAAAGGTACTGTTTCTTATAAAATAGCAGAAAATCCTGCGGATCTTACAAACAAACCCTTAATACCTTATACAGCACACCCTACAATTTTAGATTATACTTTCCAGGCTTCAACATTGGGTCAAAAGTTTATTTGGGTGGAGTTTAGAGCATCGGATGGGAGTATTGACAGAAAATCTGCACAAATTGATTTAGTTTCTCCCAGTATTTCCGGTCCTATTACACCTACACCTATACCTTCATCGTCACCTTCACCCACACCAACACTAGCTCCAACTCCCACCCCAACACCCTCTACTATACCTTCACCGTCACCTTCACCCACACCTACTTCAACGTCTATTCCCACCCCCATCCCAACCCCAACTTCTACTACAAAGACTATTCAATATTTTAGAGTTGCCGAAAGTCCTACAGATCTAACTGATGCCTACTGGCAATCTTACAGTTATGGCGTAGAAGTGTCTTATAACTTTAAGGATACCTCTTTAGGGCCAAAGTTTATTTTTATCCAGTTTGGAGATACTGACAGGCAAATAGTTAAAATAAATGGACAAGATTACATTATATCTTCCTTATTAGAACTGGTGTCAGCACAGGTTACTACTCCTGCTACCGGAGGTGGAACATCAGGTGGAGTAAGTCCTCAAGGTGGAAGTCAGGGAAGTGGAAGCCAACCACCTCCACAACTTCCTCCATGGGTACCTGATTGGGTAGAGGTCCTCTTTAATCCTGAACCTCAACAGTCTGATCAAGGATCAACAGAGAATGAGTCAAGCATAAATGAACAACCATCAACACAACCAGTTTGTGATAACCCAAATTCAACCTTTGTAAGCTGTGATGACAGTGTATGCGGATATGAAATCTGGCAAGACCCGGAAGGGAATACAGATTTTTGTCTTAATCCTGAGGGGGATTGTGCACAGGCAGCTAATAATCCGGCATGCGAGTAGATTCTTAATACAAATAATCCCTATTGCCAAGCCCAATCTTTTCCCATAAACTAATATTATGTTAAGAGTTGCCATTAATGGATTTGGAAGAATAGGCAGAACTTCTTTTAAGGTTGCAATAGATAAGCACAAGGGTGAACTTGAGATTGTAGCCATAAATGATTTGGGGGATGCTGAAACCTTAGCCCATCTTTTAAAATATGATTCTAACTATGGAATATGGAAGTGGGAAGTGGGAAGTGACGAGAAGCATATCATAGTGGATCAAAAGCCCTATTTAGTATTACAAGAGAAAGAGCCGCAAAACCTTCCGTGGAAAGATTTAAATGTAGATATAGTAATTGAATCAACAGGTAAATTTACTGATTCAGAAGGTGCTGGAGCCCACCTTAAAGCTGGAGCAAAAAGGGTGGTAATCTCAGCCCCAATTCATGGTTCGACTTCGCTCACCACAAGTGGGGATGGAACAAGCGGGATAAACACTTATCTTTTAGGGGTTAATGGAGATAAATATGCTGGTGAAGAGATAATTTCCAATTCTTCCTGTACCACCAACTGTATTGCTCCTGTTGCAGCTATTATGCATTCAAAATTCGGAATACTTAAGGCAATGATGACTACAACTCATGCTTATACTCAAGACCAAAATTTACAAGATGGACCTCACAGGGATCTGCGCCGTGCTCGTGGAGCTGCCCAAAACATAGTTCCCACATCAACAGGAGCTGCTATTTCAACTACTCATGTTATTCCGGAGCTTGAAGGTAAATTTGACGGAACTGCTATGAGGGTGCCTGTTGCAGTTGGATCAATATCTGATTTTACATTTTTACTTAAGAAAAAAGTGACTGTAGAGGAAGTTAATCAAGCTTTCAAAGAAGCTTCAGAAAACCCTATTTATAAAGGGATTTTGGCTGTAACAGAAGATCCAATTGTTTCTTCTGATATTGTGGGTAGGAGCGAGTCAGCCATAGTGGATCTTTCTTTAACTCAAGTCGTTGATGGAGATATGGTCAAGGTCTTTGCCTGGTATGATAATGAATATGGGTATTCAAATAGGTTGGTTGAACAAGTAATTAATGTAGGTAGAAATTTGTAAAATATGGCTGAGTATGACGAATTATTGAAACCTCCACCAGGAGATAAAACTTTCCTAAATTGGACAGATCAGGAATCTGAAGACTTCGGTAAAGCCTTCTCCTTAGAAGATTTCGAACTTATAGAACCCAAGAAAGAAGGTGAAGAAAGTTATGTACTAGTAAGAGTTCCACTTCAAGCAGAAGGTATCTTAGTAGAATCTATTACTAATTTACGAAGAGTAACAGAATAGGAGCTTATAGAGTTATCTATACAGTTAATGAGAAAGATCAAATTGTTGAAATATTTAAAGCAGAACACCGTGGAAGAATCTATAATTAAATCTTTTCCAGTTGACAAAGCAATCTCATTTTTGGTAAACTCACTTTTAGTGATTAATTCACTTATAATGAGAAGCAACGCACCATTGAAATAGCCTCCCTCACCTGGGATCTTCTCGGTGCGGGAAGATTTCCAGCGTTGTATCCCTCTTTTTAACAAATTAATAGTTATGGATCGGAGCCGGGCCCGTAGTTCAGCTGGTAGAACATCTCATTTGCAATGAGAAGGTAAGCGGTTCGAGTCCGCTCGGGTCCACCCGTCTGCCGACAGGCAGGCTTTGCACTTTGAAATGTGAATACGTAATTTGGAAGGCTGACCGCCTACGTCACGTACCGTCCGGTACATGACTACGGCGAGTCAAAGCAAAAAATACTCAACATTAATGCATACGGTGGATGCCTTGGTCGAAAGTACCGATGAAGGACGTACTAAGCTGCGATAAGCTTGGGGGAGCTGCTAACAAGCCTTGATCCCAAGATTTCCGAATAAGTTAACTACCCCGCCTCGGCGGGGATCCCTTACTGAATTCATAGGTAAGGGAAGGGTACTTGCCGAACTGAAACATCTAAGTAAGCAAAGGAAAAGAAAACAACAGTGATTCCCTAAGTAGCGGCGAGCGAAAAGGGAAAAGCCTAAACCCCGCCTTTGGCGGGGGGTTGTGGGACTGACATAGTCGAGTAGCGAGGATAGTAGAAAACTCTGGAAAGAGTTGCCAAAGAAGGTGATAGCCCTGTAAGCGAAATTTGAGCTACCGCAAGTCTGATTCCCAAGTAACTCAGGACACGTGAAATCCTGAGTGAATCCGGGGCGACCATGCCCTAAGGCTAAATATACTTTCGGACCGATAGTGAACTAGTACCGCGAGGGAAAGGTGAAAAGAAGAGCGAAACGCTCAGTGAAATAGTACCTGAAACCGTATGTTGACAAGCAGAGAAACCCCGCCTTTGGCGGGGGATCTCGTGCCTATTGAAGAATGAACCGGTGAGTATACGTTCATGTGCATAGCTTAAGTCTCTTTGAGATGGAAGCATAGGGAAACCGAGTCTGAATAGGGCGATTTAAGCACTGAACGTATGACCCGAAACCGAGTGAGCTAACCATGTCCAGGGTGAATCCCGCCGAAAGGCGGGAGGAGGCCCGAACCCGTATCTGTAGCAATAGGTTGGGATGAGATGTGGTTAGGGGTGATATGCCAAACGAACTCGGAGATAGCTGGTTCTCCCCGAAATATATTTAGG
>ERZ1292623.465-Hain-H51-01um-R1-465-length-44116-cov-8_pt2 | contig 19046 bp, 17 predicted proteins | sample MGYA00564398_ERZ1292623 | MGnify/ENA primary metagenome ERZ1292623 (study PRJEB36523, sample SAMEA6512633) | groundwater metagenome | collected 2019-01-07 | study: AquaDiva: Metagenomics assemblies of 32 groundwater samples | reverse complement strand
ATTGTGGTGCGCCAGGGCTAACTGGCATTTCCAGTAGGCTTTGGGACGGCAGACCTCACGCAGTTTCGACCGGCGCCCTTGGCATCGTATAGCGCTTTGTCCGCGGCCGCGAACAGGGCCTCCTTGGTGAGTGCGCCGTCCGGGTAGCAGGCCACGCCGCAGGAAACCGTCACCGGAATCTCGTTCCCGCCAGCCCAGATCCGGTTGGCGCCCACCGCGGCCCGCAGGCGGTCCGCCAACTCCACCGCCCCCACCAAGGTCGTTTGTGGGAGGATGATGGCGATCTCTTCGCCTCCGAAACGCGCGCAAACGTCCACGTTGCGGACGCCGGCGGCCAGGGTGTCCGCGATGGCTTTGAGCACGATGTCCCCCGTTTCGTGGCCCCACGTGTCGTTCACGACCTTGAAGTGGTCCACATCGGCGAGAATCAACGACAGCGAGTGCCCAAACCGGTCCGCATGGTTCAGGAGCTGCGCGAGCTGCTCGTCAAACGCGCGACGGTTGGCGAGTCCCGTGAGGGCGTCGGTACGCGCGCGTTTGCTCACTTCCTCCATCTCCCACACCATTTCGAGCGATGGCGCCGCCAGGGCGCCCAGCAACGTGACGTTGCGCGCTTCGTCCTGCGGCACCACCCCGGCACGCTCGGCCGCCACGACGATGGCCCCGATCACCTTCTCCTCGAGCTTGAGCGGGACCACGGCCACCGTGCCGCTGGGCCAGCCGCCGTCGCCGGCAAAGAACAGCGATTTGTCGCCGGTCATCTTCGCTACGTCCTCGATCAGCAGCGACGTCCCTTCCTGAAGGGCGCGTGCCGCCAGCGATTCCTTGGTGAGTTCGTATGGGCCGCGGTGACGGAACCCTGGCGTCGTGTATTGCACCCAGCCGCGGCTGTCACCGGCATGCCAGCGAAGCACGGCCGCGTCGGACGCCGACGATACCTGGAGTGCCGTGGCGCAGATGGCCTTGCAGAGTGCCTCCTGCGACTTGTGTCCCTGCACGCGCTGCACCGCGCTCAGAAGGGCGCGGCTCTGACGCATGTAGCGGCTGTATTCCCGTCGCAGTTCCGACATCGACACAAGTCGTCCCACTTGGGACGCGTGCCGGGGCAGCCATTCTTTCACGTACTCGCGCCCCTTCTCCAGGCCTTCTATGCGAGCGACGCTGAGAACTCCCATGAGCTTGCCTTCGGATTCGATCGGCGCCGCGGCCAGGCGCGCGACGGCAACACGCGCATCGGAGTCGAAGTGAATCACGCGGGCTTCCGCGGCCCACTTCACCAGGCCCGCCCACCCACCGACGTCGAAATGCATCGGGCGCCCGGCGCCGGGTGTGGACCAAGCCGCTGGCGCCAGCGAATCGCGTTGTTCACTCCAGCGCCAGAATACAGCCTCATCGGCGCCAAGCGAGTCGCGCACATCCGCCAGGTAGGCATCGAGCGTCTCGAGATCGGCGGCGGCTTCGGCTTCCTCGAGCAAGGTCTGCGCGTCGAGCCGCAAGTCCGAGATCGTGGCGCGCGGCATTTCCTTATGCTGCCCGGACTTCATGAACGTGCGGGCGCGTGACTCCCGCTCACCGCTGACCTGCGGTTCAGCCTCGGACCCGCTTCGAACGGAGCGCCGCCAGATCACCCAGGCGGCGCCGAGCGCGATGACAAGCGCGGCAACCGCCGCAATCGTTTGGATCACTTGCGCGACTCCGCGCGCATCTCGCGGCCGACAGCGCTCATCCGGTCATGCGTGATTGATCCTGGACGCCGCGGCTGCAGCGCCGAAGCCGTTGTCGATATTGACCACAGTGACCCCGGCTGCGCAGCTGTTGAGCATCGCAAGGAGCGGCGCCAAGCCATCGAACGACGCCCCGTAGCCGACGCTGGTTGGCACGGCGATCACCGGGACGCGGACCAATCCGCCAACCACGGACGCGAGTGCCCCGTCCATCCCGGCAATGACGATGACGACCGCGGCGCCGAGCAAGGCGTCCTTCTGCGACAGGATCCGGTGCAGTCCCGCGACACCGACGTCGTTCAGCCGCGCGACGCTGTTCCCCATGGCTGCCGCGGTCACCGCGGCCTCCTCCGCCACCGGCAGGTCGCTGGTGCCCGCAGTGACGATCAGGATGGTGCCGCGGCCGGCCGACGGCAGTTCAGCGCCCGCCAAGTATGCGGTGCGCGCGACGCCGTTTCGCTCGAGCCCATGAAAGCGCGCCGCCAGCGCATCCGCGGATGCATCGTCGACGCGGGTGACGAGGAAACCGCTGTCACGTTCGGCAAGCCGCTCGGCGATCGCGACGATCTGCTCGGGTGTTTTGCCGGCGCCGTAGATGACTTCGGGAAAGCCCTGCCGCAGCGATCGATGGTGGTCCACCGTGGCGAATCCGAGGGCCTCGAAGGGCGCCTTGGTCAAGTCATCCAGCGCCAGCGCGGGCGTCAGCGACCCGTCCGCGACCCGCGACAGCAGGCTGCGAACGCGCTCGCGCGTCATACCGCGATGGCCTCGAGCTCGTCGGCGGGCTGCGGGCGCTCCCAGCGCTCGCGGTTACGGAGGTAGTCGCCGAGGATGTCTTCGACTTCGGACAGCGCCTCAACAGCGTGCAGCCGGCGACGCAGCTCCGCGGAGCCCGGCAAACCCTTCACGTACCACCCCAGGTGCTTCCGAAATTCGATGGCGGCGCCGCGTGGATCGACTTCGTAGTCGGCGGCCATGCGGGCGTGCTCGATGGCCACGGCGAACTTGGTCTCCACGTCTGGTTCCGGTCGCATCGGACGACCCTCCAGCAAGTCGCGCGTTTGGTCAAAGATCCACGGTTGGCCAAAGCTGCCGCGGGCGATCATGACGGCATCGCATCCGGTCTCGCGCTGCATTCGCGCGGCATCGCGCGCCGTCTTGATGTCGCCATTGCCGATCACCGGAATCGAGAGCGCCTGCTTCACCGCGGCGATCTCGTCCCAGTGCGCCTGCCCCGAGTACATCTGCGTGCGCGTGCGCGGGTGCAGCGCCAAGGCCCGAGCGCCGGCGTCTTCGCAACGGCGTGCAATCGACACGGGGTCACGCTGCTGATCGTTCCAGCCGCTGCGGATCTTCACCGTGACGGGCAGCCAGGTGCTTTTGGACACCGCGCGAATGATGGTTTGCACGAGGTCCAGATCGCGGAGGCAACCGGACCCGCCGTTCCGCTTCACTACCTTCTTGACCGGGCAGCCGAAATTGATGTCGATGAATTCGGGCTGGAACACGTCAGTCACGAGGGCGGCGGCCTGCCCCATGGCGTCAGGATCGGAGCCAAAGATCTGCACCCCGATTGGCCGCTCGTCGTCGCCGAACCGGAGCTTGGCCAGCGTGGCCTCATTCTCGCGGCGAATGCCCTCGGCCGACAGGAACTCGGTGACCACCACGTCCGCGCCGAAACGCCGGCACAACCGCCGGAAGGGCGACTCCGATACGCCGGCCATTGGAGCCAGATACAGTGGAATGGCGGCCCCGACCGGGAACGGAAAACGGGTCACGCCATCAACCTACTGTCCCACGTAACCGTAAGCAACGCTGAGGTTTGACAGTCTCTGGCCAAGCGATAACTTGGTCCGCCATGGAGCTACGCGAGTTTTTCAGCGAAGAGGCGATCCAGCTCGACCTGGTTGGTGAGGCCAAGGACGACGTCATCAAGGAGTTGATCGCGCTCCTGAAACTCGACGACAAGAGTCAGGCGATGTTGTTCAAGATGCTCAAGCGCCGAGAAAACCTGGGCTCGACGGGCATCGGTCGGGGCATCGCGATTCCCCACTGCCGCTCGCTGGTGGTCAGCAAGCTCCGCGTCGCTTTCGGCCGGAAAAAGGGAGGGCTGGATTTCAAAGCGATCGACGAGAAGCCGGTGCACTTCTTCTTCCTCATCGTCGCCCCGCCCCTTGAGGTCTCAAACCAGTACCTGCCAGTTCTTGGCAAGATTGCTCAGTTCTCGAAGGAGGCGGACGTGCCCGCTCGGCTGATGGATATCTCGGAACCGAAGCAGTTCTTGGCCCTTCTTGAGGAGAAGGGGGTCTGAGGAGGCAGGACCTCAAATGGTTGCTGAGACCAGCCCTTTCCGGATTACTCCCATTCGATCGTTGCCGGCGGCTTCGAGGAGACGTCGTACACGACGCGGTTGACGCCCTTCACCTCGTTGATGATCCGGTTCGAGATGCGGCCCAGCACCTCGTGCGGCATGTGGAACCAGTCCGCCGTCATGCCGTCCACCGACGTTACCGCGCGCAGCGCGACGACATTCTCGTAGGTGCGGAAGTCGCCCATCACGCCCACCGAACGTACCGGCAGCAGCACCGCGAACGCCTGCCAGATCTGGTCGTACAGCCCGGCCTCGCGGATTTCCTCGAGATAGATCGCGTCCGCCTTCCGCAGGACGTCCAGCTTGTCTTCCCAAACGGGACCCAGCACGCGGATGCCAAGCCCAGGCCCCGGAAACGGGTGCCGGCCGATCATGAGCTCCGGGAGCCCAAGCTCGCGGCCCACGTTCCGCACTTCGTCTTTGAAGAGTTCGCGCAGCGGCTCCACCAGCTTGAACGACATCCCGGGCTTGAGCCCGCCCACGTTGTGGTGCGTCTTGATGGTCACCGAGGGGCCGCCGCGCGGCGAGAACGACTCGATGACGTCCGGATAAAGCGTGCCCTGCACCAAGAACTCGGCGTTGGACCCGGCGTCCTTTGTGGCGTCCTCGAAGACGTCGATGAAGGTGTGGCCGATGATGCGGCGCTTTTCTTCCGGCTCTTCCACACCCGCGAGCGCGCCCAGAAACCGCTTCGCGGCGTCAATCGTGATGAGCTTGACGCCGAGGTGGGCGCGGAACGTCTGCTCCACCTGTTCTCGTTCTCCCAGGCGCAGCAGGCCGGTGTCGACGAAGACGCACACGAGCTGATCGCCGATGGCGCGGTGTACCAGCGCCGCGGCCACTGACGAATCCACGCCGCCCGAGAGCCCGCAGACGACGTTCGCTGTGCCCACCTGCTCACGAATCTGGTTGACGTGCGTCTCGACGAACGCTCCCGGCGTCCAGTCCGGCGTTGCATGGCAGACGCTGAACAGGAAGTTTGAAATCAGCTCACCGCCGCGTGGCGTGTGCGCGACCTCCGGATGGAACTGCACGCCGTGGATGGGCTTCGTCTGGTGCCGCATGGCGCTGACCGGCACGGTGGGACTCGAGGCCGTGACGACGTAGCCCGGCGGCGGCTGGTCCACGTGATCGCCGTGGCTCATCCACGCGGTGAGGTGGTCCTTGGGCGAAAAGCCAGCGAACAATCCCGCCCCTTCCGTCACCGTGACCTCGGCGCGGCCGTACTCGCGCTTCCCGGCTCCGATCACCTTGCCACCGGTCAGATGCGCGATGAGCTGCATGCCGTAGCAAAGGCCGAGCACCGGGGTGACATCGAGGAGTGCGGGATCCACCGTCGGCGCGCCGGCTTCATAGACACTGGCCGGGCCGCCGCTGAGGATGATGCCGGTGGGCTTCCAGTCCTTCACCCACTGCAGGGACCGGGTGGCCGGATGAATCTCGGAGTACACACGCGCCTCACGAACCCGGCGCGCGATCAACTGCGTGAATTGTGAACCGCAGTCCAGAATCAGGATGCGTGATGACAAGGCGGCGGAGAGATCAAGGTCAGAACTTCCATTTCGGGTCGGAGAGGGCCAGGAATTCCACTTTCATGGTGTCCAGGTCGAGCAGACCGGCGCCCGGCGTACCGTGCAGCCAGCCGCAGGACTCACCCGGATTCACCAGCAGCGTGCTGCCCTGCGTCTTCATGCTTTGTTGATGCGTGAAGCCGTGAACCACCACGGCATGCGACTCGATAGAGCGCTTGGACACGTCGCCGATATCGTGGACCAGCAGGATCTGCTTGCCCGCGACGTCGAAGCTGTGTGGCCCTTCGAAAATCTCGAGACCAATGCCCGCGCCCGCGCGCGACGTGAGGCTGTTGGGATCACCGTCATTGCTGCCGAACACGCCAGCCAGCGTCATGTGCAGATCTTCGAACGGCTTGAGCGCCAGCGGCGACACGTAGTCTCCCGCGTGTAACACCATGGCGGCGCCGCGCGCCTGCATTTGCCGCAGCAGGTCCGCGATCGCGGGAATACGGTCGTGACTGTCCGCCATCAATCCGACGAGCATCAGGCGCTCCAGGTTGGCGTGTCGACGTCCAGCCGCATCAGGTCGTCATACGTTTCGCGCTGCGTAATAACGGCGAATCGGTCGCCGTCCACCAGCACTTCCGCCGGCCGGCGCCGCCCGTTGTAGGTGGACGACATCACGTAGCCATACGCGCCCGCGTCATGCACGACGATCCGGTCGCCGGGCTGCACGTCCGCGACCTCGCGATCGAGCGCCAGGAAATCGCCCGACTCACACACCGGCCCGACCACGTCCGCGATCAAGGTCCCTTGCGTACCGCCACCAACTGGTTCAATCCGATGGTATGCGTTGTAGTGCGACGGGCGCAGCAGTTCGGTCATACCGGCATCGACGACGACGAATTGTTTGCCACCGGTCACTTTGCGGTACAGCACGGTGGCCACCAGCGCGCCAGCGTTCCCTACCAGAAAGCGTCCGGGCTCCATCACCAGCGACAGCCCAGTCTTCGCGACGAGGGGCAGCACAACGTCGGCGAATTCGTCCAGGTCGATCGGATTCTCACTCTCGTACCGCACACCCAATCCACCGCCGATGTCCAGGTAGCGCACCGCCGAGGCGCCGCTCGTACGGAGTTCTTCGAACAGTGCCGCGAGGCGCCGTGCACCGGCCTGGTATGGCTCCACCGTGGACAATTGCGAGCCCAGGTGCATGTCGAGTCCCACGAGCGACACATTCTTGAGCTTGAGCGCGATTCGCGCCACGCCGAGTGCCTCGTCGTGCGGGATACCGAACTTGTGCCCGCGCTCGCCAGTCTTGATGTAGTCGTGCGGTGTTGCGAGACGGAGCTCCGGATTGACGCGGAGACCCACCGGGGTCACCGTGGATGCCTCACGCGACAACTCGTCGATGCGCCGCAGCTCGGCTTCGGACTCCACGTTGATGAGCATGACGCGAGCCCGGATTGCGTCGCGCAGTTCTTCGTCCGTCTTGCCGACGCCGCCGAAGATGATGTCGCTGGGCGCGAAGCCGGCGCGCAGCGCCCGCTGCAGTTCCCCGCCCGACACCACCTCGGCGCCGGCGCCCATGCCGTGAAGCAGCCGCAGGATGGCGCGGCTGGAGTTGGCCTTGAGCGTGTAGTGTATCCGGTGCGGTACGCCGGAGAGGGCCGACGCCAGGCGCGCGTATCGCTCGCGGATGATGGCCGTCGAGTACACGAACAGCGGGGTGCCGACCGCGCGCGCGATGCGTTCGATCGGCACGCCCTCACAGTGCATCGCGCCATCTGGCGCGCGAAGGAACCCGGAGGTCAGTAGGCCCGTGCCCATAGAGCTTCGGCGGTCGCCGGGCGCTCACACTTGAGGCACTTGGCCGGTGCGCTGGCCGACCGGAACTCTTCGTCCGGCAACACGCGAATGGTGGCCTTGGTCTCCTCCTTGATGGCGGCCTCGCACGCCGCGTCGCCACACCAGCCAGCGTACACGAAGGCGCCGTCACCCTCCATGAGCGCCTTGAAGTCGCCGTAGGAGATGTGCTCGCGGACGCTGTGCGCCTCGCGCCGCTCGCGCGCGGCCGCCAACATGTCGGCCTGCATCTTGATGAGCAGCTCCGACACGTCCTCGCCGATCGTGTCCAGCGACGTCGGCTTCTTCTCCCGCGTGTCGCGGCGCACCAGCACGCACTGGTTCTTGGCCAGGTCGCGCGGACCGAGCTCGAGCCGCAGCGGAATGCCTCGCAGTTCCCACTCGTAGTACTTGGCGCCCGGCTTCACGCCGTCACGGTCGTCCAGATGCACGCGCAGCTGCCCCGGGCGGCGACGCTCCCAGTCCGTCAGGCGGCCGACGAGCTTCCTGGCAGCCTCGATTACCGTCGAGCGCTCCTCGTCCGTCTTGTAGATGGGAACGATCACGAGTTCGATCGGTGCCAGGCGTGGAGGACAGCGGAGTCCGTTGTCGTCGCCGTGCGTCATGACCAGACCGCCCACCAAACGCGTCGAAACGCCCCAACTCGTGTTCCAGGCGTACTCCTCGCTGCCCGACTGCGCCTGAAACTTGAGGTCGAAGACCTTGGCGAAGTTCTGGCCGAGATGGTGCGACGTACCGGACTGCAGCGCCTTGTTGTCCTGCATCATCGCCTCGATGGCGTACGTGTGCATGGCGCCGGCGAACTTCTCGGCGTCGGTCTTCTTGCCCGTGACGACGGGCATCGCCATCCACGCTTCGGCAAAATCGCGATAGATGCCAAGGATGAGGCGCGCCTCTTCCTCGGCTTCCTCCTTGGTCGCGTGCGCCGTATGGCCTTCCTGCCACAGGAACTCCAGCGTCCGCAGGAACAGGCGCGTGCGCATCTCCCAACGGATGACGTTCGCCCACTGGTTCATCTTGATGGGCAGATCGCGATGGCTTTGCACCCACTTGGCGAACATCGAGTAGATGATCGTCTCGGACGTGGGCCGGAGAATCAGCGGCTCTTCGAGCTTCTTGCCGCCTCCATGGGTCACGACCGCGAATTCGTGCTTGAACCCCTCGACGTGATCCTTCTCCTTCTGAAGGAAGCTTTCGGGGATGAGCAGCGGGAAGTACGCGTTCTGGTGGCCGGTGGCCTTGAACATGTCGTCCAGGGCGCGCTGCATCCGCTCCCAGATGCCGTACCCGTTCGGCCGGATGACCATGCACCCGCGCACGGGCGAGTAGTCCGCCATCTCTGCGCGCAGCACCACTTCGTTGTACCACGCGCTGAAATCGGCGGCGCGTGTGGTCAGTTTCTTCTCGTCAGCCATCTGCAAAGGTAAATGGTGTTTCGTCCCCGGACGCGAGGTCCTTGAGCACGTCGGTGCCATCGGCACGCACGATGACGGCCATGGCCGCGCCGACGGCGGATGCTGCCTTGAGCTGCTTGCCGAGCTGCACGGCATGCAATGCGTATTCGGCGGACTTGCCGGCGCGGCGCAGCGACGTGGCGACCCGCATCGCCTTGGCGCGCTGGCTTTCTTCTTCGTACGCCACCCAGTAGTCGATCGTGGGCGTCAGGGTCGGCATCTTGCCGCGGGCCTTCAGTAGCTCACCAAGCACCACGTCGCCCATGCCGAATCCAAGGGCCGGCGCGTCGGCGCCACCAAGGCTGGCCAGCAACGTGTCGTACCGGCCGCCGCCGCAGATGGCGCGGAACTCGCCCTGGGCGTCGAACAATTCGAAGACAATTCCGGTGTAGTAGGCCAGGCCGCGGACGATGGTCAGGTCGATCTGGATCCAGTCCCGCACGCCGAGGGCCTGCGTGTCGTCCAGGTAGCGGGAGAAGGCGTCGAGGCATTCGCCGACAGCCTCGTCCGGGAAGGCCTTTCGGATGGCTGCAACCGAATCGAGGTCCGTGAGCGCCACCAGTCGCTCGGCGGCAGCCGCGCTGACGCCCGCAGCCCGAAGCTTCTCCACCGACACATCTCTGGGTAGCCGGTCGAGCTTGTCCACGACGGCGAAGACATCCGCGACGCGAGCGTCCTCCACCATGAGTGCGCGCAGGATCGCGTGAAGCAGGCGCCGGTCGGACACGCGCGCCCTCACATCGGTGGGCCCCAGCCCGAAGCCGCGCATGCACTCGATGGCAACCGCGACAAGTTCCGCATCGGCCGCGACGCTCGTTTCCCCGACGATGTCCACGTTGAGCTGGAAGTGCTCGCGCAGTCTGCCCTTCTGCTGCCGTTCGTAGCGGAACAGCTGGGGGATCGAGAACCAGCGCACCGGCTTACGTAGCGCGATGACGCGTGCGCCCACCATGCGCGCGAACGTCGGCGTCATCTCAGGTCGCAGCGCAACCTCGCGGTCGCCTTTGTCCTTGAAGTTGTACAGCTGCCCCACGATCTCGTCGCCGCTCTTCCTGGTGTACAGGTCCAACGGCTCGAGCGGCGGACCGTCGTATTCCACGAAGCCAAACCGGCGCGCGATATCGCGCCACGTGTTCAGGATGAAGGCGCGGGCCGCGAATTCCTCAGGATAGAAATCGCGGAATCCCGGGAGGGCGCTCGCGCCTTTTGCCATTCGGGGAAACTTAGGCCGTCAGCGGAGAGAGCTGCAACTTTGCCATGGCATCGCCCACGGTGTGGAACGACCCGGTCACCACCACGGTGGCCGCATCCTGGACGCTCGCCAACGCCTCATCCAGCGTCGGGGCGATGGTACCGCGCAGGTTGGACCGGCGCAGGAACTCACCGCCGTCCTCCAGGCTCCAGGCACGGCTGGCTGGCGCTGTGGGCGCGTTGGTCAGCACCAACTCATCCACGACGCCACCCAGTGCCAGCAGCATCTCGCGCCACTCCTTGTCGCGCAGGGCGCAGAAGATCGCCTTGACGGGCCGCATCGGTGCGACTGCCTGAAGCGTATCGGCCAACATGCGGGCGCCGTCCGCGTTGTGCGCCACGTCAAAGATGTAGCGACCCGACCGCTGGAACCGGCCCGGAATGGAAACGTGCTGGAGCAGTTCGGCGCTTTCGGACAGTGCGCGCGCATACGGATCGCCGGCGGCGTCGAGCAGCGCCAGCGTGAACGCCAGATTGTGGGCCTGGTGGCGTCCGATGAGTGGCGTCCGCAGCGTCAGTTTCTCTTCGCGCATGCGCAGCGACACCGTCGTCCCGGTGGCGCCAACGGCGATGTCGTCAATCTTCACCACGTCTTCCACCACGATCGGCGTCGCGCCGAGCTCGGCCGCGCGCAGCCGCAACGTGTCGCGCAGCTCCGGACTCGACTCGCCGATCACTGCCGGGCGGCCCGGTTTGAAGATGCCGGCTTTCTCCAGGGCGATCGCATCCAGCGAGTGACCCAGATACTCCATGTGGTCCCAGCCGATGGACGTGACGCCGGCACTCACCGGGTTCACGACGTTGGTGGAATCCAGGCGCCCGCCGAGCCCGGTCTCGATGAGGGCGACATCCACGTTGGCCCGCGCGAAGTGGTCGAATGCGAGCACGGTCGTGGCTTCGAAGAACGTGGCGCCGAGTTGTTCGACGAGCGGCGTCCACTGCGTGACAAAGGCCAGCACGTCGGCCCCGTCGATGGGCGCGCGGTCCACCAGGATGCGCTCGCGGAAATCGACCAGGTGCGGCGACGTGTACTTGCCGACCTTGAGGCCCTGGCCCATGAGCAGCGCCTCCGCTGTGGCCAGCGAACTGCCCTTGCCGTTCGTGCCCGCGACATGGATGACGGGGTACGCTCGGTGCGGGTTGTCGACGGCGTCCAGCAGTGCCTCGGTGCGCTCGAGGCCGAACTTGAAACCGCTGGTGGTGCGCGCGAAGAGGAACTCGAGCGCTTCCTCCAGCGCGGTCAGACGGCCGCCCACCCTGCCGCCGCGGGCCGTCCCGACATGTGCCTGAGCAGCGCGCCGACGGTTCCCTTGAGGTTCTTGCGGTGTACCACCATGTCCAGCATGCCGTGGTCGAGCAGGAATTCGCTGGTCTGGAAGCCCTGCGGCAAGTCCTGGCCCAGGGTCTGCTTGATGACGCGCGGGCCGGCGAAGCCGATGACGGCGCCAGGTTCCGCCATGATCGCATCCCCGAGCATCGCAAAGGACGCGCTCACGCCGCCCGTCGTGGGATTGGTGAGAATCGAGATGAACGGAATGCGGCGCTCCGCCAGTTGTGCCAGCACGGCGGCCACCTTGGCCATCTGCATGAGCGACAGCACGCCCTCCTGCATGCGGGCGCCGCCCGAAGCCGAAATGACGATCAAAGGGTACTTCCGCTCCAGCGAGCGGACGCCAAGTCGGGCGATCTTCTCACCGACCACCGAACCCATGGAGCCGCCCATGAAGGCGAAGTCCATGACGCCCAGGCTCACGGGCAGCCCGTCCAGCATTCCACCCACAGCGTACAGCGCGTCCGAGTCGCCCGCATTGGTGATCGCCTTCTTGAGCCGAGCGGGATAGTCGGGGAATCCCAGGGGATCCGTGGACCGCAGGTCTACCTCGAGTTCTTCCTGCGTGCCGTCGTCGATGAGGATGTTGGCGTAGTCCGTCGCCCGGATGCGGCGATGGTAGTCGCAATTGGGGCAGACGTTCAGGCTCCGCAGGAACTTCTCCCGGATGTCCGTGTGGTCGCACGCCTCGCATTTCTCCCACGCATCCGGCGGGATTTCGAGACGCGTTGCGCGCGACTGACGCGGCTTCTTTTCTTTGCGGAACCAAGCGGCCATTCGTGGAATGTGCCCGTCAGGGGCGTCTGGTGGAAGGTTGCGCGCGACCCGGCGCGAGCAACCCTACACCATGCCCGCTGCGTGCCTGCCGCCGCGGCCCTCGTGCGCTATCCGCACCACGATGCCGATGGCCAGCCAGCTCGAAAGCATGAACGAGCCCCCGTAGCTGAAAAACGGCAGCGGAATGCCGGTGATGGGCATGAGGTTCAGCGTCATGCCGACATTGATTACGACGTGCGTGAACCAGCTGGCCAACAGGCCAAAGGCCACCAGGCTGCTGAAGCTGTCACTGGCCCGCTCGGCCACCCGGATGATGCGCAGGAAGAAGACCGCGAACAGCGCCAGGGCCAGCGTAATGCCTACGAAACCAAGCTCCTCCCCCACAACGGAGAAAATGAAGTCCGTATGCTGTGCGGGCAGGAATGACAGGCGCTTCTGCGTGCCTTCGGTATAGCCCTTGCCAAACCACCCTCCGGAACCGATGGCCACCTGCGACTGAATGACTTGATATCCAGTGCGACGGGGATCAATCGACGGATCGAGGAACGTCTTGAGCCGCGCCTGCTGGTACGGACGCAACCGCTCCCAGATGAGCGGCGCGACGACACCGGTCAGGACGTTGGCGGCCACGAAGACCGCGCCTTCCCACGGGAACGGCTTGTACCAGATCACCAAGGCCAAGAGCAGCAGGAACCAGGAGCCCCACAGCTGGGTGACGCCACCGAGAATCAGCGACACGATCGGACTGGCCAGCAGCAGCAACAACCGCCACGAGATACCCGACCAGAACAGCATGGCGAAGAAGATTCCCAGGAACACGATGCCCGTCCCCAGGTCCGGTTGGCCGATGATCAGCAGCCACGGGATGCCGACGACGAGCGCGGGCTTCCAGAGGTCGAGGAGTGACTTTGGTGGTCCTTTGCTGGCCGAAAGCAACTTCCCGAGCATGAGGACGACCGTGATCTTCGCCAGCTCCGACGGCTGCCCGAGTTTCATCCCGCCGATGACGATCCAGCTCTTGGTGCTCGCGGCCGTTCCTCCTCCGCCGCCGAAGAACAGGAGATAGGCCAGGATGAGAATCGTGCTGATGTAAAGCGGAACCGCCAGCCACTCCAGCATGCGCATGGAGGCCCTGCTCACCAGGTAGGCGCCGGCGATCCCGAGCGCGAGCCACAACAGTTGCTGGCGCCACACGCCTGCCACGTACGTCGGGATGTCGGTCTGCCCCGCCGAGTAGACGATCGCGATGCCGTAGAGCGAGAGCAGGATCGCGGCAACGACCAGTTGCCAGTCGATGCTGACGCTCCCGCGAATGCGCATCTAGTCGTTGCCTTCGGTCAGGATCCGGGAGACCGGCTTCACGCCGAGGTATTTGCCGACGATCTCCGAGGCGAGGCGCGCCGCCAGGTAGCCGTGTCCGCCGCATTCCAGCACTACCGACACCACGATCCTGGGGTCATCGGCTGGTGCAAAGCCCACGAACCACGCGTCATCACACACAGCCTTCTTGCCGGGCACGAGTGCTGCCGTCTGCGCGGAGCCGGTCTTACCGGCCAGGACCGTCCCGCTGAGCGCCGCACTGGCGGCCGTACCGCCTGCGGCGGTGACTCCGGCCATCGCGCCGCGCAGGTCAGTCAACTGCTCGGCCGTCAGGTTCATGATCCTGGTGCGTTCCGGGCGGCGCTTGACGATCGTGGGCCGGGCCGCCATCCCGTCAGTGGCGAGCGCCGAGTAGAACCGCGCCATGTTGATGACGGTCTGGGCGTTGTCGCCCTGTCCGATGGCCATGTTGAGCGCGGCTGCGCCCGTGGTCCACCCGCGCGGACCATACCGCTCGTTGAAGTACTGCAGGCGTTCCGGGAAACGTGAGCGCGTTTCTTCCGGCAGGTCGATGTCGGTTTTGCGCGCAAATCCGAGTTGCACTCCGCCGACCACCAGGCGCGACAGCCCGAGCTTGAGGCCCAATTGATAGAAGTAGACGTTGCACGATTGCGCGATCGCCTCGACCAGCGTCAGGTTGCCATGCCCAGCCTTCTCCCAGCATGCCCACGCGCGGTCGCCAAAGTAGTAGAACCCATTGCATTGTTGCGGCATGCGCGCGTCGGTGGTGATCACGTCTTCCTGAAGCGCCAGGATTGCCGTCGCCAGCTTCCACGTGGAACCCGGCGGATACGATCCCTGCACGGCCTTGTTGTAGAGCGGCCGCTTCGGGTTGTTGCGGAGCGAGTCGTAGTAAGCGAACGACACGCCGCCGATGAACTCGTTCGGGTCGTAGCTCGGCGCACTGTACAGCGCGAGCACGGCTCCGGTCGTCGGGTCCATCGCCACGGCGCCGCCCATGAGTGAGTCTCCGAACAGCGATGCGGTGTACAACTGCAAGTCGAGGTCGATGTTCGTCTGGAGCGAATCCGCCTGCGTCGGCTTGCGCTCCTGCGCGCCCTCCTCGCGAACCACCCGGCCCCGCGCGTCCACCTCCACGAAGCGGCTGCCTTCGCGGCCGTGCAGCACCGCCTCGTACTCCTTCTCGAGGCCGAGCTTCCCGACGATCTGGCCGCCGCGATACTGTGCGTACCGCGGCTCGGCCAGTTCCGCCTCGGTGATTTCGCCGGTGTAACCCACGAACGGCACCACCGCGGAGCCGTGCGGGTAGTACCGCTTGGGGCCCGACTGGACAATGAGGCTGGGGAAATCGACGCGATGCTCCTCGAGCACCGAGACCACCCTGAACGACGCGTCGCTGAAGATCATCGTCGGGCGATTGGGCGCCCGCCGAAAGCGGCGAACCGCAAGGTCCAACTGCGTCGGCGAGAGCGGCACCTTGGACGCCAGACGCCCAAGGGTACCGCGCAGCGAGTCCTCCGTCTGCGCCAATACGGACACCGTGTAGCCGACCACGTTCTCCGCGATGACCTTGCCGTTGCGGTCGTAGATCGTGCCCCGCGGCGATGGCACCGGCACTTCGCGCAGCCGATTTCCCTCCGCCTGAAGCACCCACTGCCGGTACCGCATGATCTGCGTCCGGAAAAACGCAACCATGAGTACGAGCATGATCGCCGCGCCAATGAAGACGGTGACGCGCGCGCGCCGGACCACATCGTTGGGATGGAAGTTCATGCCGTGCGCCCCTGATATACGGGACGCAGCAGGGTGACGACGAGCACTCCTGCCACAGCCGTCACCAGCGCGGTGAGCGGCGTCCAGAGCAGCAGCTGCGACAGCATTTCGATCCCCCGCATGCGTCGCGACATGAGCACGTACACGAGGTCGAACAACCACTTGCCTGCGAACAGGAAGATGGCGTTGAGCGCCACGTTATCGGCGAAGAACACCGCCTTGAGCCACGACGACGCGAAACCGACAATGGTTGCCGCCAGCGCGCCGGCGCCGAAGGCACCGAGTGCCAGAGAGTCCGTCGCGAGTCCGAGCACCAAGCCAAAGACCGCGGCCGCCGCCGGCCGCATACGCACGGAGCCGAATACCAGCGCGATCAGCAGGAAGTCGATCGACGTCCGCCAACCCAACAGCGGTCGCACCGTGTAGTGCATGACGATCAGGATGGCGCACATGGTGGCGGTGCGCACCGCGAGCGACGAACGCATCAGAATCGCACCGGGGGGATCGTGTCCAACCGGAGGCTGTCGCGCCGCAGGCTGTCGCGGCGGACGGAATCCCGGCGCACCGTCAACGGTCGTGTTGCGTCGCCCGGCGGCGAGACGGTCCAGATGTTGCCGACGCCCTGCAGCACGCGCTCACTGGTGAGAATCATCACCGAAGTGACGTGCGCCGGATTGACCGCGGGCCGCACCAGGTATGTGCGAGACCAGCGTTCGGTTTCCGCCACGGAATCCACCACCGTGCCGATGAGCACGCCGCGCGGCCATGCGCCGCCGACGCCCGAACTGAAGATCTGCGCGCCAATGGCGAGCGTACTGCGGAAGGGCACGTTTCGCAGCTCGAGCAGGTACCGCTCCGACAACCGCCCGGGACCGACATCCAGGTGCGGATACACGATCCCGAATGCGGCACCATCGGCCGACATCGCGCTAACGCGGAAATCCGGGTGCGAGTAGAGGATGGCGATACTCATGCGCGGATCCACCGTCTGCACGAGGCCCACGATGCCCTCGGGCGCGACCACCGGGCTGTATTGGGAAACGCCGGCTGCCGATCCGGCGGTGAGAGTCATGGACGTGATCACGTCTTCGGTGCGCCCCTCGGTGTGCAGGGCCTCGGCGGGGACAAACCCCCAGTCCAACCGGCTTCCCAGGCCCAGCAACTTGCGGAGGCGGTCGTTTTCCATCTCCAGCGACTTGGACTTGGCGCGGAACATGCCGGCCGAGTCGCGCTGGAGTGTCTGTCGCTCGGATTCGAGCCAAGCGGCGCGCCAGCGCTCGGCGCCGCGCTGCATCCCGATCAGCGGAGCAACGATCGTTCGGCGGAGCGCGGACGCTACGGGATCGCGCATGGGCTCCGGCAGACCGCTGAACACCAGCGCCACAAGAACGCAGGCGGCAAACACGACCGCGTCCAACCGGCCGCCCAACTGTGCCGCCCGTGCCATCGCGCGCCTAGCTACTCAGGACCGACCAGTACTTCTCCTCATCGTCCAGGATTTTTCCTGTTCCCCGGACAACGCACGTGAGCGGGTCTTCGTCCACGTGAATCGGCAGGCCCGTCTCCTGACTCAGCAGGAGGTCCAGGCCGCGAATGAGCGCGCCACCGCCGGTCATGACGATGCCGCGGTCGACAATGTCGCTGGCGAGTTCCGGCGGCGTGATTTCCAGCGCGCGGCGCACTGCGTCGACGATCTGCTGGATGGGTTCCTGAATCGCCTCGCGAATCTCGCTCGAATGCACGCGTACGGTCTTGGGGATGCCGGACACCAGGTCGCGGCCCTTCACTTCCATCTCGCGCTCGTCGCCGACCGGCGCGGCCGACCCGATCTGGATCTTCACCTGCTCGGCCGTCGGTTCACCGATGAGCAGGTTGTAGTTCTTGCGCAGGAACTGCACAATGGCGATATCCAACTCGTCGCCACCCGTGCGGATCGACGTGTCGCTCACGATGCCGCTGAGCGCGATGACGGCGATTTCCGTGGTGCCACCGCCGATGTCGATCACCATGTTGCCCGTCGGCGTCTCCACCGGCAGGCCCACGCCAATCGCGGCAGCCATCGGTTCAGCAACCATAAACACTTCTTTCGCGCCTGCGCCGAGGGCCGAATCACGCACTGCGCGCTTCTCCACTTCGGTGATGCCCGACGGCACGCACACGATGACGCGCGGCTTCACCTTGAAGACATGATTGTCGATGATGAGCTTGAGAAAATACCGCAGCATCTTCTCGGTCACGTCGAAGTCGGCGATCACGCCGTCCTTCATCGGGCGTACCGCGATGATGCCCTCGGGTGTCCGGCCCAGCATGCGCTTGGCTTCGAGGCCTACGCCCTTGATCCGCTTCGTCTCGCGATCGATCGCGACGACCGACGGCTCGTTCAGGACGATGCCCTCGCCCTTGACGTAGATGAGCGTGTTGGCCGTACCAAGGTCCACACCGATGGCATTCGCGGGGAAGAGCGACCCCTTCCCCAAGAAAGGCAGTCGCTCCTGAAGCCACGAGAGCACCGTCGGCGGAACGTTGCTCACGCGATCATCGCCGCCGGGTCGTGCACTTCCATGCCGAACGCTTCGGCCACGCCGGGATAGGTGATCTTCCCTTCGTGCATGTTCAGGCCCTTCATCAGCGCGCCGTTGTCCTGCAGCGCCTTCTTCCAGCCCTTGTTGGCCAGTTGGAGAGCATACGGCAGCGTGGCGTTCGTCAGCGCCAGCGTTGACGTGCGCGGCACGCCGCCCGGCATGTTGGCGACGCCATAGTGAATCACGCCGTCCACCACGTAAGTGGGATTCTCGTGCGTTGTCGCCTTGATCGTCTCGACGCAGCCGCCCTGATCAATTGCGACGTCCACGATCACCGAGCCCGGCTGCATCAGCTTCAGGTCTTCCTTGCGAACAAGCCGGGGCGCCTTGGCTCCGGGAATCAGTACGCCGCCGATCACCAGGTCCGCGGTCTTGATCGCCTCCAGGATATTGTGCCGGTTCGAGAAAACGAGTTGCACGTTGGCCGGCATCACGTCCGACAGGTACCGCAGGCGTTCCAGCGAGATGTCGAGAATCTCGACTTTGGCGCCCATGCCCGCGGCCATCTTGGCCGCGTTGATGCCCACGATGCCGCCGCCGAGAATCACGACCTTGGCCGGCGCCACGCCGGGTACGCCGCCCAGGAGCACGCCGCGCCCACCATACAGCTTCTCGAGGTACTTGGCGCCTTCCTGCACCGCCATGCGGCCCGCGACTTCGGACATTGGCGTCAACAGCGGCAGTTCGCGTGACGGCAGTTCGACGGTCTCGTACGCGATGCACGTGGCGCCGCTCTTCATGTGTGCGCGCGTCAGCGCTTCGTCCGCGGCGAAATGGAAGTACGTGAAGATGGTCTGACCTGTGCGCATGTTCGGCCACTCGCGCTCGATCGGCTCCTTCACCTTCATGATCATGTCGGTATCGCGCCACGTCGTGGCTGCGTCGGGCGCGATCCTGGCGCCGACGGCCTTGAAGGCGTCGTCGGAAAACCCGCTGCCCAGTCCCGCACCGCTCTCCATTAGCACGCTGTGGCCCGCGCCAATCATCGCTTCAGCGCCCGCAGGCACGAGCGCGATTCTGTTTTCGTTGGTTTTGATCTCCTTCGGAACGCCGATCTTCATTT
>ERZ1292623.1960-Hain-H51-01um-R1-1960-length-19064-cov-7_pt1 | contig 19064 bp, 17 predicted proteins | sample MGYA00564398_ERZ1292623 | MGnify/ENA primary metagenome ERZ1292623 (study PRJEB36523, sample SAMEA6512633) | groundwater metagenome | collected 2019-01-07 | study: AquaDiva: Metagenomics assemblies of 32 groundwater samples | reverse complement strand
TACGCGGAACAACGATACGCAAGAATTTTTCAACCCCGTCTTCTTGGACGGCAAGATAGAAAGATAAAACTACGATGAGAATGAGGGAAATTGCGCCACCGAATACAGAGCTCGCCGAATGGACAAAACCAGCGGAAACATTCGTGATGGCTTCATTTAGTCCAGAAATAATTCCCTGAATAGACAAATTACCTTTGTCGTTTATCACCACGGTTCTCGAATTTTCTATGTCCAAAGCAACATCAGTTGCCGTTGTTTTTGATTGCTCTATCTGTGTTTCACCCAGAGGATTCCATAGAGAAATAGAATCCAGATATTGCGGAGCGGAACTCAAAAATTCTGACGTATCACGCAGAAGTGGCGGAACAAACATATAAAACGCACCGACAAATATGCCGAAAAGCAGAGCATAAACAACTATGACCGAAACAACCCGAGGTATGCCTTTCTTCCAGAACCATAAAGTAAAAGGCTCTATGCAGGAAGCAACGACAACAGCTGTAATGATGACTAAAACGATATCTTTCAAGACAAACAGTAGATATGTGAGAAAAATCAGGAAAATACCGCGAGCGATTGTTCCTGTGGTTATTTCTATATTTGTATTTTTTGGGAATTCCGACATGAGTCAATAGTACTACGCTCCGATAGCTTTTGAAACTGTCATCCTATCTATGCCATTACCTATATGCCCTATCCTATAGTGAGTTTTTGTTCAATTTTTTCTCCAAATATGAGATTAGATCTTTAATTATCACTCTTTCTTGTTTACCCGTATCTCTATCCCGTACAGTAACAGAATCGTCTTTTTCGACTGTATCAAAATCTATCGTTACGCAAAACGGTGTTCCGATTTCGTCTTGTCTGCGATATCGTTTGCCTATGTTCCCGTTATCATCCCACATAACATGATGAAACTGTTTCTTGAGTATTCGATATACCTCTCGAGCTTTTTCTACGAGTTTTGGCTTGTTATTTAAAAGAGGAAAGACGGCTAATTTTATAGGGGCCATTGTTGGCGTAAAATGAAGAATCACACGTTTTTCACCATTCATTTCGTCTTCATCATATGCATCAACGAGAAGCATGAGTATCATACGATCAACACCAGCAGAAGTTTCAACCACATGCGGAATATAACTTTTTTTTGTTTTTTCATCTATGACCGACATATCAACACCTGAAAATTTTTGATGCTGGGACAAGTCATATTCACCTCTATAATGAATACCTTCCACTTCATCCCAACCAAATGGAAACTCATATTGTATGTCCCATGCGTCCTTGGCATAAAAAACTAAATTTTCATGTTGTTTCCAGCGTAATTTATCCTTTTTGATACCCAATAAATTATAATAATCCATTCGTTCTTTTTTCCATGATTCGTAAATCTTTAGGGCATTTTCTGAGTGGACAAAATACTGCATCTCCATCTGTTCAAATTCACGTTTACGAAACAAAAATTGTCTGGGACTGATCTCGTTTCTAAAAGCTTTACCGACTTGAGCAATACCGAAAGGAACTGAATAAAGACTTGAATTCAAAATATTTTTATAGTTTATAAAAATTCCTTGGGCTGTTTCACCACGCAGATATATTTGCTCATCACTTTCTTCAAACATACCCAATGATGAAGTAGCGAGGAGACTTTTTGCTATTACTTTACCGAAATCTTTTTTTCCACAGACTGGGCAAATCAAAGTCTTTCTATGGGTATCAAGAAGTTTGTTTATAACGGCTTCTGACATTTTTTCATCTGCCACTACATCTATACTTTCAAGTAATTTGTCTGCGCGATGTTTTGTATGACATGAATTGCATATAATGAGCGGATCGGAAAAACCGGCTACATGACCACTTGCCTGCCAGACTTTTCCGACAGTAAAAATACTTGAATCAATAAGGGCAATATTTTCATGTTCCTGCATAGCTTTGACCCAAGTATCAACAACGTTTCTACGCAATTCAACACCAAGAGGCCCAAAATCATAGGTTCCAGCAAAACCACCGTATATTTCAGAGCCAGGAAATACAAAACCTCGACGTTTACATAGAGCAACAATTTTTTCCATTACATTACCTTGTTTTTCAGGTTTTTTCATTCTATTTAGTACTTAATATCAAATTATATCATTTCCTATGGCTGTACAATCTCATTTCCTGACTTCCAAAGCAAGTCTGTCGTTGTGCGAGTGGAGAGTGTCGGAGCGTTGTTTTGTAATGTCGCACCAGTAAATACATCTACGCCCATAATCTTTGCTTCACTCAAAATTTGAGGTGCTTCGCCTATTTGACCAACTGATGGTCGGAGAGATATTTGGAAAGCTACCTGTTTTGCACCGGAACCGATGTCGGCATTGCGTGACATTTCGCCGACCTGCCATGTAATGATACCTCCCGTAGGATTGTAGGAAATATTGGCGTCTTCTGGATTGATTTTTCCCATCCATGTCATGTACGCAGGAAGCGATGCGCTGACCTGAGTCCCTATTACGATATTTGAAGTGTTTGTCACCGTCCAGACTATGGTATATGTAGTAACCTGTTCGGCTCTAGGCGGAATAGGCCCGGTATTCTGGAAAGGTCCTGCTGATCGCAGAGCGCGGACCGACAGAGCCAGATTAGAAACTAATTTTACCGACCGTGAAATACCGCTCTCTATTTCGGAAGGCGAACCGGAGTCATCTATGCGGTCTCCTCGACCAGAGACAGCGACCGTAATAATGGGATTGGAAACGAATTGACCAGAAGAAATGTCGAGAGATCTGAAACTGAAATTTATCCTGCCGTCCTCACCCGGAGCAACACTATCTAACCCAGGCGCCCTGCCCGCTTCCCATACAATTGTGTTGGTCAATGAATCATAATAACCGCCATCCGATACTGATACGGAATTTTTATCCAGAACGACGCCGGATAATTTCGCTGAAATCATGGTATTGGTGATTTTATTTTGGCTGTTATTTGTCCAGAGAATTTCCCCTCGCACATTCCTGCCAGCTTCTGTTACAAAGTCCGATCGATTGCCGTCAAATGTGAGATCGAGGCCGAGGAAAGGCCGCTCGATTGTAAATGTATGGGCTCGGGAAATAATAGTAGTGGCGATTTCCCTTTCATTTGACTGACTCTGAATGCCGACGTTGGCATGAATAGTTCTCTCTTCCCCATCTTGTCCATCGGTTGTCGCTTTTATGGTTATAGTTTTCTTTACTCCGGGTGCCAGATCGCCGAGACGCCATACATTTTTGCCATATGTTGAAGCAGGATTAGATGAGATAACGGAAAATCCAAAAGGATAGTCTAAAGAAAGAAGCAGATTTTTGATTAATGACTTGGTATTGGAAGTAATAGTGACAGAAATGTCTGTTGATTGGTTTCCAAACACTTTATCGAGAGCGTCGACGGATATGAGTACGGGCGAGGAAGAAATAGTGATATTGTAGGTTTTTTCTTTATAAAAAATGGCGTTCGAATCGGCAGTGCGATATTCAGCGGTGAATTTTATACTCTTTTCTTCGCCTTCTTTACCAAACATGACAGACGAAAGAGATTTTTGGGCGATAGACTGTGATTTTATATTACCGAGAGAGAGACGCAGACGACCAAGATCCTTTTCGGAAGCCAATGGGTCTTTTGAGCCTGCGGGATATTCTATAATCAGGTCTACGAGTTCTATATCAGTGGCGTTTTTATTCAAAACGCTCACTCCAAGATTGAGAGACTCTCCGCCGGTAACAGAAGTTGGTCCTTCTATGAGAATGTCTATATTGTCTACTGAAACAAAGTTTTTACCGCCGAAAAATGTAAACGCACCAATAACGAGAGCCAGTAGCAAAAATACAAGAGCAAAAATGAAAATGAATTTATAAACCTTCTTCTGTGTATGAGAAATAACTGGCAGTTTTTCTGTCTCGGCATTATTTTGAGCCTGCCAAGATTCAGCTATGGTGCCTCGATTTTCATGAATATCGTGGCGTATAGGTTCAGCGAAACGTTCTTTGCGTGAATAGAGAGCTTTTTTCAGACGATCCAACGGAGACTTTTTATCACTTTGAAACATGGAATCATTATAGCAAAGTGGCACATCTTTCTCTCGAACAGTCCTCGGGTCGGATTTGTCAAGGACAGACCTATGACAAATCCTTCCCTGCGGAGGTTCTCGATAAAGATGTGCCACTTTGCTATAATTGGGTTTCTTTAAGGGCTTTATTTACAGCCTGTATCATTTGTTTTTCACTCATTTTAGAAAGTGTCTGTATATCGAGATAACCAAGAGCATCTAAAATATAAGCGAGTATGAGAGGTTCAGACATTTCTTTTTTTGTCACTTCAAGTAAGATTTTGAAAAGTTTTTCATTTTTTTCCTCTCCTTGGACTAGTCTCTTTACCAAATTGAGTACTCGCGCACGGACAAGAGAAAACAATTCTGGCAAATCCAGTTTTTCTGCCCCTGTGAGACGCCATATTTCCCTGCCTCTCACCAATGAAAATGTACCGAAAGAATAGTCCTCGAGATTGTAACGGAGTTTTGAAGCGAGTAGACGCACACTCTGCGCCCGTGCACGTACCAAACCGAAATCCTCCGTGTATATGAGAAAAATTTTTGAGGCTTCCCCCCTAGGCGTGCTCCCCAATATAAATCCACGAGTAGAATAAACTGCGTATGACATATTATCTCTTGAATTCTATTTTGAATCTGTATTCTTCTATAACAAGCTCTGCCACATGAGGCAGGTGAACATATTCAATTCCTGTAACGAGGGTTATTTTCTTTATATCACGTAAATATGCATGAACCAGCTCTTTGGCTTTTTCATCGGAATCCAAAAGCAAGACGACCTTGTCCCCTACGGTGAGACCTTCAGTTTTACGAAGTTCCTGAATTGAACGGATGAGATCGCGAGCGATGCCCTCCCTGCGGAGTTGTTCTGTTATATTTATATCTATTTCAATATCGTTTTTTATATCAGCATAAGAAATTTCTTTGACGTTCAATTCGTCTTTTATTAGTCCGATAGATTCTGTGCCGAGTTTTACTTTGGCTATCTTTATTTTCGCGCTCGAGAGAGGTTGGCGAACTTTTATATTTGCTTTTGATCTCTGTTCGAGACCGAGAGTTACCAGTCTGCGTGTTTCCTGCATGTCTCCAAGTAATTTTTTATTTATTTTTCCCGCTTTCGGCCATAGGGATAGGTGTACGCTCTCCAGATCAGTCTGGCTTTTTACTTTACTGAATAAATCTTCGGCATAAAAAGGTGTAAATGGCGCCAAAAGCTTTGAAATGGTCAGGAGGACATAGCGAGTAGTGCACAAAGCTGCGGTTTTGTCATTTATATCATCAGACTTGAAACGATCACGTGATCGGCGCAAGTACCACGTCGAGAGATCGCTCACAAACTCTCGAATAGTTCGCGTCGGTTCGAGCAGTTTATAGTTATCTAGTTTGTTTGTCACGAGTTCTGTCAATTCCGCCAAGCGAGAAAGTATCCATTTGTCCAGAATATTTTTTGATTCTGGTATGTTTGCTTCCGTTTCAACTCTCTCATGCTGATTTTTGTCTGCATAAAGCTCATAAAAGCTGTACACATTTGAGAGTATATTAAAGAAACGTTTTACGATTTCGTCCACGGTTTTTTCATCAAAATTTTTTGAATCGCCCGATTGATTGACCGAATACATCCAAAAACGCAGAGCATCAACGCTATATCTATCTATCATTTCCCAGGGATTTACCACATTACCTACAGATTTGGACATTTTTTTGCCTTCCTTGTCCAAAATATGGCCTAAACAAATAACATTTTTGTATGCTCTGCCTTTGCCCAAAAGCACACCGACGGCATGGAGAGTGTAAAACCAACCGCGCGTTTGATCTATAGCTTCCGAAATGAAGTCAGCAGGAAAACCGGTTTTGTCCAGGAATTTTTTATTCTCAAAAGGATAGTGATCCTGAGCAAAAGGCATGGCGCCAGAATCGAACCAGACATCCATGACTTCTCTGATGCGATTCATTCTCTCGCCTGAATCACTCAATAGGACAATATTGTCTATGTACGGCTTGTGCAGATCGATGGAGAAATCGCAATCATGAGGCAAAGGAGAAAAAGGAAGCTCGCGAATTTCCGCATTATTGAAACGCCGAAAGTCGTTTACGAAAATATGCGTACCCGGCACTTCATATTTTTTGTTTTCCGGCATATATAGACCGGCAACGACATGGAAAATCCAAGCCGGACCACCATGAGTAACAATCAGAATATTTTTGCCTTTATACTTCTCTTCAATTTCATAGAGAAAGCTTCCTACCCTCTTTTGAATGTCTTTGAGAGATTCACCAGAAGGCATGGTACTCTCAAACCAGTTGGGGCCACTGGCATACATAGCTCTGTGGTATTCATTCCAATCTCTACCATCGAAATTTCCCGGATTGATTTCTTTTATCCTCCCGTCGGCAATGATTTCTGACTCTGGAATACCCAAAATTTGAGCGACTTGGCATGCCGTCTCCATAGTCCGCACAAAAGGCGAAGAAATAATGATGTCTATTTTTTTTCTTCGGAGAGATTCTGTTGATTTTTTTATCTGTCGTTTTCCTTCTTCTGTTATGTGATCGGATGATTCGTGTTTGAAGCTCACAATTTCATTTTTATTACATTTTGTGCCTCCATGACGCATGATGAAATAGCGATTACCGGCATTTACTGCTCGTTTTCGCAGATTTTCTATAGAATCGACAACGAGCGTTTCTCTGCCGTTTGCCGTCTGCCAGATAGGTAAAGGAGTACCCCAATATCTCTCGCGAGATATCGCCCAATCTTTTACGTCTTGTAACCACTCACCGAATCGGCCTTCACCTATATGCTCTGGCTCCCAATTGATTTTTTTGTTTTCTTTTATGAGCTTGTTTCGGAGCTCGGACACGCGGATATACCAGGAATCGCGGGCAAAATATATGAGAGGCGTTTTACAGCGCCAACAATGAGGATACGAATGCTCGTGTTTGTCCTTTTTGAAGAGAAGTTCGCGATGTGCCAAATCTTTTATGATCTCCACCGACGTTTCCCCGTCCTTTACAAATCGCCCAGCCAAAAATCCTGTATATTCCATGAAATGACCCGAATCGCTCACTAAATGATGTTTTGGCAAACCTGATTTGCTGCCGAGATTGAAATCATCTATGCCATACATGGGCGCTATATGCACAATGCCTGTACCATCTACCGTCGTCACAAAATCCGCAGCGTAAACTTTGAACGCTTTTTCAAGTTTTGTTCTCTCGTTTGACGACAAGATATCAGTAAGAAAGTTGTATAGAGGTTCATACGACAGGCCGATGAGCTTATGACCTTTCGTTTCCATGACAATTGTATATTTATCATTTGGAAAAACTTTTGGAAGGAGATCCTTCGCCAAAATGTAATATTCGTCTATAGCTGTCGTTGCGGTGGGTGATTCTTTGACACCAAAATACTTATTTTTAATGACAATCTTTTTAATTTTTACATAAGCAACATCTTCACCGACTGCGAGAGCTATGTTCCCAGGTAGAGTCCATGGAGTTGTTGTCCATGCAAGAAAGTATGTATTATCATGCCCCTTAACTTTAAACTTCACAGTTATCGCTAAATCTTTCACGTTTTCATACCCCTGCGCAAGCTCATGAGAAGACAGAGCCGTGCCACAACGAGGGCACCAAGGAACCACTCTGTAATCTTTGTAGAGAAGTTTTTTGTCACTTATTTGTTTTATGATCCACCAAATCGATTCTATATATGAGTTTTGATAGGTGATGTATGGATTTTCCTGATCCACCCAATATCCGATGCGATCGGTGAATTTTTCCCATTCATCAACGTATTTCCAAACATTCTCTTTGCATTCCTGATTGAACTTGGCTACGCCATACGCCTCGATATCTTTTTTTGATTTGAAACCATGCTGTTTTTCGACTTCCAGTTCTACCGGCAATCCATGAGTATCCCAACCTCCTTTTCTGCGGACATGATAGCCCTGCATAGTTTTGTAGCGTGGAATTGCGTCTTTGAAAGCACGTGGAACAATATGACCTATATGTGGACGACCATTTGCAGTTGGTGGACCTTCATAGAAAACAAACTCGCCTTTTGGACTTTTCTTTTCTAGGGTTTTTTTGAAAATCTCCTGTTTTTTCCAGAATTCGAGTATTTTCTCCTCACTTTCTGCCAGTTTGTGTTTTTTGGGTTTGAAATTGGGTTTGAAATCTTCGGTCATATTGCTATAGACTAGCAATTTTTCTGATTTTTTGAAAGAAAATATTTTTTTACATTCTCTCTGGCACTTTTATGCCAAGCAATCGGAGACCGTTTCCTAGAACTATTCGGACAGCTGATGTGAGGGCAACTTTATGGGGCGATTGTGCATCGTTCTTTTTCACAATCTGCGTGTTTGCATACCAAGTATTAAAGAGAGATGAGAGCGCCACCAGATATGTCGCCACAAAATGTGGTGATTTTTCGCCAGCCGCGTGTGATACCACTTCGGGAAAACGAGAAACAAATCTTTCGAGAATATGTCTGGTTTTTTCTGCTTCTACTTCTGTTTTCAGGCCATTATTTATTTTTGGTTTTACTTTTTCTTTTTTTGCTTTTTCCAGGACTGAATTGGCGCGCACGGCGGTATAGAGGAGATATGGACCGGAATCACCTTCAAATGAAATAGACTTTTCAAAGTCATAGATGATATCGTTTGACGCCACTTGTTTGAGAATTGAATATTTAATAGCAGCGATAGTGATAATTTCTGCTACTTCTTTCTTTTTCTTCACATCCATATCTCGATCCGTCAATTTTTCTAAAGCCAGTTTTTCCACATCCCCCAAGAGAGATTCACCTGTAATAACATTACCTTTTCGAGAAGACATTTTGCCTAGAGCAAAACGGAGTGTGCCGTGAGAAATATGCTCGGTTACTTTGGTTATTTCTGGCTCGATCAATTCAAGTGCTTTCAATACGACTTTGAAATAATCAGTCTGTTCATTGCCGGTTATGACAATTGACCGATCTGGTCTGACTTTTTTCCATTTTTTCATATTCAGACCCAATTCTTTTGCTTCATATGTCGGAATTCCTTGGGAATTTATGAATACACGAGTATGGAGTTTTGGATCATATTTTTCGCCTCTGAAAACCACAGCTCCCAGACTATGCTCAAACACGCCTTTTTCCAAAAATTCCGTGACAAGGGCGACACCATCGTGAGCCACTTCACTCTCGAGATAATAATAATCGAATCTGGTACCGAGTTTTTTATAGAGTTCTTCAAAATGCATCAGACTCCACTTTCGGCCGAGTTTGTAAAGCTTCATCAGTTTGCGCTCCTTGCCCTCGAATATTTTTTTGTTGAGCGCTTCTATTTCCGTCTTGGCTTCCTGATTTTCTTCAAAAGCTTTTGCTCCATCGGCATACATTTTGCCCAAAAAAGCAATTCTCTCTGCGAGTGGCGCGCGACGGCTTGGCATAACTGCCTGATTTTTCAATAGAGCCCACATGGTTTTGGCCACATGCATGCCGAAATCGCCCTGATAACACATGCGACGAACTTTTGCCCCCTGAGAAGCGATCAATCGCGAGATAGATTCACCTATGGCGTTTGACATGAGGTGGCCTATATGAAATTCCTTGAAGGGATTTGGGTCCGTATATTCAATGAGCACACGTCTCCCCCGCCATTCGTTTGAATTGCCATACAATTCTTTTCTTTTGAGAACCGTTTCAAGCTCTTTCGAAAAATATACCGAGGAAAGAAAAAAATTTATGAAACCGGGCCCGGCGATTTCTATTTTTTCGACAAATTTAATTTTTTGTCCACGCAAAACTTCCACGATTTTTTCCGCTAAATCATGCGGATTTGATTTCGTCTGTTTTGCCAAAGCCAGAGCCGCATTTGTAGCAAAATCTCCATGAGAATTGTCTGCTGGACGTTCCAAAACCACATCCAAAACGGAGAGGTTAAAAGTTTTTAATGTTTCTTTAATTGCTATCTTGATCTGTAACTGTATGTCCATATTATGGCCTAAATAAAGGCCTATTTATTGTATCTCATTTCCCCGTACTGCCAAATCCTCTCTCCCCTCTATCTGATGTTGAAAGTTTACCCTCTTCCACTTCTTTCAGTTCAACTTCTTCATACGAATGAATGACCATTTGTGCCACTTTGTGTCCCGGCTCGAATGTATACGGTTCTTTGCCGAGATTGAAAACACCGACATGAACCTCTCCTCTGTATCCGGAATCGATGACGTTTCCATAAGTGATAATGCCGTGTTTGAAAGAAAGTCCACTTCTCTCATATATGATTCCGACACAGCCTTTCGGAATTTCCATTTTAAATCCTGTATTTATGGAAGCGCGTTCCATGGGATTGACTGTCAATCGTTCGTTTACATAGAGACCAAATCCTGCATCCCCTGCGAGATCGTATTTCGGCGTGGGCACCGCATCTGACATGCGGACGATTTTGAGAGTTTTTTTCATAGATAAATTATAGCAATTCACTTGTTATTTTCCAAAGCTTTTTATGAATCTCTCCACGAGAGAAAACTTTGTTATCTTCGGCGCATTCTATAACATCCCATTTGAATTTTTTGGCTATATATTTATAAGCATCGGCGGCATTTTGTAAATGATTTAGATCAGCTTCATGAATATCACGTTTTCTACCTTTCGTGTATTTGCGGGTACCTTTTTTATCCACAAGTTTCTGTCCAATTGCTGGAGGCATGTATAAAAGAATTATTTTATCTGGTTTTGGGATATTGAAAATATTGAATTCGAGATTGGAAAGCCAAGACAAAAATTTACCTCGTTCTTTTTTATCTTTAATTTTACCGGTTTGATGACCCATACTGGCTGAAACATATCTATTCGAAACTACGGTTCCACCCTTTTCAAGCCATTTTTTTACTTCAAACGATTTATCATATCTATCCAGAGCATAAAAAATAGAAGCACGATACGGACCCACCTGATCAGCCCCACCGTATTCACCGCGAAGATATTTTTCTACAAAAAAAGCTGATGGTTTGCCATATTGCGGAAAATCTAGTTCCATTACCTTTCTACCATCTCTACGTAATCGCTCGATCAAAAGCTTTGTTTGTGTTGCCTTACCAGATCCATCTGTGCCATCTATCACTATAAATTTTCCTCGTTTCATTTATTTTGATCTCAAGATTGCATCAATTTTTTTTGCCAGTGTAACCATGTCTCTCTCTTTTGCACCTCTGGTAGTTTCCGCTGCTGTACCGAGGCGAATACCACTAGGATCTACAGGCGAACGGCTATCGAACGGAATGGCGTTTTTGTTTACAATAATTCCGGCTTTTTCTAGTTTGTCACTAGCTTCTTTGCCACCGATTCCTCTGCCATCGAGCCAGACGTCTACTAAAATGAGGTGACTATCAGTACCGCCTGAAATTATTTTCCAGCCAAGTTTTTGGAGTTCTCTCGCTAAAGTTTCAGCATTTTTTATAATTTGTTTGGCATATTTTTTGAAAGCTGGAGAATCAGCTTCTTTCAGAGCCACGGCAATAGCCACTGTTTGATTCATATGTGGACCACCTTGGAGACCGGGAAAAACTGCTCTATCTATTTTCTTGTAAAGCTCACGAGAATCTATTTTTGCAAATATCAGAGCGCCACGGGGACCACGCAGAGTTTTGTGTGTGGTAGTTGTGACTATATCGGCATACGGAAAAGGAGACGGATACACCAGACCGGCAACAAGTCCTGCTATATGAGACATATCCACCATGAGATAGGCACCACAGGCATCAGCAATCTCGCGGAATTTTTTCCAATCAATTATTCTAGGATAGGCCGTAAATCCAGCTATGATCATTTTTGGTTTTTCACGCAGAGCGATTTCTTTCAAATTGTCATAATCTAAAACTTCTGTGTTTTTTGAAACACCATAAGGCACTTGAGTCCAAAATTTTCCCGTAACAGAAACTTTATGGCCATGTGTGAGATGTCCGCCATGATCTAGTGACATACCCATCACTTTGTCGCCTTTTTCAAGCAAAGCCATATATACAGCCAGATTTGCAGGCGAACCCGAGAGAGGTTGTGTATTCACATGCCATTCGTTTGGATTGAGATTAAAAAGCTTTAACGCACGTTCCGAGGCTAAATCTTCTACTTTATCTGTAATCGTATTACCACCGTAATATCGTTTGCCTGAATAGCCTTCTGCATACTTGTTGGTCAATTCTGAACCAAGAGCATCTAAAACATCCTGCGATACATAGTTTTCTGAAGCTATTAAATTCACAACTTTTTTTTGCCTTGCCTTTTCCGTCTTTATGAGTTTTTCTACTTGTTTATCTTTCATATTTGAAGTTTAACAGAGTGTGGAAAATAAAAAAGAGCGATACAATGTTGGTTATGAAAATAATCATTGTTGATGATGTGGCACCAGAGCCAAATGCAATGCTTCAGGCCCTCTATTCCAGAAGTCCAAAGAGCGTAGTAGAACACATAGAGCAAGTAAAAAAATCGGGTGCCGAAAAATTCATGGCAAATTTTTATGTGGGCTATGGACATAAATCAATCGGTGATTGTGGAACCACATCTATATTTGTCGAAAATGTTTCTATGCTCGTCACAAAAGCAATTCAGGATTGGCCTCTATATAACGGTCAGGAAGCTTCAACTAGATATTTGGATATGACTGCTCAAGAAGTAAAAAATCCGTTGGACACTGACGCAGGAAAAGAAATTCAAGATGAATGGATGAGATTTTACAAACGTGTGCTAGAAACTTTAATATCATCACTCAAAATTCGTTTTCCTATAAAAACTGGCGAGAATGAAAAAATTTATGAGAAAGCCATAAAGGCCCGTGCTTTTGACATAGCTCGAGGATTTTTGCCGGCAGGTGCTACTACATACGCTAGTTGGCACACTAATTTGCGCCAAGCGTACGACCATTTGAAAGAAATGCGTAATCACCCATTAGAAGAAGTAAAAGAAACTGCACGAGAAATCATGAAATCTCTACAAACAAAATATTCTTCTAGTTTTCTCCACAAGGAATATCCAATTGAAGAAGAATATATAAAGAAAAGTGTTGGTGAATTTACGTACTTTGACGACCCTACTATTAAAAACTTCTCCTATCAAGTGAGATTGGACATAGATGGTTTAAAAAAACATCAGAGCTTGTTGACTGACAGACCGGCAAAAGCCGAATTACATAACCGATTCAGACAGTATGGTGATATTATTTTTTCTTTTCTTCTCGATTTTGGTTCATACAGAGATCTACAGAGACAGAGAAGTTCAATCCAAGAAATGCCTTTATTATCTATCGGGCACGGTTTTCACCCATGGTATCTGGAACAATTAACTCCAGATTTGAGAAAAGAAGCAGAAATAATCTTGAAAAACCAAGAACAAAAAATTGCAAATCTGCAAACAGAAGCAATCATAAAACAATACTATACAGCGATGGGATATAGAGTGGCTGTGAAAATGTCTTGTTCTCTGCCTAGTGCTGTTTATATAGCCGAACTACGCTCGGCTGATACTGTACATCCAACTTTACGCATAGAAGCCCAAAGAATGGGAGATGCCATATTGGCCAGTGTTCCAGGAATTGCAATGCATCACGATACTTCACCCGGCACGTGGAATATAAAGAGAGGTGCCCAAGACATAGTTAGAAAAGAATAAGTAAAAAAATTCGATACAGTAATAAAATAGCAGGTATAGTTTTTGAATTGCGAGGCAATTAGGACCTATTATGTTTAGCGAACTAAATGGTCCCGGTGCCGAGCAATGAAGAAACTATACCTGCTATTTTATTACTTCATATTCGAATATTTTTCTATTTCGGAATTGAGAATTTCTAATTTTACACCCGCTTCTTTAAAAACTTCTTTACTGCGTTTTGATGCATGGTAATCTCTTGCCGCTACTACGCGTATAATGCCTGAATTTATGAGTATTTTTGCACATGTATAACAGGGTGTCATATTGCAATATATAGTACCGCCAAACACGGCAATGCCGTTTCGTGCCGCATTTGCAATAGCATTTTGTTCTGCATGTGCTGTTCTTATACAATGCTTGGATTTTTCACCGTTTTCATGAATAACTGTGTGCATTTCGTGACCTACATCGTCACAATGAGCAACTCCAACCGGTGCTCCAGCATAACCAGTAACAAGAATTCTTTTGTCTTTTACGATAATGCAGCTTGCATGTCCACGATCACAAGTGCCCCTCTCACCGACAACATCACTTATTTTCATAAAATATTCATCCCACGAAGGACGCATATGTTTTGCTTGCTGGTTTGTTTTTATTTCTTTTGTTTTTAGTTTCTTTTTCACGTGATTATTATACTCTCACCCAAAAAAACAACAATAAAAACTTTACTTCATAGAAGTGCTAACGTACTTCTACGCCCATATTTCTGGCAGTACCTTCGATCATTCTCATAGCGGCATTTATATCTGTGGTGTTTAGGTCTGCCAATTTCTTTTCAGCTATAGTTTTTATTTGTGCTTTTGTGATTGTACCAATTTTTACAGAATTCGGTTTGCCTGATCCCAATTCTTTGCCCAAAACCTTTAGAAGCATTTTTGAAGCCGGCTCAGTTTTGTAAATAAGTTTGTAACTACGATCATCGTAAACTTGAACTATGGTAGGCACCACTTCACCCGCACGAGTTTTGGTTTCATCATTAAAGCGTTTTACAAATTCGCCGATGTTTATGCCTGCAGAACCGAGAGCTGGACCTAATTGCTGGCCTGGAACAGCTTTGCCGCCCGGAATCTGAAGTTTCAATATTTTTGTAATTTTTTTTGCCATAGAATCAATTATTAATTATATGAGATTATATTAAATTTTCTTTACTTGCAAGAAATCCAGTTCGACGGGAGTTTCGCGACCAAACATGGATACCAATACTTTTACTTTGCCACGATCGAAATCGACTTCTGATACTTTACCTTCCAAATCCTTGAATGGGCCATCAAAAATTTTGACCGCATCGTCAATAGCCAAATCGATAGCATGCTTGATCGTGCTTGAGTCCATGCGACTCATGAGAGCATTGATCTCCTTTTCTAGGAGAGGAACAGGGTGTACGCCTGAACCGACAAAACCAGTTACTCTGGGAGTATTTCTGACGACAAACCATGAATCGTCCGTCACAACCATATTTACCAAAATGTATCCTGGATATATCTTTTCTTCCTCCTCCACACGTTTGCCATTCTTTACTTTGATTTTCTTTTCTGTAGGCACCAAGACATTGAAAATCTTGTCCTGTATATTGAGCGAATCTATGCGCTGACGCAAATTTCTAGCAACGGCATTTTCATATCCGGCGTACGTATGTATAGCATACCAATGACGTTCTCCGCCTGTCTGTTGTTTCGACATAGTTTTATTCTTTTAAAGTTATTACAAAATAATCTTTTCGAGTCCGAAACCAAAGATGTAATCAGCTAGAGCTAAAATGAGAGCGGTAGCGACGGAAATGCCTATAACTAGCAAAGTGTAATTTATGGCTTGATTTCTGGTCGGCCAGTTTACATGCTTCATTTCCCCGCGCGTGTCTCTGATATAGTCTGTTAATTTCATATAGTTTGTATCCGTCAAAATTTTTCTTAATAAAAACCGCCCCGAGGGGCTGATATTGATAGGATATCACTTTCATTGTTAAAGTCAATTGCTTGCTTAGGTGTTATAAAAGTTGTTAAATTTTCTTCATAATTTTTTTATCCCCACATTGTTATGGTGAGTGAATGAAGAAATATATAAAAATAATCGGGAAAGGAGAAATTATCAATCAAGCAAAAGACCGTGTTCTTTTACTTTATAAAGTTCCCAAAGGAAAAGGGATTGCTGTAATACGACTTGATTGGAATGGATTGAGAAAACAGTGGCTTGTAAGCGCTTTTTAAAACGAAATCAACCCACATCCTTTCGAGATATGGGTCGCTTACGATTTTCAGCCCCTAAAGCGACTTTCGTTGATTTGAGAGTATTCTTATTATAAATAATTAGGATAAATAAAACAATTTTTTCATAGAAATACCCTAGTTTCCTTGCGGAAACTAGGGTATGAAGAAGTGACAGAGGGACCAAGGGTCCAAGTGTCAGGAGTTGCGAGAGAAGAACCGATGCTCGACGTCCCACCGAAGGCCGTTGCCGAAGTGGTAGACGTAGACGTTCCACCGCCTGCCGCCGTACCGAGGCACGTTGACGACGGAGACACCACCCTCTTTGTTGATGACAAAGAAGAAGTTGGCGTATCCATCAGTGCGGAGACCGGTATTCTCACCTGTGTCGGTTCGCTCTATGAGCGACTCGATTTGGGGAAGAACCACGGTATGACCTTTCTCAATGATACCTTTTGCAAGGTCGTTGAGAGGGGCTTCGTCTACTCCGAGGATCGCCTGCGCGACTTCCTTGAAGTTCAGTTCTTTTTCAAGCTGGTGGACAGTGAACTGTCCCGCCATGCCCGTTGGTTGGACTTTGGCAAGCAAGTTGTCCAAATCGCTGTCACGATAACAGTACCGATCTCCGAGGAAGCAATCCTTGGTCTTTTTCTCGGTGGTGACCGGGATTGTGACTTTGGTGATTTCGAGGAGGAGACGAGTTTTTTCGGAAACCGTAAAAAACTTCCTGACTTGCACTCGCTCATCGCTTTGCGGGTCATTGCAAAAACGTGTGAGCGCCTCTGCATCAACCTGATTAATGTCAAGAACTAGATGATTCAGAACAAGGGCTGCCTGTGCAGCTTGATATGGATTTGAATTTCCCATGTTAATTTCACATCAGACACTCGACTAGACACCGTGACTTCCCGGAATTGAGAAGACTTAATCGGCTCAAGTTTTGTGAATGACTGTGAATCTACCATGTAAAATACATGGAATGAGCCACTCTGTCAAACTTACTTTATCTCATATGTAATCGTCACGTTTGAGACAATTTTGTTCTCACCTGTTGGAATTTGAGGGGCTGATGCTGTACCACCACCACCCATACCCATGGCCTCGCTTTTTGCATATAGATAGGACCTGGATTGTTGCCAGATTCATAGAAACTCGTGATATCACCGAGATCGACACCGAGAGATTTTGCCAGAACTTTTGCTTGATCGCGTGCGTCGGCAATCGCCTTGTCTCGCGCTTCACGAACCAATTGGTCTTGCTTGTCTTGCGTAAATGTTAGTCCCGAAACATTTGTGGCACCAAATTCGCCGACACCTGAAAGTAGTTTGCCGGAATCTGTAAGTTTGCGAACTTTTACTTCAATCGTTTGAGAAACGACATATGCCGCCAAGACCTGCTCGCCACCTCTGTAGTAATAAGACTCACTTTGAGGTATCTTTGTCGTAGGCAACGCTATTGTCGTACGATAATCGTAACGTGGATATATATTGTATGAGGTTGTTTTTATATCCTTTTCATCAACACCACTCTTCTTTACATAATCGAGAATGGTATTCATTTTCTCTGTCGCATTTTTCTGGGCTATTTCAACGGTTGAAGCCTCTTCCGTAACACCAAAAGAGAATGTGGCAATATCCGGTGTAGCCAAAACTTCACCCTTGCCAGAAACTGTTATGATATTGGTCGCCGGAGTAGTTCTACCTATAAAAGAAATTGTTTTTAACTCTGCTATTGTTTTTGCAGCTGTAAAAAGAATGAGCACGACACCTAAAACAATCACAACTTTCCTGACATTTATATTATCCATATTTTTTATATTAAGGGATTAGAGAGACCAGATTATCAAATAAAGCGAGAACTGTCATTGGACCGACTCCGCCAGGAACAGGCGAAATGGCTGAAACCACAGATGAAACATCGGCAAAATTAACGTCGCCTTTCAAACCACTAATACCTACATCGATTATAACTCCTCCCTTTTTTATATACGAACGATCTATAAATTCAGGCTTTCCTACGGCCACTATGACAATATCGGATTGTCTAGTAATTTCGGCGGTATTTGGGGTTTTTGAATGACAAACTGTGACATATGCACCTCCCATTTCCATAACTTTGGCTATCGGACCACCGACCAGACGCGAACGACCTATGACAGCCACTTTCTTATCTAAAACTGGAATCTTGTAAAATTCCAAGAGAAACATAACCCCACAGGCAGTCGCCGGAATGAATCTGGGCTTGCCATCCGCCAAAAGTTTTTGATTTTCGTCAGTGAGACCGTCTACATCTTTTTTTGGATCTATGAGATTTACAAGTTTTATAAAATCCAAATGTTCTGGCACGGGTGATTGAATAATTATTCCAAAAACTTCTTTTTTTAAATTTTCTTTCTTTACGATTTCCGAAATTTCCAAAAAAGTAACACTCTCCGGCAAATGAATATGAGAAACTTTTACGCCAATTGAGAGGCCAAATTTTTTCTTCTGTTCAATGTATATTGACGATTCTTTGTTATCGCCAATCTGTACTATTGAAAGAGTCGGCACAAAAGAAAACTTCTTCACCTTCTCTATTAGGGCTTTTTTGTAAAAATCACGAGCTATTTTTCCATCCAAAATTTTAGGCATTTTATGTATGAAAAGACTTTAGCACACTTTGAAGTTTGTATGTATTCCCATGCGAAAGCATGCCGATATATGAGGCTATTGCCTCGGGTTTTGGACTTTCTCCCATGTGTTTCATCATCCTTTTCTTTGTCGCTGTTCGAAGCACTCTATAATCGGAAAAATGTACCCAGCCGAGAAAATCGATGCCCGAAGCCAGGGTTTTTATATATACCTTGTTTGGATGTAGGGAAAGTTTCAGGGTTTGTCCAAGAAAACCGGATATGCACGAAACCAAAGATTCAAGATGTGTACGGTCGTGCGAGAGAATCACAAAATCATCAGCGTAACGAATATAATGTGTCGCTTTGATTTTATGTTTTATAAATTGATCAAATTCATTCATGTAAATGTTGACCAAAAGTTGGGACGTCAAATTTCCTAATGGCAAACTGGCCCGGACCCCAAAATTTGCACACTAACCTTGTATAATTAGAAGCTAATAT
>ERZ1292623.1251-Hain-H51-01um-R1-1251-length-24886-cov-42_pt2 | contig 19071 bp, 14 predicted proteins | sample MGYA00564398_ERZ1292623 | MGnify/ENA primary metagenome ERZ1292623 (study PRJEB36523, sample SAMEA6512633) | groundwater metagenome | collected 2019-01-07 | study: AquaDiva: Metagenomics assemblies of 32 groundwater samples | reverse complement strand
CGTCCCAAAACGCAATCAGCTTGCCGAGGCCAAGCGTGCCGGCCAGCGAGCAGGCCTCGTGCGAGATGCCTTCCATCAGGCAGCCGTCGCCGAGGAAGACATAAGTATGGTGATCGACGATGTCATGGCCCTTCTGGTTGAAGCGGCCGGCCAATGCCTTTTCCGCGATCGCCATGCCGACCGCGTTGGAGATGCCCTGTCCGAGCGGACCGGTGGTGGTCTCGATGCCCGGGGCATAGCCGTATTCCGGGTGACCCGGGGTCTTGGAGTGCAACTGGCGGAAGTTTTTCAGCTCTTCGATCGGCAGGTCGTAGCCGGTCAGATGCAGCAGCGAATAGATCAGCATCGAGCCGTGGCCGTTGGAGAGCACGAAGCGGTCGCGATTCGCCCACTTCGGATTGGCCGGGTTGTGTCGCAGGAAATCGTTCCACAATACCTCGGCGATATCGGCCATGCCCATCGGCGCGCCGGGGTGGCCGGAGTTGGCCTTCTGCACGGCATCCATGCTGAGGGCGCGAATGGCATTGGCCAGATCGCGGCGGCCGGGGAGAGCCTCTTTGGGTTTGGCGGACATGGGTGTTTCCTCTATATAAGTCAGAATTCTGTGGTCAACAAAAAATTTTCCTGGCTCAGCCGCTGGCCAACGGGGTTTCTCCGGGCGCTGTATCTGGAATTCCTGTTGTCCAGTTGCCGTGCTTTGCCTTGCTTATTTCACGACATGGCCGGGCGTCCGGCGCGCTGTTTCCGCCGACCCCGGAAAAACGGAGGTGCATTTTCCACCACACCCTCCGTTTGGGCAATAGCGGGATACTCATGAACAGGGCTGATTTGGCTATAAGTCGGGCTTGTCAGCCGGAAAAACGGCTGAATATGGTGGTCGGGCAAACGGGAAACGGCTATTGGCCGGACGCAACGCCCAGCCACGCCACCCAGTCACGAAACAGACCCGCGTCCATGCTGGCGATCACGGAGCGCGGCGCCAGCCCGGCTTGAAACACCGGCTCGCCGTCCAGCGTCATCGCGTATCCGCCGGCTTCGGACAGCACCAGCGAGGCCGCCGCGTAGTCCCACAATTTCTGTCCGCCGTGCAGGTATATATGGAATCGACCGTCGGCCAGCCAGCACCATTCAAGACACGATGAGCCGAAGTTGCGCTGCGAACCGAACGGCGGTTCGGCGACCAGCCGCGCGGCGAGCGCGCGATCCAGGCGTTTGAAGTCAATGCAGGCGATCGCCCGCCTGAGCGGGTGGTCCGTGGCGTGGGCGCCGCCCAGGCGCGCGCCATTGAGCCAGGCACCCATGCCCGGGCGGGCGCTGAAACATTCGTCGCGCACCGGGTCGTAGACCACCCCCAACACCGGCCGTCCGTGCTGCAACAACGCGACGGATACCGAGAAGAAAGGAATGCCGGTGGCAAAGTTGCTGGTGCCATCGAGCGGATCAACGCACCACAGCCCGGAATCGCTGGCAATCACGCGCTCGTGCTCCTGCGGTGGCATTTCCTCCCCCAGAAAACCGAATCGCGGCCAATGCTGGCGAAACATCGACTGCAGACGATGCTGGGTGGCATGATCGGCGGCGGTGACCATACTGCCATCGTGCTTGACGTGGTGCTGGACATCGGCGAAGCGCGGCAGGATTTCCTCGCGCGCCACCTGCCGGACGATGGCCTCAACCTCTCCGGGAGCCGGCAGGTTATCCGACACGGTGATCCTCGATGCGCAGGACACGACCCGGGGGCGGCGTTACCTGCCGGTGCTCGAGTTCGCGCAGGGCCTTGGGGAATTCGCCCTGCAGCCGGACCATGCGCGCCGCGTCCTCGCGGCTGTAGTACACCGCCAGGTAGGCGACCGGTTCGTCGAGCGACTGGCGCGCCTGCGGCCGGAACTCGCGCCAGGCGATGTCGATGAAGCGTCCGGCCTCGCGGTCGACAAAAACGATTTCCTCGGCATCGAGCACGGCCAGCCACTGCATGCTGCGGATCGGCACAAACAGACAGCCGTGCGGCGCACGACCGAGCAGGGTGCGAGCGAGGTTATAGGTCGCCGCGGGCAGCGTGCGCGCCTCGCGCATCAGCTCGTCACGGCGATAGAAGGTTTCCTCTACGTACATAAAGTGATTAGTGATAAGTGATGAGTGCTAAGTTAATGGGCGCGCAAAGCGCGCACCTATACTTATCACTTTGAACTTATAACTTATCACTGCTTCCATTTTATGGAGCACCCCATGCTCGGGATCTGGTCTTTCGGTCCGTGGCCGGTCCGGGCCACCTGCTGCATGGCCTCGAACAGGTCGCGCCGGGCATTCGGCACCGCTTCCTTGCGCGACTCGTCCAGCCGGCCGCGATACTGGAGCTTGAGATCCTGGTTGTATCCGAAGAAATCCGGAGTGCAGACCGCGCCGAAGCGCCTGGCGACCTCCTGGGTTTCGTCGTAAAGATACGGAAACGGAAACCGGAACTGCGCGGCGACCTTGCGCATATTGTCGAATGAATCCTCCGGGTAGTCGGCGGGGTCGTTCGACATGATCGCGACGGTGTTGATCCCGTGTGATATGAGTTCCTGCGCGTCGCGGATCAGGCGTTGGCGGACCGCCTGCACATACGGGCAGTGATTGCAGATGAACATGACCAGCAATCCCTTCGAGCCGCGCATATCCGCCAGGCGCCAGGTTTTGCCATCCACGCCGGGCAGGCTGAAATCCGGGGCCGACTGACCGAAGTCGCATACGGGGGTTTCGGTACGAACCATAAAAACAGTCCTCGGGGTTACACCAGGGTCACGATATCGGGAAATCTCTCCGCTGTCCGGGGGAAAATTCCTGAGGGTAGACGGGGTTTTCGCCACCATCCGGGACCTTCTATTAAACCATTTTATGGTCGATGGAGGCATACCCGGCACGGTCTATGCTTACCATTGAGCAATCAATCGTTATCTGATGGTGAGCTCAATGGTGAAATTTCGACACCGAATAACCGACCCTGCCTGCGCCCGCTCGCGAATGCTCACGGTCCTGCTGGTCACGACCCTGCTGGCGCCGGGGTTAGCGCGCGCCGCCGAGCAAGCCCCGCTGGTGCTGCTGGTGCAGCCGGTCCTGAACGAAGAGCAGACCCGCAAGGCCTTCCAGCCGCTGTGCGATTTCATCGCCAAACAGGCCGGCCGGACCTGCCGGGTCCACACCGCCCCCAACTTTCTCGCCTACTGGCACATGATCCAGCGCAACCAGGGCATCGACTTCGTCATGGACGCCGCCCACTTCACCGATTACCGGGCACAGAAGCAGGGCTACATCGTGCTCGCCAAAATTCCTGAAGGGGTGAGCTACAGCCTGATCACGCCGAAATCCGAAACCGTTTTCGATCCGCAGGAACTGCTCGGCAAGGTCATCGCCACCCTGGGTCCGCCGTCGATCGGCGCCGCCCGCCTGAACGCCATGTTCCCGAACCCGATGCGGCAGCCGGCCATCCGCGAGGTGGCCAGCGCCGAGGAAGGCATCGAACTGGTGGTGAAGGGCCGCGTCTCGGCTGCCATCCTGCCGACCCCGATCGTCGGCCAGCGGCTGGCACGGCACGGCGACATCTACGTGGTCATGACCACCGAGCCGATCCCGCACATCGCTCTGTCCGCCGCGCCGCACATCGATCCGGCCCTGCGCGACCGGGTTCGTCAGGCCCTGCTCAGCGCCCCGAACAGCGAAGCCGGACGGGCCATGCTGAAAGGCATCGGCTTCCCGGGATTCGAAGCGGCCAGCGCCGAGACCTATCACAACCAGAGTCGCGTGCTCAAAGAATACTGGGGATACTGATCGCTTGAAGCTTGAGGCTTGAGGCTTCAAGCTAGGCTTCATGAACCATCCGTCCTGGGCCGAGCGCGACCGTCGCGTGCTCTGGCACCCCTGCACACCGACCCGCGATCTCGACGATCTCCCGCCCATCCCGATCCGTTCCGCCCGCGGCGTGTGGCTGGAGGCCTACGACGGTCGCCGCTATCTCGACGCCATCAGCTCGTGGTGGGTCAACCTGTTCGGCCACGCCCATCCGGTCATCAATGCCGCCATCCGCGATCAACTGGAGCGGCTGGAGCACGTCATGCTGGCCGGCTTCACCCACGAGCCGGTGATCCGCCTCTCGGAGCGACTGGCGGCGCTGACCAGTCTCGGTCACTGTTACTACGCCTCGGACGGTTCGGCGGCGGTCGAGATCGCTCTCAAGATGAGCTTTCACTACTGGCGCAATCGCGGCGAACACCGGCGCACGCGTTATATCTGCCTCGCCAACAGCTACCACGGCGAGACGCTGGGCGCGCTGTCGGTCAGCGACGTCGGCCTTTATCGCCAGGTGTACGAACCCCTGCTGCTCCAACCGCTGGTGGCGCCATCGCCCGATGCCTATGTTCGTGCGGACGGCGAGTCGGCCGCCGATGTCGCGCGCCGGCAGATGTCCGTCCTGGAGCACTTGCTGGAACAGCATGCCGGCGAAGTCTGCGCAGTGATCGTCGAGCCGCTGGTGCAGTGCGCCGGCGGCATGCGCATGCACGATCCACTGTACCTGCGCCTGTTGCGCGCGGCCTGCGATCGCCACCGCGTGCACCTGATCGCCGATGAAATCGCCGTGGGCTTCGGCCGCACCGGCACGATGTTCGCGTGCGAACAGGCCGGTATCCGCCCCGACCTGCTGCTGCTGGGCAAGGGCCTGACCGGCGGCTACCTGCCGCTGTCCGTGTGCCTGGTCAGCGACGAGATTTACAACGCCTTTGACAGCGAGCACGGATCGCCGGCGGCCTTCCTGCACTCTCATTCCTACACCGGCAATGCACTGGCCTGCGCGGCGGCCAACGCCACGCTCGACCTGTTCGAATCCGGTGACGTGCTGGCCCGCAACCGCGGGTTGGCCGCGCACCTGGCGCGTGCCACGGCGCCGCTGGCCGACCACGCGCACGTGGCCGAGATCCGCCAGACCGGCATGATCCTGGCGATCGAAATGGCCCGGGACGGAAAAACGCGCACGCCCTACCCGGCGGCCGAACGGCGCGGACGGCGCGTGTACCGTTACGCCCTGGAACAAGGCGCGCTGCTGCGCCCGCTGGGCGACGTCATCTACTTCATGCCCCCCTACGTCATCGAACCGGACGAGATCGATCAACTGGCGCGCATCGCCGCCGACGGCATCGCGCAGGCGACGACGGACTGAGCGGCGATGATCCTCCCCTACCGCGCACGCATCCGGCTGTTCCGGTTTCCGCTGGTCACGGTACTGGTATCAGTCCTGTGCATCGCCGTGTACGTGGCGCAGGAGATGAACCAGCGCCAGCATATTCACCACCTGCGCGATTTCTGCACGCAGCGCCTCGACACCGGTTTTCTCCAGAGCCTGGCCAAGCTCACCGGGCGAACGGATGCCTACGCCTGCGGCAAAATGATGTTGCGCCTGGACGCCGCCGGCGATGCGCGCGCGGAGATTGAACGGCTGGCGCAATGGCTCGGCCGGCGCGATGCGGCGCTCATCTCTCATTACCGGGACATCCTGCACGAGGTCTGGCAAAACTACCGGCGCCACGCGCCACGCGATCTGACCGCGCGCCTCTGGTACACCCCGCGCGACTGGAACGTGTCGCGCATGCTGACCGCCTCCGTGGCGCACGGCAGCCGGATCCACCTGATCGCCAATCTGTTTTTCTTTTTCGCCTTCGCCGCCACCCTGGAGATGCTGCTCGGCCCGCTGCTGCACGGCCTGCTGCTGGTGGTACTGGCCACCGGCACGCACGCGGTCTATTCGCTGGCCACGGCCGGCGATCCGCAGGCGCTGCCAACGCTCGGTCTCTCGGGCGTGGTCATGGGGGTGATGGCGCTGTTCACCTATTTTCTGCCGCGCGTGCGTATCCGCTGCATCCTGTGGCTGGTGGTCTTCTGGAAACGGTTCAGCGTGCCCGCCTGGGTGTTCGCCCTGACCTACGTTGGCTGGGATCTGTACGCATCGTTCGCGGGCACGGGCGGCAGTACCAACCTGGTGGCGCACCTGGCCGGTGCCGGCATCGGCCTGCTGCTCGGCATCACCCTGTTCCGCCGCAAGCGCCATTGGGCGCAGAGCTTGGTCGAGGGCTGACGGGGGAATCTAGCAGGATGCTGAAAAAGTCCTTCCTGGACTTTTTCAGTTCGCTTCGCCGCGTTTCATACCTCAGGACGAGCGAGCGTAGCGAGTAGGGCTACCAATTCGTCCGTGGCTCGCTCCATTTTTCAAACACTGGCGTGTTCGAAAAATGGCGGCACATCCATGTGCCGCATCGCAGGCTGCTGAAAAACTCGTTTTTCAGCAGCCTGCTAGGGGTAGAAGGCCTGGCGGAGGCGATCGAGATCGGGGATGCCGAACAGGCGATCGCCGAACTTGATGCCAGTGGCGAGGTAGGGCGTAATGGGCAGATCATCGGTCGAGGGCGTCACGGTCGTGGCCGCCTGCACCATATACGGTCGCGGCTCGGAGGCCGTCAGCAAACCCACGAATTCCCAGTCGGCCCGGCCGCGCAGCGGATACAGCACCACCAGTTTCGATTGCGGACGCGGCGCGGTCACCGCGCCGCCGAGCAGGGCCTCGAACGACACAATCGGCACGGCCACCGTGCGCCAGCCGATGGCCCCGATCAGCCAGGGTGGCGCGAACGGCACGGGCGTGAGGGTGCCAACGTTGACGATCTCGGCAATGGTGGCGCTCGGCAGAAACAGCGACAGGCCGGAGATCGGGATCTCCAGCCCGTGGATCTGGTCAGTGGCCAGTTTGCGCATGCTCAGCCTCCCAGACTGCGCAGATAGCCCAGCAGGGCGGGGGGTGAAAAAACCAGCGTGACACGACCGGCGTTGACCCAGGCGTTGACGAACAGGTGCCCTTCGCCCGTCGGCGAAGGTCCGAGCGGCGTGAACGGCGTCACCGTCACGGCGCCGCGCGGCAATAGTTGCACGTCATCGACGATCAGCCCAACCATGTGCGGCGAGCCCTCCAGAAACACCGCCCGTTGCCATTGCGCCGGGGCGCGGGTCAGGCGCAATGCGCCGTCAAGCGCGTAGGCCGGCCAGCGATCGTTGCGCACGACCCGCCACGCGGCCACGCCGCTGGCGTGATCGAGATTCTCGGTCAGGTTGTCGCGCTGCTCGATGGTGTAGCGCTGCACGCTTGGCAGCAGGTAGGAGTGGCCGGCGACCTCAAGACGCAAATATTGGTTGGTGTCAGACAAGGCGGCGATCCCGGCAATCCGTACGGTCAGGCGTTATCGCCGCGCGCCATCGACAGAAGTTTATCGATGTTGCGGAACAACTCGTCTTCCTGGTAAGGCTTGGACATGTAGTCGTCCACGCCGATGTCGAGTGCACGCTGTTTGTGCTTGGCGCCGGCGCGCGAGGTGATCATGATGATCGGGATGTGCCGCAGGCGCGCGTCGCTGCGGATGCGCGTGGTCAGCTCGTAGCCGTCCATGCGCGGCATCTCGATGTCCACCAGCATGATGTCGGGTACGCGATCGCGCAGTTGCTCCCAGGCATCGATGCCGTCCTTGGCGGTCAGCACCTCCATGCCGTGCTTGGTCAGGTGCTTGCCGGTGATCTTGCGCACGGTGAGCGAATCGTCGACCACCATCACCACCGGCCGGATGTGCGCCGGCTCAACCGGCTTGCGGGCCGCGCCGTGCTCCACCTGGATGGCGTCCTCGCGGAACCAGAGGCCCGGCGCGTCCAGGATCAGCACCACGCGGCCGTCGCCGAGAATGGTGGCACCGGCCAGCCCCTTGATCTCCACCAGCTGCGGGCCGAGTGCCTTGATGACGATTTCGCGCGTGCCGCCGAGACCATCGACCTGCATCGCCACCTCGCGCTGACCGGCGCGCGCGATCAGCACCGGCACCTTTTTGCCGTTGCGGGCGACACCGGTGGGAATGCCGAGCCGCGCGCCCAGGTGCAGGTACGGGTAGACCTGATCCTGGTAATTGAGCAGCGGGTTGTCGCCGACCGAGAGTTCGTCAATGCGGTCGACGGGGAATTCAATGATGTTCGAGACCGATGCGATCGGAATGGCGAACTGCTGGTCGCCGACATAGATCATCAGCGCCTGGGTGATCGACAGCGTCAGCGGCAGGCGGATGGTGAAGGTCGCGCCCTCGCCCGGCCGGCTGTCGACCGCCATGGTGCCACCCAGCAGTTTGACTTCGCTGTGCACCACGTCCATGCCGACGCCACGGCCGGAAAGGTGGGTGACCTTCTCGGCGGTCGAGAAACCCGGCATGAGGATGAACTGGATCAGCTCGTCGTCGGTGAGGTTGGCGTCGGCCGCCATCAGGCCGCGTTCGACGGCCTTCTGGCGGATCGCCCGGGTGTTGAGGCCGCCGCCGTCGTCGCTGAAGCGGATGACGATTTCGCCGCCTTCCTGGACGGTGGCAATGGTGACCGTGCCGCCGGCGGGCTTTTTGCGCTGGCGGCGAATGCTGTCGGTTTCGATGCCGTGGTCGATGCTGTTGCGGATCATGTGCTCGAACGGGCCGACCATGCGGTCGAGCACGGTGCGATCCAGCTCCACCTCCGCCCCCTGCAGATCGAGTTCGACACGCTTGCCGAGTTCGCGCGCGGTGGTGCGCACGATGTGGCGCAGGCGGCCGGCCTGGGTGGAGAAACTCACCATGCGCGTGCGCATCAGGCCTTCCTGCAGATCGGTATTCAGCCGCGCCTGTTGGGCGAGGGTGGTCTCGGCCTCGCCGACGAACAGGCCGAGGTTGCCCTGGATGGTGGAAAGGTCGTGCAGGCTCTCGGCCAGCTGGCGGCTGAGCTGTTGCAGGCGTGAGAAGCGATCGAATTCCAGCGGGTCAAAGCCCTGCCCGGCACCCTCGCTGCCGGCATTCTCCGTTCGATAGAGGATCTGCGACTCGGACTGAATCTCGAGTTCGCGGATCTGCTCACGGAAACGGGCGATGTTGCGCTTGAGCTCCGACATGTTGTCGCGGAAACCGTAGATCTGCTGCTCCATGCGTGAGCGCGAGATCGACACCTCGCCGGCGAAGTTGACGAGGTTGTTGAGCAGCCGGGTATTGACGCGGATCTGGCCACGGCGATCCAGCGGCTCGGGCCACTGGCGATCGCCGGTCTCCGGCAGGTCGCGACGTTCTTCTTCAAGGCTGGCAGCGACGTCCGCCAGCGGGGACGGCGTGAACCCGGCGCGCGTGCCCGGGGCCGGGGCCTTGTCGACGGCGTCGGATGTCTCGGGCAACCCGGACTCGGGCGACGGTTGGCCGCCGATCGCGGCTTGCAGCCGGGCATTGATGCCCTGCGCGCCGATCATCGACTGACCGGCACGCAGGCTGTCGAGCATGGTGACCAACTTGTCGTGCGCCTCGTCGAGCAGGTCGAGCACGTCCTGGCCTGGCTCGAGTCGGCCGTATTCGATCTGGCCGAGCAAACTTTCAGTGTTGTGCGCCAGTTCACCCATGGCCATGGCACCGGCCATGCGCGCGCCGCCCTTCAGGGTGTGCAGGGCACGCTTGAGTTCATGAATGGCCTCGGTCTGGTCGGGACGGCCGCGCCAGACACTCAGCGACTCGTCGATGGTGGCCATGATGTCGACCGCCTCTTCGCGGAAGATCTCGACCAGTTCGGAGTCGAGCTGCTCGCTCACCGCACTGTCGCCCGCCGCCGGGCGTGCCGGTTTGCGCCGCGCCGGGGGAGGCTGAGAAACCGGGGCGCTCGGGGCGGCGGCCACGGGTGCCGGGCGAGTGTGGCTGGCGGCCGGCGGGGCGCCGCCATCCGTAGCTACCTGATAGGCATGGGCAGCGTGTTTGATGTCGGCAAAGCGCGCGCCCAGATCGCCGGCATCGTGCTGCCCCTGCTGGAGGGCCTCAATCAGCGCGCGCACCGCGGTCTCCAGCGAATCGATCAGGTCCAGGTGCGCCGCGGCCATGGGCAGATTCTGCGCGCGCAGATGCTGCAGCAGTTTTTCCACCTCGAAACAGCTGCCGGCCATCATGTCGAGACCGAGCGAACGGGCATTGCCGAGCAACGTGTGCGTGGAACGGAACAGCGGGTCCGATACCAGGCAGGTGCCGTCCTGGCGGCAGCGGGCGGCCTCCGTGCGCAGGGTATCGAGATGCCCGCTGGCCTCGCTGGAAAAAATCTCGAACAAAGTGCTGTCGATTTCCGGTAAGGGACTCGCGGATTCCTCCACCGGCGCCCCGGTTTCCGTCGGCGCCGTCGCGGAATCAGACCAGGTCGACGTTTCCGGTGCCCCACCCTGGGCGTAACTCCAGGCCTGTAGCCGCAGGGCCTCGACATCCCCCATCGGCGCGCCGCTCTCGAGGGCGTCCACCATGCGGGCGATTTCATTCTGGGCGCGCTCCAGCAGCGTGAGCATGCTGTCCTGGAACTCGATCTTGCCGTCGCGGACCTTGTTCAGCATGCTCTCGACTGCCCAGGCGAGTTCGGCGACGTCAGTCGCGCCCACCATCCGGCCGCTGCCCTTGATGGTGTGGTAACCGCGGCGCATCTCCAGCAGCGGGGCGATGTTGTCGGGGTTCTGGCGGTAGGCGGAAAATTCCTTGCGTACCATATTAAGGACGTCACGCGCGTCCTCGACGAAGATCAGCATGATCTCCGGGTCGGCCTCCTCGGCCTGGGCGGCGGCGCGCGCCGACTGCGCGGCCATCGACGGTGGTGGTGTCGGCGCGGCGGCGGTGCCACGGGCAGGCGCGCCAGCTGCCGCCGGTGCGCGGGCAGTCAGGAAACGGCCGACCATCGTGGCCAGCGCCTCGCTCGACTGATGGAGTAACGCCAGCGATTCATCCGTCAGCGCCGCCGGGTCTTCCTGGACCAGTTGCAACAGCCGGCGGATCTCGCCGGCCAGGCGCACGATTCGTTCCTGGCCCTGCTCGTGGGCCAGTTCGGTCAGCTCGTTGAGATCGGTCTGGGCGCCGGCCAGCGACGACTCGGCCGCCGTCGACATCCACGATTCCAGGTGGGCACGCAGGCTGGCCGCCAGGGCGGTGGGTTCGCGCGGTCCCTGCAGGCGCCGCATGGCCGTGCTCATCTCGCGGCGCGCGCCATCGAGCAGGGTATCGAGGCCGCTGCGGCCGGCCTTCAGGCCTTCGACGTAGGCACCGATGGTGCCGACACACACGGCCAGACCGTCGAGGACCGCCGCGTCCGGGATCAGCACACTTTCACGGATCGCCTCGACGTGGCTGCGCGTCTCGTCCACGAACTGGGCGGCGCGCTCCTGACCCAGGATCTGCAGCGCGCCCAGGATCTGATTGAGCGAGCCGGGCACTTCATCGAGCAGGGCCGGCCTGCCGGTCTCGGCGGCGAACGATTCCACCGCCTCCTCGACCTTGGCGAGGTTGACGCCGATCTCCTCCGCCACCACCGACACCAGCTGGTGAAAATCCGATTCGGTGAGGACTGCGTCCTGCACCTCGTAGCCGGGGACCACGCCCTCCGCGTGCAGACCGTGCAGGCGCTGGATGGCGTCGTCGAGGCGGGCCTTCCAGCCCTCCGCCGAATGCTGGAAGTCGCGGGCGCTGCTTTCCACCAGCAACAGTGCCTGGGCCATGGGCATCGAGGCGCCCTGGGGATCGCTGATACGACCCTCCTGGAGGGCGAGACCGGTGGCACCCAGCTCATCGACCAGCGACTTGAGCGGATAAACGCCGAGCATGTCGAGGATGCCGCCCATCTTGCGCAACTGCTCCAGCAGCCGGCCGAGTGCCGTCGGATCGTGGTGTTCCGGATCGAAATGGGTCGCCAGCAGGTCCTGGGCGATCTCAATTTCCTTGCCCATGGCCGTGGACACCGACTGCAGGGCTAGCGGTGTCGGCAGGTCGACGGAGCCACGCTCCGCCTCGCCGAGCACGGAATTGAGGGAGAAGGCCTGGCGCAGCGCGCTGACCCGCGGCCCGCGCGAGGCCGCGGTACCCAGTTCGAACAACATGCCGCGCACCAGCTCCTCGGACAGTTTGCGCAGCTGACTGCGCTCACTGCCGTCGATGATTTTTTTCAGTTGCTGGTCGAGGCGCGCGAAGAACTTCTTCCGTTCGGCGCTGGCCTCGAGCCCGCCCTCGCGCAGCGCCTCGATCAGGCCGCCGGCCACCCAGAAGAGCTGCTCGAATGGCCCGGCTGGCGCCCGCACCTGTAACTGTTCGAAGAGACCGCCGATATCCTCCAGCGCGTCCTGCCGCCGGCTGTCCCGCAACCAGGCGAGCAAGTCGGCCTGCAGGGCGGGGCGCAACTGGCGCGCCAGGGCGGCGTAGCCGGCCTCGTCAAGACGTTCCTCCCCCTCGGGTCGGGGCGGACGCGCGGACAGGTCGGGCGAAAACAGGTCCAGTTCGCGCAGCGCCTCAACGCCATGCGCCGTGCGCAGTTCGTTGAGTATCGACAAATGACGCAGCGGAACATCCGGCTGACCGGCCTGCAGGCGCGCCAGATAGTCGGGCAGCACCACCAGCGCGCGTGTCAGGGTCGCCAGATTATCGTGGGTCGCCAGCGAGTTGTCGGCCAGCATGGCCTCGGCCAGCGACTCGGCCTCCTTGGCGAGCCGGGCCGCACCGTCCAGCTCGACCATGAGCAGCGTGCCCACGACCTGATGCAGGTGGGTGATGCAGAATCGCAGACGCGTGTCGTCGGACGGGGATTCGAGGAACGACTCAAGCGCCAGACGCGCCTGCTTGAGCGTCTCGTCGATTTCGTTCCTGACCCAACCGAGGGTGGCCAGGTCAACCTTGCTTTGCGTGCTCATCGTTCGATTGGAGGGTTATCCACCGGCTCCCCTCCCCCTTCACGGGGGAGGGATGGGGTGGGGGTGCTCGTGCGTCTCATACGTTCACACTCCCCCTTTCAACCCTCCGTCGAGGGAGGGGTTTTGAGAGCTGATATCGTTCGTCAGGCCGTCGGCAACTTGAAACCGGCCACCGACGCTTGCAGTTCGCGCGCCAGGTCCGACAGCTTGCCGATCGAGTCCGCCGTCTGGCGGGTACCGGTCGAGGTCATGGTGGTCGCTTCCTGAATCTTGGTCATCGTGCCCGAGATGCTGGTCGCCGACTCGGACTGGCGATGCGCGTCGCGGGCGATGTTCACGATCAGGTTCGACAACTGCTCGGATACCGATTCGATTTCGCCGAGCGCCTGGCCGGCGGCATCCGCCAGCCGCGTGGTCGAGACCACGCCCTGGGTCGCCTGCTCCATCGAGGCCACCGCCTCGTTGGTATCGGCCTGAATGGTCTTCACCAGATCGGCGATCTGCTTGGTGGCCTCGGAGGAGCGTTCGGCGAGTCGCTGCACTTCGTCCGCCACCACCGCGAAGCCGCGGCCTGCCTCGCCCGCCATGGCCGCCTGAATGGCGGCGTTCAGCGACAGGATGTTGGTCTGCTCGGCGATGTCGTTGATGAGTTCCACGATTTCACCGATCTGCTGCGAGGACTCGCCCAGGCGCTTGATTCGCTTGGCCGTCTCCTGGATCTGTTCGCGCATCTGGTCCATGCCGCGGATCGTGTCCTGCACCGCCAGTGCGCCGCGTTTGGCGGTGGACACCGAGCCCTGCGCCACCTCGGCGGAACGTTCCGCCGACTTGGACATGTCGTCCATCGAGCGGGCCATCGAGATCATCAGGTTGCTGGCGTCGGTAATCTGCGCCGCCTGGCGCAAGGTCGCCTCGGTCAGCTCGGTGGCGGTCTGCCGGGAGTGCTCGGACGCCACTGCCACCTGCTGGGCGGCGTTCTTGATGCGCGAAACCAGGTTGCGCATTTCGCGTACCGCGTAGTTGATCGAGTCGGCGATCGCGCCCGTGATCTGTTCGGTCACCTCCGGCTGAATGGTCAGATCGCCGTCGGCCAGGTCGCCCATCTCGTCGAGCAGCTTGAGAATTGAGTCCTGGGTGGTGCGGTTCTGCGCGTCGCTTTCTTTCACGCGCACGCGCTGGTCGTTATACACCCGGTAGGCCAGCAGCATCATGAACAGGGCGGCCAGCACGCCGGAACCGATGGAGGTATAGGTCAGGTAGGCGCGTCCACCGCCGGTCCCGGCATAGGCATCCACCAGCGTGCGCGAGGTCTTCAGCATCGGGTCCGAACTTTCGAAGATCTGCTGGCTGGCGCGCTGCGAGATAAACAGGTCCGAGGCGCTGCCGAGAATGCCCTCGATGTTCTTCTCGATCGCGCCAAAGGTTTTCTGCGCCCTCTCGATCTTGGGTCGCAGGGCCGCCGGCGCCACCGCCTGCAGGCGCGCCATCGACTGCTTGAAGGTCTTCATGTCCTTGCCGAAGGACGAGGCGGCCACCGCGGCCTCGTTACCGCCCTGGGCAAAGATATTGACGTCCTTGGCGATGCGCTGCGACAACACGCCCTGCAAGGCGACATGGTTCAGCTCGCGCTGGCGCATGCCGAGCTTGGTGCCGTCCTCGATGATCTCGTCGAGGATGGTCAGCAGCAACGGTGCGCTCTGGTTGATCTGTTCGACGTGCTCGTGCATGGCGAACAGCGCCTTTTCCTGCTGGACGATGATGTCGACCGAGGCACGCACGCCTTCGCCGGGCTTCGGCGCCCACAGCTTGATGACCGATGCCAGCGCCTGGCCGGAATGGCTATCCTCCGGGGTCGGCGGGATGCCGGCATCGGCGCTGCCGTTGCGCAGGTTGGTGACGATGGTCTCGAACTGGTTGCGCGAGTCCTTGAGCGTGCCGAAGGCGATCTTCTGGCCGAGCACGGCCTCGCGCGCGTCCTTGGCGATGCGCTGCGAGAGCATCAGCAGCTGCGACGATTGCTCGATGTACTTGGATTCGCGCGAGGACTGCTGGGCGTTGACCATCAGCGCCCACACCAGCGCGATCATGGACAGGACCAGGCCGGCGATGATGAGCGGCAGACCGGCGAACTTGAAGTCCATTAACCCGAAGGCGGACGAGCTGCGTTTGCCTTTCGCCGGCAGGTCGACAAAGCCTTCGCCGCCGCGGTCGGCATCCGCATCGGCAAGATCGATGATGTCTTCCGACGGTTGATCGATGTAACTGTCTTTTTTGGCCATATCCAGTTCCTCGTTGATTCGTGCGGAACGTTCTCGTTCCGCGTCTCGTCGCGGGCGGCGCCTAGGCCGCCACGTGGCGGAAGGTCAAACTGTCCGCCAGCGACTTCATGTCAAACACACCCCACAACACATTTTCGTGCAGAAACGCTCCGGTCAGGTTGGCCAGCACCGGATCATTGATGCCGGACAAATCCTGCCGTTCAAGCTCCTCGTCGAAATGCCTCAGGCCGAGCACGTCATTGACCAGCACGGCCGCGTGCAGCTCCGGCACGCCCAGCACCATGATGCGCGCCATATCGTCCACGAACACCGGCGGCTTGCCGAAATACTGGGCCAGATCGATGATGGTCATCAGATTGCCGCGAATATTGGCGACGCCCTTCACCCACGGCTTCACGCCCGGCACCGGCGTGATCCCCGGGGCCGGCAACACCTCGGCCACCTGATCGAGCGGCGACACCAGGTGCATGTCGGCCAGCCGGAAGCCCACGCCCGACCACAGCACCGCCGCCTCGACTTCCTGCGGAAGTCCGTGCGTGTGCTGCAAACTCTCCTGCTGCATGCGTCGCAGCAGGTCGATTGGGTCGATGTGTGCCTGCACCATAAAATAGGGTCTTTACAGTCCTTTCAGTTTTTCCAACAGCAGCTTCTCGTTGACCGGTTTGACGATGTAATCCTTGGCGCCCTGGCGCAACCCCCAGGCCTTGTCGGTCTCCTGCCCCTTGGTGGAGCAGATGATGACGGGAATGTGCGAGGTCTCCGGATCGCGTGAAATCGCGCGTGTCGCCTCGAAGCCGCTCATGCCGGGCATGACGATATCCATCAGCACCAGGTCCGGCTTCTCCTTCTTGGCCGTGGCGATACCTTCCTCGCCGCTGGTCGCATAGATCACGTTGAATCCCAGCTTCTTGAGGATCTGGGTGACCAGGTGGGTGTCGGTCGGCGAATCGTCGACCACCAATACGTTTTTGATTGCCATGCTTCAGTACCCCGTCGAATCGTTAATGTCCATGATCAGTGCACGTACTTGTTGATGACGTCGATCAGTTCTTCCTGCGTGAACGGTTTGTTCACGTGCTCCTCCGACCCGGCGATCCGGCCGCGCGCCCGGTCGAACAGTCCGTCCTTGCTGGACAGCATGATCACCGGCGTGTCCCGGAACTTCTTGTTGTTCTTGATCAACTGACAGGTCTGGTAGCCGTCCAGTCGCGGCATCATGATGTCGACAAAAATGATGTCCGGCTGATGGTCGGTAATCAGCGACATCGCTTCGAAACCGTCCGAGGCGGTAAAGACCTCATACCCGGCCTTCTTGAGCAAAGCCTCCGCGGTCCGGCGGATCGTATTGCTGTCATCGATAACCATTACCTTAATCGTCACGTGTCATGCCTCTGGCGGCTTCCATTACGCCCGGCCGTACGGTTGCGCGACCGCACGGCTCGCGCAATGAAACGGCTGGGGGAAAGTCATTTAATCAGTTTTATTCAGATTCCCGCCTAGTATCATGATTTGTTAGCACAAATTCCACACAAAATCCATGTACTGCTCGGTCCCTCAGACCCAACTCCAACCCTTGGCTCACTATAGTCGATCACCATCCGGATGTGCTGCGCCCGATTCGACCCGTTACCGGCGGATTAGCCTTTGCCGCCCTGCCGGGAAAACGCCTGAAATCCGTTAGCAAAATGCATGAACCATGCCATCACAACGGGGACGGTTCGGCAGGCCCCTCCGGGTAGGCTAAGATGCCCGGAACCCGCCCGGGAAACGAAGGTCAGGAAGCCATGGGAAACGAAGCATTGCCGGCGGTCCCCCACCTTACCACCGCCCCGCACGGTCCACCGCTGCCGCTCGAGACCCTGTTTCTCGACAACCAGTCGGCCATCGAGCACTGGTTTCGTGCCCGCTTCACCGAAACGCCGGCTCCCTTCTACTGTTCGGTCGACCTGCGCAACAGCGGTTTCAAACTGGCCCCGGTCGATACCAACCTGTTTCCGGCCGGGTACAACAATCTCAACCCGGCCTTCTACCCGCTGACCGTCCAGGCCATCCAAACGGCCATTGACCATGTCTGCCCCAGCGCCCGCAACATGCTGCTGATCCCGGAGAACCACACCCGCAATACCTACTATCTGGAAAACCTGGCCACGCTCTCCGACCTGCTGCGGGCCGCCGGCCTGAATCTGCGCATCGGCACGCTGTTGCCGGAGATCACCCAGGCCACCACCCTGGACCTGCCCAGCGGCCGCTCCGTGACGCTTGAACCGCTGACGCGCGAGGGAAATCGCATCAAGGTCGGCGGCGATTTCGATCCCTGCACGCTGCTGCTCAACAACGATCTGTCCGCGGGCAGCCCGCCGATCCTGGAAGGCATCGAGCAACCGGTGATCCCGCCCCTCGCCCTCGGTTGGTGGAAGCGGCGCAAGTCGAACCACTTTCTGCATTATCAAACGCTGGCCCGTAACTTCGCGGAATACCTCGATATCGACCCATGGTTTATCACCCCGGCCTTCATGAGCTGCGGCAAGATCGATTTTCAGAAACGCGAGGGCGAGGAATGTCTGGCCAGCTCGGTCGATTTCGTGCTGAATCAGGTGGCCACCAAGTATCGCGAACTCGGTATCGCCCAGGAACCCTTTGTCATCGTCAAGGCCGACAGCGGCACCTACGGCATGGGCATCATGACCGTCAAGAAAACCGAGGACGTGCGCGATCTCAACCGCAAGCAACGCACCAAGATGGCCTACGGCAAGGAAGGCCAGACAGTCAGCGAGGTATTGGTGCAGGAAGGCATCTATACCTTCGAGACCTGGGAACCGGAGCATGCCGTCGCCGAACCGGTCGTTTACATGTTCGACCGTTTCGTGGTCGGCGGCTTCTACCGCGTGCACCGCAACCGCGGCAAGGACGAGAATCTCAACGCCCCCGGTTCACATTTCGAGCCATTGGCGTTTGCCGAGCCCGGCACCTATCCGGATCTCTCCGGCACAACCAATGCCGTCCCCAACCGCTTCTATGCCTATGGGGTGGTCGCCCGTCTCGCGCTGCTGGCCGCCGCCCGCGAGACCCAGGAAGCCGGCGGCGTCAAAAAAATCTGAGCGCCCACCCATGAAGCGCGTTCTCGGCGTGGTCATGGACCCGATCGGGTCCATCCAGATCAAGAAAGACACCACCTATGCCCTGCTGCTCGAGGCGCAGGCGCGTGGCTGGTCGATCCGTTACATGGAAATGGCCGACCTGTTCCTGCGCGATGGCGAAGCGCACGCGCGCACGCGCGGCTTGAAACTGTTCCGCGACACGACCCCGTGGTTTGAATTCCTGGACGAACGCGACGAACCGCTCGCCGGGCTGGATGCGATCCTGATGCGCAAGGACCCGCCGTTCGACATGGGATACATCCACGCCACCTACCTGCTGGAGCACGCCGAGGCGCGCGGCGTATTGGTCGTGAACAAACCGCAGAGCCTGCGCGACGCCAACGAGAAGCTGTATACCGCCTGGTTCCCGCAGTGCATGCCACCGACGCTGGTCGCGCGCGAACCGGCACGTTTCCGGAATTTTCTGACCGAGCAGGTCGATATCGTCGTCAAGCCGTTGGATGAAATGGGAGGCGCCTCCATCTTCCGCCTGCGCCAGGGCGACCCCAATATCAACGTGGTGCTGGAACTCATGACCGGCCACGGGTCGCGTTTCATCATGGCGCAACGCTTCCTGCCCGAGATCAGCGCCGGGGACAAACGCATCATCGTCATCGATGGCAAGCCGGCCGGCGACTATGCGCTGGCACGCATCCCGGCCCCGGGCGAGACGCGCGGCAACCTCGCCGCCGGCGGGCGCGGCGTGGGTGTGGCACTCACCGAACGGGATCGCTGGCTGTGCGCACAGGTCGGTCCGACCCTGCGCGAGAAAGGACTGCTGTTTGTCGGTCTCGATGTGATCGGCGATTACCTGACGGAGATCAACGTCACCAGCCCCACCTGCGTGCGCGAACTCGACGCCCAATACGGCCTCAACCTGAGCGCGCGGCTGTTCGAGGTGCTGGAG
>ERZ1292623.1546-Hain-H51-01um-R1-1546-length-22006-cov-5_pt2 | contig 19078 bp, 17 predicted proteins | sample MGYA00564398_ERZ1292623 | MGnify/ENA primary metagenome ERZ1292623 (study PRJEB36523, sample SAMEA6512633) | groundwater metagenome | collected 2019-01-07 | study: AquaDiva: Metagenomics assemblies of 32 groundwater samples | reverse complement strand
CGTCGACAAGTATTTACTTTACCACTTAACGTCGATTTCTAACCAAAACAGCTACGTCGACAAGTATTTACTTTACCACTTAACGTCGATTTCTAACCAAAACAGCTACATCGACGTAATTGTTAGATTACTATACTCACTATATAAAATCCACGCCGCTTTGAAGCGGCGTGGACTGCTTGTTGCGGGACCTGGATTCGCACCAGGGTCTAAAGGTTATGAGCCTTTCGAGTTACTGTTACTCCATCCCGCGATTGGAATCCGCCCACTATAGCACGAAGAATTAGGCCTTTCAACGAGGGATTTCTCTCCAAAATTTAACCGTTTGAAAAAGGCGTTTTGGTATACTATGATGCAAGCTCGCTGTTTTAGTGTTCAATATTAAGGAGGTGCGCCGATTGTAAGCAAAGCTTACATCGGCATCGTTCGGAATCAAAGAGCATGCTAGCATTCTCTTTGTTCCTCACTCGCCGATGTAGCTCAGTTGGTAGAGCAACTCCATGGTAAGGAGTAGGTCGCCAGTTCAAATCTGGCCATCGGCTCAAGTTATGGAGGGTGCAAACTGTTTTGACACCCAAAGTTCATTCTGGTACATCAAAATACTTCCAGTGTTAATTTTTACACTGGTCGGTAATTTAAGTATACTTATATTGTGCCAATGCCTAAAAAATTGAGAAGCAAGTGTCTTGTGTGCGATAAGGAAGTAGCTCGTGCCGGGTATACATATTGCAGTAACAAATGTCAGGCTGAACAGCAATATTTGTCTCATATTCAAAAATGGAAATCGGGTAAGGTGACGGGATTGAAAGTCACTGGTATAGTCTCAAGACCGATTAAACGGTATTTACGTCGCAAGTTTGAGGATAAATGTTGTTTGTGTGGTTGGTCAGAGATTAATAAAACTACTGGATCCGTGCCGCTTGTTGCAGATCACATTGATGGCAATTGGCGTAATAACACACAGAGCAATCTTCGTTTGGTTTGTCCAAACTGTGATGCACTAAGTTCAACATTTGCTAATCTTAATAAAGGGAAAGGAAGAAGTAATCGACCAATAAGCAGAAGAGCTAAAAGTGCTCGTTTACTCGCTAGAAGTTTGCCAGTGTAGCTCAGTTGGTAGAGCAATCCCTTCGTAAGGGATAGGTCGTCGGTTCGAACCCGACCACTGGCTCCAAAAATGAACACACCCATCCCCGAACCTAGTGCAGAAGAAACGGAAAAAGTAGTGCCATGGCGCGATGCGCTGAAAAATCTTGCGTTTATCGTAATTGCAATCGGGACTGCCTATTGGCTTACCGCTTCAATTGGTATCGACCGTCTCGAAGAAATTGTTAAAACAGTTGGAATGTGGGGCCCTCTTGCAATCATTGCTCTCAAAATGACAACCATTATTGTTGTTCCTCTGGGAGGCGGACCTGTGTATGCGATTGCCGGCGCGGCATTTGGTTTTTGGAACGGTCTCGCAATTACCGCTATTGGCGATGTACTCGGGTTCTCGGTTGCATTTTACTTAAGTCGTTTCTTCGGACGCCCTATAATTGCATTTTTCGTACCTCGGTCCCAGATGCCGCTTATTGAAAAAATGCTTTCTCGCGGCTCGAAACTTTCTTCTTTTCTCAAGGCCCGTCTCGCTTTTACCGGGTTTCCCGAAGTTTTCGCGTATGCGGCTGGACTTACTACCGTCTCATTTCCAGTTTTTATTGTTTCAATGATGGTACCTCACACGCCAGGAACTACTCTTGTTATTCTTTTTGGAAATGCAGTTCTTAGCGGTAATGTATGGTACCTTGTTTTGGTAACTGCCTTTGCTCTTATCGCTGCGTTTGTGGGTGGATGGTGGTTCCATCGCGATATCACGCGTGAAGCGTAAAGCGCCTCATATAAAGAAAATTAGCTTCCTTATATTGTTGAGATACAGAAGTTTTGCTACAGTTCGGATAATTATGAACAACCCTCTTCCAGATAACATTAAGGAACTTGAGGCCCTCATGGCTGCACCTAATTTTTGGAGTGACAAAACGCGGGCGCAATCTGTCATCAAAGAAATTCAGAAGCTTAAAGACAAGACTCTTGGTGTGGGGGAGTATGACCGAGGAAATGCAATCATGACTATTTTTTCTGGAGCAGGTGGAGATGACGCCGAAGATTTCGCGCACATTCTTCTTGATATGTATTTCAAGTTCTTCACACGTCAAGGATGGAAATCTTTCATCTTGCACAAAAATGAAAACGACCACGGCGGGTACCGCAATGTTACGGTTGAAATTTTCGGGGAAAGCGTGTACGGTATTTTGAAAAACGAATCGGGCGTACACCGCCTTGTCCGAATTTCACCCTTTAGTTCAAAAAAGCTCCGTCACACATCTTTTTGCCTCGTTGAAATAATCCCAAAGTTTGAAAAAACAAATGAAAAAGACATTGAAATCTCCGAAGACGATATTACCTTTGAATTCGCCCGCTCATCCGGGCCGGGAGGGCAAAATGTCAATAAACGTGAAACTGCGGTTCGCATTGTCCATACTCCCACCAAACTTTCCGCTCACGTGGACTCGGAGCGTTCCCAAGGTCAGAATAAAGAAAAGGCACTTCTCATCCTTAAGGGCAAAATTTACAAAGCCCTTGAAGAAGAGCGTATGAAAAAGGAGAAAGGTATGTATATAAGCAAAACAACCGATATTGAGTGGGGTAATCAAATCCGCTCATACGTCTTTCACCCTTATAAAATGATAAAAGACCATCGGACAGAGGTTGAAGTGCGTGACATTGACCGCGTACTTAAAGGGGACCTGTCTGAATTTATTGAAGCTGAAAGGACTCTCTAAGCTTTCTCCTCTGATTTTTATTTTTTAGAGTGAGCAACCCCCTTGCAGAGACTAGCGAGCGTGACGGCGTGAGCTCGAGGAATTTTTGAGCACAAAAATATCCGTACTCTGCAAGGGGGTTGCGAACGGTTACTTTTGAAAAGTCTCCCACGTGAGCTATACTATAACGATATAATCTATGATTTATTTTGATAAGGTCTCAAAGATATATCCCGACAATTCTGTGGCGGTTGATAATGTCACCTTCTCAATTGAGCCCAACGAGTTTCTCTCCATAGTGGGCCATTCGGGTGCTGGAAAGACCACTTTGCTCAAACTGCTTCTCGCGGAAGAGCGTCCCACTCAAGGGAAGGTCCTTTTTGAATCGACTGACGTGCACGCGCTCAAAAGGTCAGATGTGACGAAACTGCGCCGGAAAATCGGTATGGTGTTTCAGGATTTTCGCCTTATCCCCGATAAGACTGTCTATGAAAATATCGCTTTTGCGATGGAAGCAGCGGGAAAAGTGGATGAAGCGATACAGGCCGATGTTCCCCACGTGCTTGAACTTGTGGATTTGGGAAAGAAAATCTGGAATTTTCCGCATGAGCTCTCGGGAGGCGAGAAACAGCGTGTGGCTATAGCGCGCGCAATTGTCAATCAACCGGATGTTATTATTGCTGACGAGCCGACAGGGAACTTAGACCCGGTCAACACCTACGATATTGTGCAGATTCTCAAGCGTATTAATGACCTCGGCACAATGATAATTTTGACGACGCACAATAAAGGTGTCATAGACTCGTTGGGCAAGCGCGTAATTACCATGGAAGGAGGTAAAATGGTAAGGGATGATAAAGAGGGACGATATACTCTCTAAGACCTACATGTTTTTAACTACCGCAAAAAGAATACTCAAATCAGGATTTTTTAATTTCTGGAGAAATGGGTTTGTTTCGCTTTCATCAGTCCTCATTATGGTGGTGACGCTTTTTGTTATCGGCTCAATTATTTTTCTTGGAGCAGTCTTTGATTTCTCGCTCGCCACTCTTCGGGACAAAGTGGATATCAATGTGTATTTCGTGACGTCCGCTCCCGAGGAAGAAATTCTCACTATTAAAAAAGGCCTTGAAACCCTGCCGGAGGTTTCCTCGATTTCTTATGTTTCCCGCGAAGTTGCCCTTGCAAACTTCAAAGAACGTCACAAAGACGATGAGTTCACCCTGCAGGCACTAGATGAGCTAGAAGAAAACCCGCTCGGCGCTTCTCTTAATATCAAAGCCAAAGAGCCCTCCCAGTACGAAGGTATCGCACAATATTTGCAGAGTGAGAATATTCTTTCTACTGCAGGCACGCCTATCATTGATAAAATAAATTATTTTCAGAATAAGGTTGCAATTGACCGCCTCTCCAAAATTGTAGACTCGGCAACGCAACTCGGATTCTTTCTCATGCTTATACTCGGCATTATTTCAATACTCATTACCTTTAATACCATTCGTCTTGTTATTTATATTTCTCGGGAAGAAATTAATGTCATGCGTCTTGTAGGGGCGAGCGATTTTTATGTCCAAGGTCCTTTCATTGTTGGAGGGATGCTCTATGGTTTCATTGCCGCAATTCTTACTCTCCTTATGTTTTACCCGCTTTCCTTCTGGTTGGGCTCCTTTACCACAAGTTTCTTCGTAGGCTTAAATATGTTTGAATATTATCTTCGCCATTTCCTTACCTTTTTTGCTGCAATTGTCGGGTCTGGAGTCCTCATTGGAGCGGTATCAAGCTACCTGGCAGTCACACGCTATCTTAAAAAGTAATTTCCATGGCCGATTTGCCGAGAAAGAAGAAACACAAATATATATTCGTTATCGGAGGCGTCATGTCGGGCGTGGGCAAAGGCATCGCTACTTCTTCAATTGGCCGTATCTTGCAGGGCAAGGGTTTTGTCGTTAATCCAATCAAAATCGACCCATATCTCAATGTTGACGCGGGCACTATGAATCCGACCGAGCATGGCGAGGTGTTTGTGCTTGACTCGGGAATGGAGTGCGACCAGGACATGGGCAATTACGAGCGCTTTATGGATGTGGGGCTCAACTCGGAGGACTACATTACGAGCGGCATTGTCTACAAGCATGTGATTGATAAGGAACGCAATTTGGGTTACAAAGGCAAATGCGTTGAAGCGATTCCTCATATTACGGAGGAGATTACCAATCGCATTATGAAAGCGGCAGAAATAAACAAATCAGATATTACGCTCGTTGAAATCGGAGGTACCATAGGGGATTATCAAAATATCCTCTTTGTTGAGGCAGCGCGAGTACTTAAACTCAAAAATCCCCAGGACGTGATGTTTATCCTCGTTTCATTTCTTCCAATCCCGAGCAAAATCGGTGAAATGAAAACGCGCCCGACGCAGAATGCGGTGAGAACCCTTAACTCCTACGGAGTTCAGCCAGACATGATTATTGCCCGAAGCGAAGTGGCACTTGATGACAAGCGTAAGGAGAAAATTTCCATTTCCTGCAATGTTCCGACAGAGAATATTATTTCTGCTCCCGATATTGAGAGCATATATGAAGTGCCGGTAAATTTTGAACGCGATAGAATAGGTAAGAAAATTCTCAAAATTCTTCATCTTAAGCCAAAGAACGATAACGGAATGAGCGACTGGCGCGACTTTGTTGACCGAATGAAGAATGTTGAGCAAGAGGTCAATATTGCTGTTGCCGGAAAATATTTTGATACGGGAAGTTTTGTATTAAGCGACGCCTATCTCTCCGTCATTGAAGCGATTAAATTCTCCTGCTACAAAGTGGGGGTAAAACCCAAGCTCACCTGGCTTAACTCAAAAGACTTTGAAGGAAAAAAAGTAAACCTTCGCCAACTTTCAAAATTTGACGGCATTATTGTTCCCGGTGGGTTCGGCTCAACCGGCATTGAAGGAAAAATAAAAATTATTGAATATGCCCGTACGCACAACATTCCGTATCTTGGACTTTGTTACGGCATGCAGCTTGCGGTTATTGAATACGCACGCAATGTTTTGGGCTTTACCGACGCAATGACAACCGAAGTATTTCCGGAAACCACACACCCGGTCATTGATGTTATGCTCGATCAGAAAAAGCATATTGCGGAAGAAAAATATGGAGGCACCATGCGTCTCGGAGCATACCCCGCTCTCGTCCGAAAGGGGACACACGCCCATGAAGCATACAAGAGTGATGAAATTTCCGAACGTCATCGTCACCGCTATGAAGTCAATCCTAATTACATTGCAGAATTGGAGAAAGCAGGTCTTGTCTTTTCTGCCACCTCGCCCTCCGGCGTGCTTATGGAAATAGCGGAGCTTCCTAAGTCTGTCCATCCGTTCTTTCTAGGGACACAATTTCACCCTGAATTCAAAGCTCATCCGCTCTCACCGCACCCTCTATTTACAGCTTTTGTTAAGGCGGTAAGCTTAAAAAGCAAAAAGTAGGCTTTTTGCTTTTTTCAACTCCACTTTTAAAGTGAGCAATTCTTTTTACAGAGACTAGCGAGCGCGACGGCGTGAGTTCGAGGAATCTGCTAGCAAGCGGATATCCGTACTCTGGAAAAGGAATTGCGAATGTCCTATACTGGAACATGGAACCATTTCCCCGGGCGTTCACGTTTGATGACGTGTTAATTGAGCCCCAAGCAAGCAGTGTGGAACCCCATAAGGCCAATGTGGAGACCGAAGTAGCTCGCGGTCTTTTTTTGCGTCTACCTTTCCTTTCTGCCGCCATGGACAGAGTAACGGAAGCTGATATGGCAATTGCTTTGGGCAAACTCGGCGCACTTGGCGTCATTCATCGAAACTCCACCCTTGAAAGCGAAGTTGCAGAAGTGAGAAAAGCTAAGAAAGCAAAGGTGCTTGTCGCCGCTGCATGCGGGCCGTTTGATATCGCGCGAGCACAGGCACTCGAAGTTGCCGGAGCAGACGCCATCGTGCTTGATTGCGCTCATGGACACAATCTCAATGTCATCAAAGGAGCTAGGGCAATGAAGAAGAAATTAAAGAAAGCGAAACTTATTGTTGGCAATATCGCAACGGCGCAAGCAGCCCTTGCACTCGTCTCTTTTGCTGACGCTATCAAAGTCGGTATTGGTCCGGGCTCTATTTGCACTACACGCATTATATCGGGTGTCGGAGTTCCGCAATTTTCAGCGATTCTCGCTGTCTCACGTGTCGCGAAAAAATACAAAGTCCCTGTTATCGCCGACGGAGGAATAAAAACATCCGGCGATATTGCCAAAGCGCTTGCCGCGGGGGCGAGTGCTGTCATGATGGGAAACATGTTCTCCGGCACGCTTGAGTCCCCAGGAAAAATCATTGAGAAAAATGGGAAAAAATACAAAGTGTATCGCGGTATGGGATCTTCTGCGGTGATAAAAGAAAAGCATTCAAGCGACCGCTATTTTTCAAAAGGGGAGAATACGGTAGCCGAAGGAGTGGAAGCTCACGTTCTCTATAAGGGGCCCGTAGCTCCCATTGTTGAGCGTCTTACGAAAGCACTTGGCATCACCATGGGCTATGTTGGTGCGAAAGATATTCCTATGCTCCACAAGAGAGCGAAATTTATTTTCGTCACCAAGGCGTCAGTGAGGGAAAGTTTTCCTCACGGCCTCGATTTTATTATCGGATAAAAAACTCTCCGCTCCGCTGGTTGGCAGAAGGTGGGGTTTTTTCTAACTGGAAGATGAGATTTAGTATGAGCTTGGAATTTCCGGCAAACTCTCCATCATAGAAGAGAGGTCTGTGAAGGTGACTCCCTTAGGGAGTACAAACATACTTGCATCTACGGTCCATGGAGAGCACTGATAACCAAGCGCTTGGTTGTAGTCAAGACCTCGATTTGACATACTTGTTTTTGAAACGGATGTATCCACAACAATTTTCATACCTTGGTTTGAAAGTGATGTCCACACATAGCTCGTCACTCCATCAACAATCATGTGATTTTTAACGCTCACACCTGACGCAGTAGTATCGAAATCTGTACGAGTCTTTCCGTTAGCCACATACACGGTGCCTGATGATTGTGAACTATCAGTTGTAAAATCTACCGTGCACTTCTGCGCAATGCCTGAAACCATAAGGTCCTTCATGGACATTTTGCCTGTCGCCATGCCACTGCCCGCTTCTCGTGCAGTTTGTACGGAATCTTGCAGAGCCGCTGGTGTTCCTGCCTGGTCAGGTGATTTACTCATTATAACTGCCACACCCGCTCCTCCGACAACCACAACTGCGCCCACAATATACATAAGGACCGTTTTACTCATGAATGTTGTATAAAATTATTAAAAGTTTAAAACTAACAGATCTAACTATATCATGCTCACTTTTCACTTAAAAATGCTATTTTAGGAGTTCGGCGAATTCTTTTTGCGCTTTGGCGAGCTTGGGATTGATGACGAGTTCACAGTATTGGTTTTCTAGCTTGCAAGTAGTTAAGTAGTTCTTTATCTAAGCCCCACGTTTTAAAAACCGTGGGGCTTTTTGTTTACCTAATATTTTCTTTTAAATATCTTTTTCTTTTTGGTTCGGGGAAATGTTCTATCGCGTAGCGAAGTGTTGTACGGGAGAGGGAATTAAGATGTTGCATGAGAAATTCTTCCTCTTTCTCTCTTGATACTCGTTTTCCGATTTCACGCAACATCCAGCCGACGGCTTTTTGTATAAGGTTGTGGCGGTCTTTTAAAAGTATCTTTGCAATGCGAAAGGTTTCATTCGCATTGTCCTTTTTTATAAAGTAAAATGTCGCGATGATTGCTATGCGTCTTTCCCACAGGCTTTTTGATTTCGCGAGTCTGACGAGCGGGGCACGGCTTTTCTTTTCAAGATAGGCACCGACTATTTTCTCGGCGCTCAAATCAACCAAATCCCAATTATTAATATATTTTGTGTGAGAGAGGTAGAAGCGATAAATTTTTTCTTTTTCAACTTCGTTTCCTTTTTGGAATCGCTCAACCAAAATCAAAAGAGCAACAAGCCGCTCTTCGTGATAAGGACTTTTAATAAGAGCGTGGAGAGCTTTCCAAGGGATGTCTCTATATGTTTGTGCGATTTTTCGCGATTGCGGTACGGTAATTCCTAAAAACATATCACCTTCCGCGTACTCTCCCTTCCCTGTCTTAAAGAATCGCTTGAGAATTTTCGCTTTGCGTGGATTGGTAAGGTGTTTTAATTCAGCACGCACTGCGCCCGCGTTCATACGTGTTTTGGATACATCGCTTTGAGCACAGTACCCACGAACAATGTTGTGAGAATTCCGAGAAGCGCACCCGCGACAATGTCGGATGGATAGTGGACTGCGCCCGCGACTCGCGCAGCTCCTATGAGTATTCCTGCAACAAATAGCCCAACCCCAAGTTTTTTGTTGAAATAAAGAGTTCCGGTCGCGAGGGAGAAAATAAAAATTGTATGAGCTGAAGGAAAAGAGTAAGAAAATTCTGTGAGAATGGAGGGGAGAGAGTATGTGATGAAAGGACGATTACGCTCAACAAAAATACGGATAAAGGCTACTACAGCACCGACCGATACGAATGCAGAAAAGAGAGGCAGAAGGTATCGACCGATGTGCGCTCTATTTTCTTTTCTCCAATCTCTGTATGCAACAATAAGAAAAATAAAGATTGCAATGTAAATAAGATATTCGCCGAGAAAAATAACAGCGAACTTCCCAAAAACGGAATTAGAAAGTCCGTAGAGGGTGAAAAATATCGCGTAATCTATATCTCCTATGGACATGTCATCCTCATTCTACAACATTTTAATTTCATCTTTTCTGTGTTATAAATTCTGTGTAATTGCCGGTCTCGCCCGTAGGCTATGGCCGAGGGATCGTCAAGGATTTGGCGAGGGAGTAGGACACATTGAAAAGTAATTTTGCCGGATCGTCTAATGGTAGGACATATGCCTCTGGAGCATAGAATCTTGGTTCGAGTCCAAGTCCGGCAGCCGATTTTTAAGCGTAAAAATCGCGTCGAAATGAGCACACTTTCGACGAGGGTTTTTAACGAGCGAGTCGACATGGTAAGTGTCGACACCTGTAGATGGAGCTACTATAAAATTTCAGCGTCCCGAGCTTTGCGAGGGGCGTAGCAGCGAGCAGTACGAGTTAGCATGCTTTCGACGATGGTTTTTGCGAGGAGCAAAAATCACGCAGAAATGAGGTCTATCGGTTATGATAGACACCTATGGACGGCACAATTTCTAAGATGATATTGAGGCTAGCAGAGCAAAGTGCCGACCCAATGTACAAATTCACATCTTTTTTGAATAGAATTGTGTATTTAGTGATACACTAAGTACATATGAATATACGGAAAATTGCATTTCTGAAGTTACGTTTCGTGATGGCTTTTATATTTCTTTGGGCATTTGCGGATAAATTATTTGGGTTGGGTTTTGCCACCACAGCAGAGAAAGCGTGGATTAATGGTGGGTCACCAACGTACGGTTTTTTAACGTTTGGTATTGATGGGCCTCTAGCCCCTTTCTTTAAAAGTCTAGCTGGATTACCTCTCGTTGATTGGCTCTTTATGGTCGGGCTTCTCTTTGTCGGGTTAACTTTGTTACTCAACAGGTTTGTTTTTTGGGGAGCTGTGGCTGGGATAACAATGATGGCTTTAATGTGGTTAGCACTCTTTCCTCCAGAGAACAACCCCCTTATTGATGAACATATTGTCTATATATTGGTTTTAACTATTTTAGCTATAAAAAGCAGAAGAGGTGAATTAAAGCTAAAATCTTAAGAAGTTCGAACTCCTCACTCCGTTCAAATGTTCAACACTCGGTGTTGAACATTTCGAGTGTTGAACATTTCGAGTGTTGAACATTTCGAGTGTTGAACATTTGATGAAACGCCATTGAAACGGAGTTTTTGCTTTTTGTAATCTAGCTTTTTCCCAGTTCGTAATTCGGGTTTAGCTTTGACACATACCCCGTGCGCGCGCAGTACCAGTATGTATTGACAAGAAAGGTTTCCTATTTAGAATGCGGGACAGAGAAAAACTCCAGGAAGGGCGCTCAATCTTCGGCCTTTACAGGCCGGTTTCCTTGGTTGAGTGCCCTTCCTGGAGTTTTTTCCTCACTAGAGGAGACGGAAGCATTGACACTCCATTACAACTGTTCTCTGTATTAAAAAAATGTTGAAAAATCATTGACGCTACCCACCTCACTGCTATCATATAGCCATCATACGACAGTCTTGAGAGGGAAACCAAGGCAGATATGAAAGTGATGAACAAGGTTTCTTTTTTTCTGTTATATCAAGTGTTGGAAAAAGCCACTGAAGGCCGTTAAGCCTTTATAGGTGGCTTTTTTGTTTGTAGGGAAGAAAGAGTCCACGTTTTGTTTCAGAAGTATTCACCGCACTTTCACAGAAAAGATTTCACAAGAATAAACGCAATGTTCAACACTCGGTGTTGAACATTGCGTTGAACATTGAATGATTGCGTGAATATTCCCGAATCAACATGTGGATTTTTTTATCCACAAAGGTCGAGAATGTTTGCTTCTTCCGTATTCCCTTAAGGGACGGAGGAAGTGGACGAATTAGTAGGAATAATCAAAATATTGCAATGATGAAAAAATTTGTAGCAGGTATGACAATACTCGCGCTCGTTGTTTTTGCTTCGCCTGTTTCAGCACATAGCTGGGACGACATTGACATTGACATCGATAACGACGCATATGTCTACAACGACGTTGACACGACTGCCAACACTGGCAGCAACGACGCCAACGGCGGTTCTGCTGATAGCTATGTTAGCAGCGGTAACATTGACGATGATAACTGGGACAGCAACACTGGAAACGATGACAACGACGCCAACGGCGGCAATGGCGGCACCAATGACACTGGTTACGCTTGGGCATTATCCAGTGTTTATAATGGGGTCAACTACAACGATGTAGATGTAGATGTTGAATGTGGTTGCGCTGACGATGTTGACATTGACATCGATAACGATGCCCATGTCTACAACTACGTTGACACACTCGCCAACACTGGCGGCAACAACGCCAACGGCGGTTCTGCTGATAGCTATGTTAGCAGCGGTAACATTGACGATGATAACTGGGACAGCAACACTGGAAACGATGACAACGACGCCAACGGCGGCAATGGCGGCACCAATAACACTGGTGACGCTGATTCGGAGTCATGGGTTGTAAATGTTGTGAACTCCAATATCGTTCGAGTAACGTTCGACGATTAGCCACTTTGTTGTTACTGGAGTAGCAGATTTTCTGTCTTCAGTAGTCACAATTGCTAACGAGAACATTGTTCGCATCCGACGCTAAACCATGAAAGGAGGAAAATCTGTCAATTTGCCATCCGCAAACTGACAGAGAGGATTTCCTCCCTTCTGGCAAGAGCTTGTCTTTTTCTAAGACGAGCTCTTGCCACGAAGGGTTCTTTCATAAGATATGAGACGCAGAACAATCATCTTTCTTACCCTTTTCCTCATGGCTTTGCCAGTTGGGGCTTTTGTTGAAGTTGAAAACAATGTCTCGGCAACTGCGAATACAGGAGGCAATTCGGCGAGCGGAGGTAATGGAAGTTCAGGCGGAACAGTTGTTACGCCTGAAGCCACGGCAACAGTCAAAATAAAAACCATTATTGGGGGTGTTGTTGTCGAAGATATTAATGAAACGTATAAAGGTAGCGCGCCGCTTAAGGTCGAAAAAACGAGTTCATACTCAACAACAAGTGCATCTGTTAAAACTCGCGTGTCCGTAAAAGCACAAGCCACAAGTTCAACCGCAACCACATCACGTGTTGGAAAATCATCAGTATGGGGTGTGACGGGAAAGGAGCAATTGGGAACGACAACCGCAACATCTTCTCAAGAGCAAATGAAAAAAGCAGTTCAGGAAAGGAAATATTACTTCCTTTCACGAATCAAACAATTCTTTAAAAATGTTTTCTCCGGCTTCACATTTTAATATCAAAAAAACATACAGTCGCATTGTCGCGATGGCTTTTATCTTTTCGCTTGTTTTTCAACCACTTCTTCTTCTCGCCGAGGAATCTTTGACGCCAGCGCCCGAAGGACAAACTGGAGACGGGGGAATTATCGTTACTGGAGATGCGGTGGCGCTTACGGATGCGGGGTCTACGGTCAATACTAATGAAGTAAGCAATGGAGGGGGAGGAACTTCCGAAACGCAAAATAATACTGAAAATACGGGAGAATCTACTTCTCTTAATACCAACGCGACAAATGAAGCGACTGTTGAAAACACAGTGACAACAAGTGCGACAACGGGAGAAAATACTGTTACGGGAGATGATGGTCTTATTGTTACTGGGGACGCATACGCTGGAGCAAATGTCTTTAATCTTGTTAATACGAACATTATTGATTCGTACACGCTTTTTTTCCTTCTCAATTATTTCTTCGGGCTTGAGGGTAATATTGATTTGCGAGATTTTCAAAACGCTTCCACATCATCTTCTTTTCCGTCCTGCGGAAGCGGAGAATGTTCCCTTCTTTCAGATGGAACGTCTGCCACAGTTTCCGTTAGCAGTACCGCGTCAATTTCAAACACTCTTGTTGTGCGCGCACAAACTGGTGAAAATGAAGCGGGGGATAACGGTCTTATTGCAACGGGCGATGCCTACGCAGGAGCAAATGTTATAAATGTCGCGAATACCAACATAGTCAACTCAAACTATCTTCTTTTTACGTTAAATAATTTCGGTGATTGGGGGGGCGACCTTGTTTTGCCAAACAGCGATTTTTTCACAAACTTTTTCTTCCGTGGGCAAGGTTCAACGCCCGCTCACACAGACATCTCCAGCGATAATTCAGCCTCGGTTGAAAATAACGTTTCCACAAACGCCGATACAGGAAACAATATAGCAGAAGAGGGTCTTATAGTGACAGGAAACGCTTCGTCCGGCACGAACGTATTCAACCAAGTAAATTCAAATCTTGTCGGCGGGAGCACATTGCGACTCCTTGTTCGTATTCACGGCAATTGGCTCGGCAATGTTTTTAACGCTCCGCCGGGAGTTTCTTGGAGAGAAACAGCGACTGGAGTTGAACTGTTCGGACTCGGAGAGGAGAATGGAAATGGAAATAGTTCTCCTTTCAGTTCACTTTCCAATCTTAATCTCAATACGCAAAATACTGCTTCAATTTCAAATGATGTGGGGGTCTACGCACTGACTGGAGATAACAAAACCTCTGGCGGGGGAGAAACGTACACGGGTAACGCCTATGCGGCGGCAAACATTATCAACGTTGCCAACAGCAATGTAATCGGTCAAAACTGGATTCTTGCCATTTTAAATATTTTCGGGGATTGGTCCGGAAGTATCTCCTTTGGTCAGCCAGACCTTTGGATTGGGACGCAAGTGACGACTCCCGAAAAAAACTTTTTCGGACCGGGGGAATATGTGCGTTACAATTACACCATTGTAAACCGAGGCGATGCTACGGCCTCTGGGGTAAGGATTCAAAACACCTTTGACAGAAGAGGATTTATGGCTTTTGAACCCGGGTACACTGCTGAAAACTCCGACACCGGACAGACCTTCTGGAATATTCCCGATATTTCCGCGGGCGGAATTGTAAGAGTCTCTTATAATGCGCGCGTTCTCGGAGTTCCATTCAGAGAGACTTCCATTACAAGCACGGTTGTAGTATCAAGCACGGAAACGGATGCTGATATGAAAGATAATAAAGAAGCAGTTACCATCACTGCTCGCGATTATGTTCCCGGCGGGAGTGGAGAAAGGATTACGCTTACTCCCGACCCGGAGCTTGTCATTACCAAAACAAACGATGTCTTTTTTCCCACTGCTGGAACCACAACAGTCAATTATCGGATTTTTATAAAAAATAAAGGAGGTATTGCTCATTACGCGACTCTTGTAGATACGCTCAAGAACGAAGCGGGTGATATTTTAAAAGAGCAAAAATGGAAACTGGGAAATGTGTACCCTAATGAGGAAATTGAGGTAACGTATACTTCAATTTTCAACGGAAAAACGCCCCCGGGTGTTTATACAAACGAGGCACAGGTAAAAGCCATCGGTCGCCATCCATCGCTTACGGCCTTTTACGGATACGTTGCGAATTCAAACATAGCGACAAGTTCCGTAACAATAATTCCACAATTTGCGTGGGCTTCTGAAATCATTGAAGCTCCAGGAGTGGCGGCAGCAACGACAACTCCCGCAACTGTTACCTCTTCCACAGGACGTTTTATCGACCCTACTCCTTCATCAAATAAAACTGACCAGCTCATTATCTCGGAGATACCCCTCTCTGTTCCGTTCTCACCCCTTCTTTCAAAAGTGCTTGCGTTTAGAGATTCCATTAAAAGTAAAGGCGGCGAGGGACAGTTAACTGCTGTCTTTTACGCTTTCCGTTTCCCTGAAGTGGCAGAAGATTTTTTTCTTCTTCTGGCCGCCCTTATCCTCTCCTTCGTTATCTCAAATCTTCTTTCCCGCACGCATCTGCGAAATGCCTTTACGAGTTTCTAGGAATGGTTTTTAGCGAGTCGCTCTTCATAATGTTCAAATGTTCAACACTCGGTGTTGAACATTTTCGAAGATAAAGATAGATATCTTCAAGTGTCCGTATCACGTCTTCTGCGGCGTGGTGGGTGTGGCGCGCGACGGGGATACCAAGAGTGAGTCCTGACGAAGGAAGGGCGACGAGGTAGAATTGTTTTGTGGTCTACATTGTCTATATCCTAAAGTGTGCCGACAAAACCCTCTATGTTGGGTGCACCAACAATCTGGTACGTCGGTTGAAGCAGCATAATAACTCAAAACAAGGAGCGCACTACACCAAAATCCGCCGGCCGGTCACTCTTGCATATTCAGAACCATACCCAACGCTCAAAGATGCCCGAAAAAGAGAAGCCGAACTCAAGGAATGGAAAAGAGAGAAAAAGATGGAACTGATAAAAAAGAAAAGCTTCACTTAATACAGTAATGCTTTCACTATCGTGCTAGAATTGTGTCACCAATATTTTATGCAAAAAACCATTCTGTATATTCTCGGATTGCTGGTAATTGTGATAGGGGGTTTCTTTTTGTTAAATAGCTACATTTACAATGAAAAGCGGGCGACGGTCGTAAACCACTATAAAGACGCACAATATTTAATTGACGGCAAGCGCATACAACTTGTTAAGGGACAATCCGAAATAGAGGCCGGCTTTGCTTCAAAGATAGTTACCAAATACTTCGGCAATGAAGTAAAACATGACTTTAACGGAGATGGCAGGGAAGACGTCGCATTTCTTCTTACTCAAGAGACCGGAGGCACCGGAATTTTCTATTACGTAGTCGCAGCCCTCAATACTGACAAAGGGTACGTTGGTTCGCAAGCGCTCTTCTTGGGAGACAGAATTTCCCCGCAGACAACTGAATTAGGCAAAGGAAACACCGTTGTTATAAATTATGCAGACCGAGCATTCGGGGAAGACTTTTCCGTCCGTCCTTCGGTCGGAAAAAGCATATGGCTCTTGCTCGACAGCGAAACGCTCCAATTTGGCGAAGTTGCGTCGGATTTTGAAGGAGAAGCCGACCCAGCACTCATGACGCTCGGCATGAAGAAATGGACATGGGTGTCAGCCCTTTACAACGACGGCCAAGAAATAAAACCGCGGGAAAAAGGCGCATTCACTATTACCTTCGGCGACAAGAGCGTTTTTTCAGCCACGACCGACTGCAACAGTGTTGGCGGGCAATATAGCGCAAGTAAAGAAACCATTGCATTCACCCAGATATACGCTACAAAAATGTATTGCGAAGGTTCTCAAGAAAGTACGTTCACAGAGCTTCTTGGCAATTCAGCGGAGTTTCACTTCACCTCGCGAGGGGAGCTTGTCTTAGACCTCAAGTTTAATAGCGGAACTGTTATATTCAGGTAAATCTAAGTAGAATAAGAGAATATGAGAGATACTCAACGAGGATTTATTATTCCATTGGTGGTCGGGCTTATTGCTGTTGTTCTTGGTGGGGGAATATATTTTTATATGCGCTCTCAAGACGCAGAAGGCAATCTCAAGCGCGAGCTTGCGCGAGCGCAAAAACAAGTCATTATTGAAAAAGAGAAACTCAAAAATCTTGAAAATGAATTTGAAGGGCAATACCCACTCTACCTCATTATTCGAGAACAATATGCAAAAGCAAGGGAAGCGATAGATTACAGCGATGTATTTTTTACGAATCCAAATACTTCCAGCCTCCAGATAAAGATAAAAACAAAAACTTCAGCGGTTGAAACAAAGGTGGAAGCGCAGCGTACAGAAGTGAACAAGGCTCTCAATGCGTGGAAAGACTTAATCGCACTTCCAAATGCGAACAATGTCACTGTGGCTACCATCAATTCAATACTTGAAAGCGCTGAAACTATGGAGTCGTTCATAGCGCAACTATCGGCAATTGTTGATGGATTGACCCCCGCAAACTCGGGGCTGACACTCGCTCAAATAGACGCATATCAAGCGCTTATTGACTCCTTATCGGGTAATATTGGCAGTGTCGTAGAGTCTCTCACGAGCACACAATCAACTTCCCAAAATACAGGGAGCCAATCAAGTACTACCGGAAATACTGTAACGGTACAGGACATACAAGTGCAACAAACTGTTGTGGCACAAGCGCAGGCAGAAGTGCAAGCCATCTCGCAAGGCGGAACTTCATCTCAAGAACCCCAAGCAAGTTTGTCACCAGAAGATACTCCACTCTCCTCGGACCCTGATTTTATAGGAGTATCTCCCTCCTCTGACCCACTCATCATCACTCCCGGTATTCCACAATTAATCCAGGGCACGAATAACAACTAATTCGGGTTCATTGACAACACAAGGCGATTTTGCTGTCATTCCCTATAGACTAAAGTTTTTTCACATTGGAGGGTGAGTAACTATGTGCCTTGGCGAAGTTCTTGAGGAACAAGAGCAAAAAGATTGGAAATCTTCTTTTTTTATTCCAATTGATTACGATGTAACTCTGGAAGAAATGGCCATCAAAGCTGATTGTTTTGTGGAAACTTCTCCAGATGAAGAGTTTCCTTCTTCTCGCAATGGAAAGAGGGGTATAACAGTGGAGCTTGTCCAATTCGAAAAATGGGTAAGGACGGAGGAAGCGGAGAAACTACTTTACACAGTTTCTCTTCGCCCTTGCAGTATTGAGGAGCTTTGCGCATTCGCAAAAGCACATCCGGATTTCCAAAGGCAATTTCCAATCATTGCCATTGGCTCATCCATTCTCTACAACTATCTCATCTCCTCTCCGGTGCTAAGTACCTGCTTTGTAGGCGCCCTTCGCAAACGCTCCTTAGCGTTTCTGGACAGAAAGTACAGTTGGGGTCCTACTTACCGTTTCCTTGCCACTCCGCTCTAGCTCCTTCAGTAATTCAAAACCCCGCGCAAACAATACGTGGGGTTTTTTTTATTTTATTTCTGGGGTATTATCGAAGAAGATAGAATATATGAAGAGAATACTCAAGAAATACGTCATAGCGCATTCTGGAAACGACGGAAAGCCACACCTTTTGCGTGCAAAAGGTGTGGCCATCACTGCGATGGCCATCGTTTTCCTTTTCCTTCTCTCACTTGGCTTTAAGGAAGTTCTCCTCATACGAGGCGATTTTAATTTCGCCGCAATTGTTTCTGCAGTTCTGGTTGACCTCGCGAATATTGATAGACAACAGAATAACAACCTTCCTTCTCTGCGCATTAATCCCGTACTTGTCCTCGCCGCGCAACTGAAAGCAAACGATATGGCGCAGAAAGGATACTTCGCGCACACCTCGCCCGAAGGAGTTGACCCGTGGTTCTGGTTTAAAAAAGCTGGATACAAATATTCCAACGCGGGAGAGAACCTGGCGATTCATTTCTCCGACTCACAAGATGTGAATAACGCGTGGATGAACTCTCCAAAGCACCGCGAAAATATCCTCAACGGCAAATTCCAAGAGGTAGGTATTGCGCTTGCTCAAGGCACATTTCAGGGCCAAGTGACAACGTATGTGGTGCAACTTTTCGGCACCCCGCTCTCGGCTCCGGCGCCCGCGCCCGCGGGCGTGCCTATTGCGAGCACGGTAAATTCGGTAAATAGAGAGGAAACCGAAGTGCCCGCAGAGTCAGAAGTGAAAGGTGAAACTACTCCAGCTCCTGCGCCTGAAGTAACCGAAGGCAATGGCCGTATGACCATAACCGAAGGCAATGGCCGTATGACCATAACCGAAGGCAATGGCCGTATGACCAT
>ERZ1292623.1957-Hain-H51-01um-R1-1957-length-19096-cov-6_pt1 | contig 19096 bp, 22 predicted proteins | sample MGYA00564398_ERZ1292623 | MGnify/ENA primary metagenome ERZ1292623 (study PRJEB36523, sample SAMEA6512633) | groundwater metagenome | collected 2019-01-07 | study: AquaDiva: Metagenomics assemblies of 32 groundwater samples | reverse complement strand
TCTTAAAACTAGTTAACGATTTCTCATTTGAAAAAACTGCAGAAGAGACATTAAAAGTATATGAGGAGGTTTCTTTATGAATATTGGTATTGATGGGAATGAGGCAAATGTTAAAGATAGAGTTGGTGTAAACAAATATGCTTTTGAAATGCTTTGGGGACTTCAAAAAGTCAATGAATCTAGATCAGAAAAACATAATCTCATAGTTTACCTTAAAAACGAGCCTCAAGAAGATTTACCAAAAGCATCAAATTATTTTAGGTATAAAATTTTAGGTGGACGAAGCGTGTGGATACTATCAAAATTAACTCCATATTTATTTTCAAACCCAGAAAAAATTGATGTTTTATTCTCACCCAGTCACTACACTCCGCCCATATTGACAATTCCTAGAGTATGTTCCATAATGGACCTAGGTTATCTCGAATTTACGGGACAATTTGAAAAAAGAGTGTTTTGGCAGTTAAAGTACTGGACTGCTATATCCATTTTTGTTTCAAAACAGGTATTAACTATATCAGAAGCTACCAAAAAGGACATTGTACGACACTATCCTTTTGCTTCAGATAAAATCACTGTTACACACTTAGGATATGATAGCGAAAAATTCAAGTTAGGTATTTCAGAAAACCTTGTACGACAAGTTAAAAATAAGTACTCTATAGTAGATGACTACATTTTGTTTGTAAGTACTCTAAAGCCCTCTAAAAACGTCGAAGGTCTAATAGACGCATATTCATTGTTAAATAATAAAGACGCCTTTAAGGATTTGCCACAGCTTGTCATAGCAGGCAAAAAAGGTTGGATGTATGAAAGTATTTCAAAAAAAGTTAGTGATTTAAAACTTACTGATAAAATTATATTTACTGATTTTGTTAAAGAGCAAGATAAACCAGCATTAATTACTGGAGCAAAAGTTTTTGTTCTACCATCTTTTTGGGAAGGATTTGGACTTGATGTTTTGTCAGCTATGGCTTGTGGCACACCAGTAGTTGTTTCAAATGTTGGGAGTTTACCAGAAGTTGCTGGAAATGCTGGAATTTATATAAATCCATATGATATTAAAAGCATTGCTGCGGGTATTGAAAAAGTGTTAAATATGAAAAGATTAGAATATAATAGAATAGTCAACTTAGGTTTTAAACAAGCTATGAAATTTAGTTGGGAAAAATGTGTAAGTCAAACATTAGAAGTAATTGAAAATGCTACAAGACAAAAACGGAAATAAATTAAATTTAAAACAGGCTTTGTCTAAAGTTTTAAATAGACTATCTAATTATTGGTTAGATTTTGAATTAATGCTTTTAAGATGGATTGGTTATTTTCCATCGCACACAGTCAGAAACTTTAAATATAAACTCTTTGGAGTGAAAATTGGAAAAGGTTCGACCTTTCATATGTGGGCCAACTTTTTTAATCCAAAGAATATTGAGATTGGATCAGATACGATCATTGGTGATCATGCATTTTTGGATGGAAGAGATAAACTTGTAATCGGTAGTCATACGGATATTGCGTCCCAAGTTATGATTTATAATTCCGAACATGATTTATCAAAAGAGGATTTTTCTGCAATAGTTGCACCAGTTGAAATAGGAGACTATGTCTTTATTGGACCCCGTGTCACTATAATGCCTGGAGTTAAAATAGGAAAAGGAGCAGTTGTTGCTGGTGGAGCAGTTGTAACAAAAGATGTAGATCCATTTACAATTGTTGGAGGAGTACCAGCAAAATTAATAGGTGAAAGAAAAAACAAAAATCCAAATTATAAACTTGGGAGGGCAAGACTTTTCCAGTGATGTACAAATTTGTAAATATATTAATAGTTATTTTATTTTTACCACTTTTCTATTATGTTTCACTTCCAAATCCTGAATTTCCTCAGCCACCAAGTGGTTCGGTTCAATCAGATCAGCCTGCTGATGTTGAAACTTCATTAAGACGCGCTTATTATACAAATCTATCTAGGGCAGAAGTAATTAGTCATTATGAAAAAGAATTTAACAGGGGATTTAATATTTACACACCGAGACTTAATTATCCACCAGAAGATGCACAATTGTTAATTAGAGATCAGACAAAAAGTACATTTTTAGAGGAAATAGTTCATCCTGTTCGTGAATCATTATATATTAATGGTTTTGAACCTAAAACTGAAGAATATGCTCAATTTTTTCATGGAGTAAGATGGAATCAAAGAATAATTGTTAGATATGTTCCAAGTAATATTTTGGTCAGAATTATTATTTTAGGCTTAACTCTTGTTGCCACTTTAGTGTTAGTGCAAGAATACAAATATGCAAAAAAAACATAGCAAAATCGGATTTGGTAAATTTTTGGTTACCGCTTTAATAATTGTGGTTCCGTTGTTTCAAAAATTCCCTGCGATTAGAATTCCTGGAATTTATGTAGCCATACGTTTAGAAGATTTTTTGATTTTGTTTACGCTTTTGGCGTTTTTAATTCCAATTCTGAAGAATCTAAAGAATATTTTAGAAGAAAGAATATCCAGATCAATTCTTTTGTTTCTAGGAATTGGATTATTATCTACTTTGTCAGGTGTTTACTTAACTCAGTCAACTGCTTTGCCAATTACTTTTTTACATTTATTTAGAAGAATTGAGTATCTATCATTATTTTTTGTAGGTTTCATTTATTTTAGGCTTAACAAAGAACATAATTTTATACAATATATTTTAAAGTTATTGTTGGTAGTTAATTTATTTATACTGTTATATGGTCTCGGCGAAATGTATCTGAATTTTCCTGTGATTATTACTCAAAATGAGGAATATTCAAAAGGTGTTGCTTTAAGTTGGATTCCTGGGTCACATATAAATTCTACATTTGCAGGTCATTATGATCTTGCATCTTATCTTGTTTTGACATTACCATTTTTTATTAATGCATTTTTTGTTTATAAAGAAAAAACCTCAAAGTTTATAATAGCAGTATCTGTTGGGTTTGGTTTTTGGCTACTATCTGTAGCTGTATCTCGTATCTCAGTTGTTGCCTTTTTGATATCAACAACCATTGCGCTGCTTCTCATGAAGAAGCAAAAAGAATTGGTGGTAGTCGGTATTATTAGCGTTGTTATATTTGGATTCTCACCTGGTTTAAGAGAGAGATATGGGAGAATAATAGAGGTTGTTCGCGAAAAGATATCGCTAGTTTCAATAGTATATGCAGAAGAAAAAGTTGTCTTTGAGGATAGATCAACGTCTATTAGGCTTGCTGTAGAATGGCCGAGGGCTATGAGAGCTTTTTACAAGAGTCCATTTTTAGGAACGGGCTACTCATCGATAACACTTGCCACAGATAATGATTACCTTAGAGCTTTAGGTGAAACAGGTATATTAGGGCTCACATCCTTTGTTTTGATATTTATTAACATGTTTATTGTATTCAAAAAATATACATTTGACCAAACAATTGATTCAGCTCTTGTTGCTAGTTTTATTGGCTCAACCGTCGGTATTTTAATTACTGCAATTTTTATAGACATTTTTGAAGCATCAAAATTTGCTTTAACTTATTGGCTATTGGCAGGTTTGGTCATTGGTAAAATATCTAAAAATCAATATGATTAATTTAATTACTCGAGTGAAAACTATCGTGAAAAATGAGTATTTTTTGCTTTCTGTAATTGTTATTTTAGGCCTTTTCGTGAGACTTTATCGAATTGATAATCCAATTGCTGATTGGCATTCTTGGGGTCTGGCAGATACAGCCGCAGTGACACGAAACTTTGTTAGATCTGGAATTAACATGCTTTATCCTACGTATGATGATGTGAGTAGTATACAGACAGGTATTGATAATCCGACTGGAATAAGAATGGTTGAGTTTCCAGCATATAACGCAATTCATGCCGTTTTGTTTAAAAATTTTGAAGTATTTACAATTGAAAAATGGGGTAGGCTGATTACAGTCTTTATTTCATTAATAACAGCTATTTTTTTGTTTCTTTTGGGAAAGAAACACTATTCATCAAAAATAGGATTACTTACAGCTTTTTTCTATTGTGTTTTACCATTTAATGTCTATTTTACAAGAGTAATATTGCCTGACCCATTAGGAGTTTTATTTGCAGTATCTGGTTTATATTATTTTGGAATCAATAATTTTATATCTAGTATTTTATTTGCATTTGCACTATTACAAAAGCCATATTTTGGAGTTTATCTACTGCCACTAATTCCAGAATTTTTAAAGAAAGAAAACTTAAAGCGTAATTTAGTATTTTTATTTTTAACATTTTCACCGTTTTTGCTTTGGCGCTTTTGGACAGGTTTACACCCTGAGGGAATACCTTTTATTAAATGGGCTTTTAATGGAGACAAAATAAGATTTCATCCTGCTTTTTTTAGATGGCTATTTGGTGAGAGAATTGGAATCTTAATTTTAGGAACATGGGGACTTGTCCCATTTGGATTTGGGATTATTAGAAAACTCAAAAATAAATTTCATATTTATTTTGCATTATCTATGCTCGTCTACTTAATAATAGTAGCAACAGCAAATGTCAGACATGACTATTACCAAATATTAATTATCCCTTCAATCTCATTAACGCTTGCAATTGGTACATCATATTTATGGAGGAAATCTAAAATACTACTTATTTTAAGTCTACTTACAATGTTCTTAATAAGCTGGGATAAAATAAAACCTTTTTATCAGATTAATCATCCAGAGCTTATGGTCGTTGGCAAAATAGTTGATGAGACTTTACCAAAGGATGCAAAGATAGTAATTCCATATAATGGTGACACCGCATTTTTATATCAAACAAAAAGAAAAGGTTGGCCAGCAGTTGATGATTCAATTGATAATATTATAGAGCGAGGTGCTGATTACTATGTATCAATTGACTTAGGTAGTTTAGATAGTGTTAATTTTTCAAAAAGATTTAAAACAGTTGCAAAAACTAATCAATATATAATTCTAGATCTACACAAAGAAATAAAAAAAGAATGAGAATATTAATGCTGTTACCATTTTTGCCAATTGACCAGATGTCTGGTGGGCAAACTCGTTGGTATCATTTGATTAAGTTTTTGTCTAAAAAACATAAAATTACAGTAATGTCTTTGATTAGAGGAGATAGAGAAAAAGAGCTTTCGTACTTACCTGAAATAGAAAAATATTGTGAGAAGGTATTGGTTTTTAACAGGCCAAAATCACCATGGACATTTAGAAACTTATTTTTAACATTAGTCACCTTTAATCCTCTTGTAGTCATTCGTAATTTTTCGATGGAAGAAAGAACTGCTATTAAAAAGGAATTAGAAAATAGTAAATACGATGTAATTCATGCAGAAACCTTTTATGTTATGCCACATATTCCAGAAACTGACGTTCCAATAGTACTAGTGGAACCCACAATTGAATTTTCTGTTTATGGACACTACGCAGATAATGAAGTTCCTTGGTTTGTAAAACCTATTTATATGTTTGATGTAATTAAATTGAAATTCTGGGAAAAATATTATTGGAAGAGAGCGAGTAAACTCTTTGCAGTTTCTGAAGAAGACAAAGAGATAATGAAAAAGGAAATGGTAGGAATTGATGTTGGAATTATTCCAAATGGAGTTGATGTCAGTTACTTTGATGAAAAGAGAGTTATTAAAGAAATTCCACAGAGAATCTTATACCATGGTGATTATAAATGGATGCAAAATGTTGAGGCGGTTAACATTTTAATAAAAGACATTTGGCCGATAGTCAAAAAAGAAGTCAAAAACTCAAAACTTTGGATCTCAGGAAGATCAATACCAGAAAAAATAATCGAACTTACCAAAAATGATAAAGATATTGAGATAAGTGAATCTGTGAAAGATAATAGAGATGTTTTTAAGGCCGCTTCTGTATTGGTTGTGCCAATAATGAGCCCTGGTGGAACAAGACTTAAAGTATTGGAGGCGATGGCAGCTGGACTCCCTGTGGTTTCTACTCCTGTGGGTGTCGCAGGACTTGATATTGTTTCAGGTACTCATGCATTAGTGTCTTCGGATGTCATGGAACTTGCTCAAATGACAATTAAAATTCTAAAAAACAAAAAAATATCTGATAGTATAAGTCAGGCTGGTAAACAATTTGTTAGAGAAAATTTTGATTGGAAGTCAATTGTTGATAAATTAAATGGAGTATATGAAAGTGCAAAAAACAAATGAAAATAAGCAAAGCTTGCCGTATGAAAGGAGATTGTTATGCGTGTAATAATTGATGCAAGGTTATATGGACCAAAACATACTGGTAATGGCAGGTATACCCAAAATCTGATTAAAGAACTAAACAAAGTCGATACCAAAAATAAATATTATGTTTTGTTAAGAAAAGAAAATTATGACAAATTAACATTTTCACAAAACTTTACTAAAATTTTAGCTGATTTTAAACATTATTCATTTGAGGAACAATTTAAATTACCCTTTGTTCTGAACAAGGTAAAACCAGATTTGGTTCACTTTCCACATTTTAATATCCCCCTCTTTTATTTTGGAAAATATATAGTAACTATTCACGATTTAATTATGCATAAGTTTACAAGTGGTGCAGCAACTACTAGGACATTTCCAATATATCAAATATGGCGCTTGGGGTATCACTTATCATTTGCAAAGGCAGTTTATGGTTCAACTAGAATAATAGTTCCATCAAAAGCTGTTAAAAATGAAGTTCTTGATTATTACAAAATTAATCCAAAAAAAGTGGAGGTAACATATGAAGGCTGATTATTTTGTATATACTGGTAATGCCTATCCTCACAAAAATTTAAGTAGACTTATAGATGCAATATTGTTAATAAAAACAAAACTAAAAATAGTGTCTGGAAGAAATATTTTTATAGATAGATTACAAATTGAAATTAAAATTAAAAATGCACAAAAATATGTAGAAGTTTTGGGATTTGTACCAGATGAGGAATTAGATAAAATTTATAAAAATTCTATTGCCTTTGTTTTCCCAACACTCGCAGAAGGATTTGGACTTCCTCCCAAAGAAGCAATTAAAGCAGGAACATTAGCTGTGGTTTCTGACATTCCAGTATTAAAAGAAGTTTATGAAGATTCGGTAGATTATTTTGACCCAATGGATATTAATTCAATTGTAGAATCTCTGCAAAAGATTATGAATTATACAAAATCTCAAAGAGAGGTAAAAATTAAATATGCTAAAGAGTTTGTTAAAAAATATTCATGGTCCAAAATGGCCAAAGAAACATTAAAAATCTATGAAGAGGTGGGCAAATGAAAAAGAACAAATGGAATGGCACGGTATTATTTGTATTTGTTTTTATAATTACAATAGTTGCTGTTTATTGGTTTATCAAATCTGATTACTATCCAATTTTAAATTCGTGGATACAAAGTAATATGATTTTGTATGCAATAAGTCTTTTCATTATTAAAGTAATTGGTATACTATGGCCACCGATTTCAGGTGGTATCTTTACACTAGCGTCAATACCCTTTTTGGGATGGAAAACTGCTTTTACAATTGATATGATTGGAAGCACAGTAGGCGGAACAATTGCTTACATGTTAGGTAAAAAATATGGTTTCCCGTTCCTCAATAAGATTCTAGATACAAGTATTGTTGAAAAAATAAAAAGAATAAAAATAAAAAAAGGTAAAGAGATAGAAGCAGTTTTTGTCTACAGGTTATTATTTGGAAGCGTAATAGTTGAGGCGATATATTATGGAGCGGGAGTTTTAAAAATTCATTTTGGTAAGTTTTTAATTGGTGTAACCTTGTCACATCTATTAATAGGTATACCAATATTTATTCTTGCTAGCACAATTTTTTCAGGTGCCAACATAGTTCTAACAATTTCGTTGGCAATTATGGCATTGATATTTATAATAAAAACAAAAGGAAGGTATTTTGAATAATGTATATTTTTATTGATAAAATAAACAAATGAGTAAAAAGTCATATTTATATTCAGGCCTTTTTGTTGGTATTTTCATTGCTACTTTAGTTATCTTTTATTGGTTTTTTAAATCACCATACTTTTTAATTGTTGATACTTGGGTTAAAGCAAACATTGTTCTTTATGTAATCTACCTTTTTATTTATAAATCAATTGGTGTTTTATTTCCACCTATTCCTGCAGGACTTGTGACAATGGCCTCGATACCATTTTTAGGTTGGTTTAATGCATATCTGGTCGATTTCTTTGGGAGTTTGTTTGGAGGAATAATTGCTTACTTTTTAGGAAAAAAGTATGGACACCCACTTTTAAATAAAATATTAGGAAGTGATTTGACAGAAAAAATAGAAAAAGTAAAGATTAAAAAAGACAAAGAGATTGAGGGTGTTTTTGTTTATAGACTTGCTTTTGGGAGTACAATTTTGGAAGCTATTTATTATGGCGCAGGGTTCTTAAAAATTGGTTTTAAGAACTTTTTAATTGGAAGCACATTATCACATATTGTTATTGGTGTACCGTCGTTTTTTTTGGCAAATAATATTTTAAATGGTCAGAATATTACTTTTACAATCATATTAACAATTGTTGGAATTATGTTTGTTATATTTACTAAGGGAAGATATTTTGAATAATGTATATTTTTATTGATGAGTCCGGAATACATAAAACTGTCGGAAGATCGACTTTTTCTGTGGTTTACGTCGAGATTCCAAATTTAGATAAAACAAGAAAACAATTGATTGAAATAAATCAAAAATTAGACGTTGATTTGTTTCATTGGGCAGAACAAAGATGGACCTATAGACATAAATATTTAAAAAGAGTAATCAATCTTGATTTTAGTTTTAAAATAGCAATTTTTGAAAATCCAGTTAATTCTGATATGGCGTTTACTAGAATTTTCGAACATCTAATTCTTGAGAATAATATAAAATCCATATCAATTGATGGAAAGAAGCCTAAGTGGTATGAAAGAAAATTAAAAAAAGAACTCAGAAGACATGGTGTCAAAGTTAAAAAACTTAGAACAATAAAAAACGAAGCTTCAGAACCAATTCTTCAGCTTGCCGATGCATTAGCTGGATTTTCACTTTATGTTTATGAAAATCAAGACGACAAAATTAACAAAAGTTTACTAGAAAGATTTAGAAAGCTAAAGAAGTTACTTGTAGAAATGCATTTTTATTAAATTAAAAACCCCGCATCAAAGCGGGGTCAACCTTCCAAGTAGCTTTTTATAGCTCGGTCCACCGGACCTTTGTCCTTGGGGGTTTGTTACTGTGTCTATTATAGCATAATTGTCAAATGATTGAAATAAATTTAAAAAACAAGCAAAGCTTGCCATTTCGTGGTAAAAAAATTGCCATTGTCTATGATAGGGTTAATAAATTTGGTGGGGCGGAGAGAGTACTTTTAACACTTCATGAAATGTTTCCAGATGCACCGCTTTACACCTCCGTGGTGGATGAAAAAAATGCACCTTGGGCAGACGTGTTTCCGAAAATTCACACCTCCTTTTTGCAAAATATTCCTTTTGCAAAAAACAACCACGAATTATTTGGTTGGTTAATGCCGTTAGCATTCGAAAGTTTTGATTTCGGAACCGCCTCCAGCGGAAAAAATTACGATCTTGTAATTTCAGTTACTTCAGAAGCCGCCAAAGGAATAATTACAGGAACAAACACATTACATATTTGTTACATACTTACTCCTACTAGGTATCTTTGGAGTGGCTACGAAGAATATTTTAAAAATTCAGTTTTAAAACTTTTATCGAAGCCAGTAATTAATTATTTAAGATGGTGGGATAAAGTGGCAGCTACTCGTCCTGATAAAATAATTGCAATTTCAACTGAAGTTCAAAAAAGAATTAAAAAATATTACAATCGCGACCCAGAAATCATCTTCCCTCCAGTTGAAACTCTTAATTCGCATCGTAACGAATTGCACGATGCATACTATCTTTATGTGGGTAGACTAGTTAAATACAAAAAAATTGATTTATTAATAGACACTTTTAATGAATTAGGTTTACCTCTAGTTATAGTTGGTGTTGGTTCAGAAGCATTTAGCTTAAAACATAAAGCTAAAAGTAATATCAAGTTTTTAGGACAAATTTCAGATGAAGAGTTGTCTAAAGTTTACATGAAGGCGAAAGCTTTTATAATGCCACAAGATGAAGACTTTGGAATTACATCAGTTGAAGCACAAAGTTTTGGGATACCTGTAATTGCATTTAAATCTGGTGGAGCTTTAGATACTGTAGTTAATGGTAAAACAGGAATTTTCTTTGATAGACAAAATAAGGAAAGTTTAAAACAAGCAATTGCAAAATTTGACACAATAAGGTTTAATGATGGATACTTAGTAACCAATGCAAAAAGATTTAGTAAAGAAAGATTCAAAAGACAGCTACAAAGATCACTTATACGCACTTATTTACTGTGGAGGGGGAGGAACTAGGCTCTGGCCATATTCAACAGAAAAGGCTCCTAAACAGTTTTTGTCATTTGATGGAAAAGATACACTTCTCGAACAAACATTTGAAAGAGTTAAAAAGTTTATCCCAATCGATCATATTTATGCAATTACACTCCCAGATTATGCCGACGAAGTTAAAAAATTTTTGAAGGACCTGCCAAAAAGTCAAGTAATCTTGGAGCCTGCAAGACGCGATACACTTTTAGCTGCTGGATACGGAGCAGTTGTAATTCGCCAAAAGGATCCAATGGCAGTAATAACAAATGTTTGGGCAGATCAATTAATAAAAAATGCTGACGACTATAAAAGTGCAATTTTGGCAGGAGCAAAAACAGCATGGGAGGAAAATGCATTAGTAACTACCGGTGTGAGACCGGAATATGCACACTCAGGTCTTGAATATGTCAGAAAAGGAAAAAGTTACGAAAGAAATGGTGTTAGTGTTTATCACGTAGACAAATTTATAGAAAGACCTGAAAGATCAGGTGAAGATCCAGAAGTTGTTTTTAGAGACAAGAAAACTCTATGGCATACAGGATTCTGGACTTGGAAAGCTGATATATTTTTAGAAAAGGTAAAAAAACATACGCCAAAAACATATGACCAATTAATGAGTATAGAAAAAAGTTTAGGTGTTGGTGATTCAGATAATAAAATCGCAAAAATATATACAGATTCTGACAAAGTTCAGATAGATATGATTATTTCAAAAGATCAAAGTGAGCTTTTTGTTGTTGAAGGAGAATTTGAATGGTTAGATCTTGGAGATTTTAATGTTTTGTGGAAGATGTCTAAAAAAGACAAAAGTTTTAATGCATCAATCTTAAACGGAGATTCTGAATGGTTAAATGTTGATACCGAAGGAAGTTTTGTAATGGCTGATAAAAATAAATTCGTAGCTACAGCTGGCGTTAAGGGTTTAGCTATTGTTGCGATAGGCAATTCCGTTTTGGTTGTTCCGAGAAGTGAAGCACAAAAAGTTAAAAAAATCGTAGAGTTGTTAAAGACACAAAAAAGAAAAGACCTTCTCTAAATATATGTTTTTTGAAATTACAAAAAGATTTATAGATATCACTGCCTCAATAGTCTTACTTATTTTATTTTCTCCTATTATGCTGGTAACAGCTTTAATTATTAAAATAACTTCACCGGGTACTGTTTTAGTTGAAAAGGATAATAAAACAGCACAAAGGGTGGGTAAAAATGGAAAAATGTTTTATCACTATAAATTCAGATCAATGATGCCTTATGCTTACAATGTAATTAAGACTGATCCTAAATTTAAGAAAGAATATAAGGAATACAGAAATTCAAATTTTAAGTTAAACAAAGATCCTCGAGTAACTAAATTCGGAAAACTAATAAGAAAATATTCAATTGATGAAACACCTCAATTTATTAATGTGTTAAAGGGTGAAATGAGCCTTGTTGGTCCACGACCTTGTTTTACTGAAGAACTTGAAGAACAAAAACGAAAATTTCCTGATTGCGAAAAGTATATAAAGGAAATGATCAAAGTAAAACCTGGAATAACTGGCTATTGGCAGGTGGCGGGCAGAAGTAACGTAAATTTTGACAAACGTGTTGAAATGGATGCATATTATGCAAGAAAAAAGTCACTCCTTTTTGATATATTAATAATCCTAAAAACTCCTTGGGCTATGATTAGTGGAAGGGGTGCTGTATAATTTTTTAAACACCGTAAGGTGGTCATATATGGAACCTACCCTATTAATTCCTAAGATAAACCCAGATAAACAGAGTTTGTCACTTCATGATAAAAACGATGAGGTTATTGAGTTTAAAAAAAGGACAAAAATAAAACAAATATATATTATTGTTCCTTCAGTAATATTTGCCATTTTACTAATAATCCTGATTCCATCTTTTCTATTCTTCACCAAAGCCAAAAAAGTATATACAAACCTAAAGCCAATTGTCACATCAGATGATTTTGGTAATGTAAATAAAATAAAGTCTGATATAACAATCGTTAAAAGTTCAGTTGCTGAATTAAAATCTTCATACGGCCTTGTAGCTTGGATGAAAATAGTACCATTTATAGGAGGATATGTTTCTGATTTGGGCCATGGTATTAATGCTTCAACAAAAGTGTTAGAGGCAGGAGAAATAACCTTAGTAACATTAGACCCATTTTTATCTGAATTAGGATTTAAAGAGGGAGAAGTAAAAGATGGAGAAAAATCTGCACAAGAAAGAATTGATTTTGTAGTGAATTCAATACCTCAAATAGTTCCAAAAACAGATGAAATTGCCAAAAAATTTGCAGAAGCTGAGATGGAGTTATCTAAAATTGATCCAAATAAATATCCTGAAAAGTATAAAGATTTGGTAGTTAGAGAAAAATTAAAAACAATTTTAGATTTGTTTAAACAAGTTTCAAGCTATATCTCAGTTAGTAAACCCTTGTTAGAAAGTGCACCTTATCTACTTGGTATGGAAACTGACAGACAATATTTGGTCCTATTTCAGAATGACAAAGAGTTAAGGCCTACTGGAGGATTTTTAACTGCATACTCAATTATGAAAGTCTCAAAAGCTAAATTTGAACCGGTATCATCTGATGATATCTACAACCTAGATGCCAAATACAAACCAAATTTACCAGCACCACAACCAATAGTAGATTTAATCAAAGGTCCATATGTTTTATCCCAAAATATACGTTTAAGAGACATGAATTATAGTCCCGATTTTAAAGTTGCAATGGATCTTTTCACAGAAGAGTCAAAAGGTATCGGCTTAACAGGTATTGATGGCATAATTGCTGTTGACACAGGATTGTTAGTAAATCTTTTGGATGCATTAGGTGAAATTGGGGTCCCAGGGTTTGGAAATTTCTCAACTAAAATAGAACCTAAATGCAATTGTCCCCAAGTAATATATGAACTTGAAAGCTTTGCCGATGTCGAAGGCCCAATAATCTGGGATCCTTTAACAGGTAAAATAATTTTAAAACCAAAAAATTCTGATAACAGAAAGAAAATAATCGGACCATTAATGAACTCAATTCTTGCAAATGCCTTTGCACAACCAAAGGAAAAAATTCCAGGTTTATTGGATTCTATTTTTAAATCAGTAATCGAGAAACATGTATTATTTTACCTTTATGATAATAGTGCGCAAAAGGCAGTAGAAGACTTTGGAATTGCTGGTAAAATTAAAGAAAATTATCAAGGGGACTATCTTCATATTAGTGACTCAAATCTTGGTGGCAGGAAATCAAATTTATATGTTAAACAGGAGGTTGATCAAGAGATAACAACAGACAAAAATGGAATAATTGAAAAAACAGTGACAATAACTTATAAAAATCCCGAAAAGCATGATGGCTGGTTAAATTCGGTTCTTCCGAACTGGGTTAGAATATATGTGCCAGAAGGTAGTAAATTGGTATCAGTTGACGGACTAGAAAAGAAATATGATGCGATTACAGAATTAAACAAAACGGTTTTCTCAGGATATTTTCAATTGCGACCAGAGGGAGTTTCAAAAGTTACATTTAAATATACTCTTCCATTTAAAAATGTAGGTGACTACAAAATGCTAATTCAAAAACAGGCAGGAACAGATGCCCCACTTTATATAGTTAGAACCAGTAAATCAGAAGAGGAATTTCTTCTAAACACAGACAAGGAAATTCGTTTGAAGATTTAATATTTTGTGATATATTGAGATACAGTATTAAAAATACTATGAAAGTATGGTAAAAACTACAAAAACAGAAATAATTGAAGCTTTAAAAGATTATGGTGTGATATCTAGAGAAAATTTGGCTGAAGCCCTCAAGGAATATGGAGTTTTGACAAAAAAAGACATGCCAGCCATATTCAAAGATTATGGCGTAGCTACTCAAAATGATTTAACCAGATTAGAAAGAAGTTTGACAATTAAAATTACTAAATCTAAAAATGATTTGGCTGGTAGAATTGCAAATGTAGCGTTAGCTAAAGAAGAACGCAGCAAAGTAGAAAGAATCGAAAAACGAGTTGTTACCCTAGAAAACTTCGCTTACGCTTGATGTGTTAGAATTTTGTCAATGAAACTTAGAACTTATTCTTCAGAGGGGATAGTTTTATCTCGTAAAAATTATGGTGAAGCTGATAGAATTTTAGTTATCTTATCTAAGAACTTTGGAAAATTATCACTTCTCGCAAAAGGAATTAGGAAAATAAAATCCAAAAAAAGAGGAAGTCTTGAAATTTTCTGCCAAATTAAATTTTCTGCAGTAAATGGTCATGGTTTTGATATAATGACAGAAGCGGAGACCGTAAATGACTTTGCAGGAGTTAGAGTAAATTTAAACAAAATATCACTTGCCTATTACTTCTCAGAAGTTGTAAATAAAATTACTCATGAAGATGGAAGGCCGTCTACAGTCTACAGTCTATTGTCTACAGCTTTAAATGAATTAGAAGAAGAAACCGAACTTAAAAAATTAAGAATGAAATTTATATATGATTTACTAACAGAAATGGGTTATTGGCCGGTTAATAAAAAACTTCTTGATGCAGATATTGTTCTCGACGACGTACTAGAGCGAAAAATAAACTCTATTCGTGTAGGCAAAGCAGTGTTACAATGATGTCATGGATTTAATGACTAAAATAACGGCACTTGCTAAACGTAGAGGATTTATATTTCAAAGTAGCGAGATATATGGTGGCTATCAAGGCTTTTGGGATTATGGACCAGTTGGTGTAGAACTTAAAAAGAATATTAAAAACGAATGGTGGAAGACTATGGTTTATGGTCGAGAGGATGTTGTTGGAATTGATGCTTCAATTATTATGAATCCAATAGTTTGGGAAAAATCGGGCCACTTAAAGGCATTTACTGATCCACTTGTTGAATGTAAAGAATGTCACAAAAGATTCCGTGCTGATCACGAAGAACTTTTAAATGCTCACTCCAAAGAACATAACAGCAAAATGGAATGGACCGGGGCTAAAACATTTAATCTAATGACTGAAGTCTTACTTGGTGTCACAGAACCTAAGGAAAAAGCATATCTAAGGGGTGAAATAACACAGGGTGTTTTTGTAAATTTTAAAAATGTTGTTGACTCCACACGAGTTAAAATTCCTTTTGGTATAGCCCAAATTGGTAAAGCATTTAGAAACGAAGTAACTCCTGGAAATTTGACATTTAGATCAAAAGAATTTGAACAAATGGAACTTGAGTATTTTGTAAAACCAGACGAGAACGAAAGTAAAAAGACTTTTGAAAAGTTTAAAGAAATTAGGATGGATTGGTATAAAAATTTAGGAATGGATCCGAAAAAATTACATTTTGCAGATCATACTCCTGATAAAATAGCTCACTATGCAAAATATGCAACAGATATTGAATATGAAGCTCCTTTTGGGTGGAGCGAGATGGAGGGTATTCATCACAGAGGTGACTACGACCTTAGTAATCACGGTTTAAAGTATAGGGATGGTGTAACAAACGAAGAATATATACCTTGGGTTATTGAAACTTCAGGTGGAGTTGACAGGGCAACACTTTTCTTTTTAATTGATTCATATACAGAAGATGGAGATAGAGTCTATTTGAAACTTAACCCCAAAATAGCGCCTTACAAAGTTGCCGTATTTCCACTTCTTGGAAACAAACCTGAATTAACAGCAAAAGCTCGTGAAGTTTATCAGGATTTAAAGAAATCAATGGTAGTTACTTGGGATGATAGAGGAAATATTGGAAAGCGCTATTTTGCTCAGGATGAAATTGGTACACCTTGGTGTGTAACTGTCGATTTTGATACTGAAAAAGACAATTCTGTAACTGTCCGCGATCGTGACACAGGTAAACAAGAAAGAATAGCTATTGACAAGTTACAAGATTATTTCCAAAATAGATTAAGATGAGTGACAAGGCAAAAAAAATTCTTCCATTAATTCTACTAGGAGTTGGTCTTTTTGTTTTAATTTTAGTTTTTGTTGTTATTAAAAACAAAAAAAGTGAAGTTATTGAAGATGATAGTAATGTTTTAGCGGAGGTAGCTTTTGTAGATAGACCCGTGGCAATGCTTACTCCAACATCAGATGGACATTATATCAATCTTAAAATCGATAAAATTACCCTACCTAAGGCAGTTTCACTTGATTATGAGCTCCTTTACTCACTGCCAGATGGCAGAACACAAGGGGTACCTGGAACTGTTGATTTGAAGGGACAAACTACGTTTGAAAGAAAGCTTCTTTTGGGATCTGAATCAAATGGTAAATTTAGATACGATGAAGGTGTGGCAGATGGCTCGCTTACTGTTAGACTACGGAACGCTAAAGGTAAACTTTTGGCAAAGTTTTCTACAAAATGGCATCTTCAGTCAAATGATCAAGAGTTAACTTCAATTGATGAGAATTTTACATATAAACTAGATAAAATTTCAAAAGGAATGTATTTTGTGACAATGGAAACATTTGGTTTAATGGAGAGTTCAATTACTTCTGTGACATCTGGTCCATATGGTATATTTGCATCAGATACACTTCCATCAGGAACAGCAGAAGGCTGGAAAGTAATTTCAGGAAATATATTCATTAAATAGTATAGCCTCAATTGATGTACTCTGTTCGGTGAAAATGGTACTTGACTTAGCGTGAAAGGAATACCATAATGGATAACAATGGAGGAAAGTGGAGGAATTCCACATAACTCACATTCTGCCCAGAATGAATACACATAATGTTATTAGGAACATATCAGGTGAAAGTTGCTTCAGGACGACGAGTCTTCATTCCAGCATCTCACAAAGCAGAATTAGGAGAAAAATTAATACTGGCAAAATGGTACGAAGAATGTCTGGTTCTAGTAGCTGAGGATAATTGGAATGCACTTTACAAAAGATTAGTTGGAGATCAAAAAATAATTATCTCACCTATTCGAGATACTGAAAGATTTATTTTAGGATCTGCTTACAACACTTTTTCTGATGATCAAGGAAGAATAGTAATACCTGAAGTTTTAGCAAGTTTTGCTAAGTTAACAGAAACGGTTAGCTTCATAGGTCTAGGAGACAGGGTTGAAATATGGAGCTCAGAGCTGTGGGAAGATAAACAAAAGTTTTTAGCAAAAGAAGCATTTGAAATAATTGAAAAATTAGCAAAGGAACAAAGATGACAAAGTATCACGAGTCAGTAATGGTTAAAGAGGTTTTAGAGAGCTTGCACATAAGTAACAGGTTGCACCTTAATAAAAGTTCACAGATCATAGACTGCACTTTAGGTACTGGTGGCCACACTGAAGCCATCGTAAAAACTGGAGTAAAAGTTTTAGGTATCGAAGCGGACCCTAAAATGCTTGAGATCGCAAAGGAACGATTATCTGGTACAAATGCAAAACTAGTTTTAGGTAATTTTTCTGATTTAGAAAGAATTGCAATCAATAACGATTTTAAGCAGGTTGATGGGATTCTTTTTGATTTAGGTGTTTCGAATTTGCATCTTAAAGAAGATGACAGGGGATTTTCTTTTAGTAATTCTGAACAAATTTTGGATATGAGATTAAATCCAGAAATGCAGGGAGTCAAAGCATCAGATTTACTTAATGCACTTGATCAGACGCAGTTGACACATCTTTTTGAAAAAGTTCTATCACACAACGAATCAAAAAGAATCGCAAGTAGGATTGTAACTTTAAGACCGATTTATAAGGTTGGCGAATTAATAGAGGTACTTAAAGATATACCGCACAAAGAGAAATTAAATCCAGCAACATTACCAATGCTTGCATTAAGAATAGCAGTAAATAGTGAACTTGATAATTTAGATTTAAGTATTCCAAAAGCGATTGGATTACTTAAAAAAGGTGGGAAGCTATTAATAATCACTTTCCATTCAGGCGAAGAAAAAATAGTACAAAAATATATGAACGCGAGAGTGAAAATAAGAGGCTTGTCTTTTGCAAAGATTAGAATACCAAGTTATGAAGAGATTAACAAAAACATTAGATCAAGGAGCGCAAAATTATATGTTTACACGAAAAATTAATTATGTTTGGATCATAAATCTGGTACTTTTTGCTGGAGTTGTGTTTTTAGGTATAGAACAAGCTGGTAGAGGTGCAGAAATATCAAACTTAGAAAATAAACTAGAAGTAGTTTCAATTGAAAAAAGAGATTTATCTGAAAATATATTTAACTCAGGTAGTGAAAATAATTTAAGCTTAAATGCTTCTGAATTAGGGTTTGTAAAACCTTCAATGGTGTTATATTTTGATTCAATCGATACAGTTGCTTTGGCCAAATGACTAGATTAAAAATAACTGTTTTTGTATTTATAATTCTTTTTTTGGCTATTTCTGGACGTCTTTTCTTTTGGCAGGTAATAAAAGGTGAAGAGTTGTCAAGGAATGCTAGTTTACAATATGATGGATCTAAAAAATTAAGTGCTTCAAGGGGTAATATTTATGCAAGCGATGGTACATGGCTGGCAATTATGCGCACAAATTGGTTATTGTTTGCAGAAGTTAAAAAGCTAAATAAATCATCGACTGAAATTGCAAATTTACTTGCACCTTTATTTGTCGTCAAGGACGAAGTTCTTCCGGAGGTAAATAGAATTCAATCGTTACTTGATAAAAATGGTGCGGTTTGGGTGCCGATTAGACACAGAATCACAGGAGAGATCAAACAAAAAATTCAAGATATGC
>ERZ1292623.1955-Hain-H51-01um-R1-1955-length-19102-cov-5_pt1 | contig 19102 bp, 20 predicted proteins | sample MGYA00564398_ERZ1292623 | MGnify/ENA primary metagenome ERZ1292623 (study PRJEB36523, sample SAMEA6512633) | groundwater metagenome | collected 2019-01-07 | study: AquaDiva: Metagenomics assemblies of 32 groundwater samples | reverse complement strand
GAAATTCTTTAGCTCATTACTCTTGTGTAAATGAGCTTTTTTATTGGTTTCGAGCCCGAAATTCCTCGTCTTTAGACGAGGAATAAAGGGCGAGTTCGCCGAAGGCGAATAAAAAATAAAGGGTCGGCGGAGCCGACTCTTCTCCAGAACCCTCCCCTGATGCCGCGTAGCTTGCTACGCGGAGAGGGTTCATATATTATAACCCTAGTTTCTTGACAATTTTGTGAAAGGATTACCAATGAATTCAACTCTATTGATGTTGCTGTTAAGTCCCATGGCAATTAGTCAGGGAAACCCGATTCATGATTACAAGATTGAAGATTTTTATTTTCAGGAAGAAAGTGGGAAACATGTTGGTTTAGGGGTTATAAACAAAGTAGTTGTTACTTTTAATGGCGTTGTTAGTACCGAAGAGAGAGCTATTCTTCTCGCTAAATTAGGAACAACTCCTAAAAGCATCAATAAAATGCGGGAAGAATTAGAAGAGATTAAGACCAAGAAGCTTCCGGATGTTAATAGTAGAATTAGCAAGTTGCTAAATAATGTAACCGAAGAGTATATGCAAGCTCTTCAAGAGAGAAATGATTTGCAATTGAGAGTTGCGATTTTAGAAAAAGAAATCGCAAAAGAGGTTGATATAACCGCAATTAGGACTTTGGATTTCAAAAGTATGGTTCTTACTTTGGGTATTTATCCTCCTTATAATAAGGACCCCGCAGGGAGAACTTTGCTTTTTATTAATCAGCATAATAAGGACTCTCCTAAAATGAGCTTGTTTCCAGTTTTTGTTGTAGATGGTCGTGAGGCCACCTTTAATAACACTATTAAAGTAAAAACTGCTGATGCTATTGACCAAGGCCGTTTGAGGGCTATTTTAAGTGAAATGAATATCGGAAACTTTTATGTTGGCATTGGCACTTCACCAACTGAAAGAGTTTATTATATTACTGTTGATAAACTAAATTTACCGATTAATCTATTGACTTTTGCCAATATGCTTTCTGAAAGTCCTTGGGTTAAATATGCCCAACCATCTCTTCAATTTCTTTCCTCGCCTATTATGGCAACATTTCGCGTTACGCCTAATGGCGCGCCGACTCTCGGAGAAAAAAGAATGCTTGTGGTGAACATTATTATTGATGACCCAAAACTTGAATTGAAAGAAGATGAGATTCCTCAATTAGGACAAGGAAGTTTCAATATTGTTCCTCTTGGCGCCTCTACTATATCTGCTAATGCCGGCGCTTCTAATGTTTTTTTCAAATTTGAAGAGGGGAGTAGAGTGGTTGAGGAAATTGACGGCAAAAAAATATGGACGCTGTCTTACCCTTTTTATTCTTATTCGGTTGGTTCGTATTGGTTTACTTCTTTTGAAGTACCCGTTGAGGGATTGGATGGTGGAGTATTTAGATTTACTCCGCCTAATTTCGGCTTTTCTGTGAGCAGTATAACCAAACCGACTATTTTAGAAGTAACTGATATTCAGTCAATTAAAAATCATCAAATTGATTCTGCGGGAGTTCAAGGTATCTTGGCTGCTGAATTGGGAAGCATCGGGCCTTGGTTTACAACGCAGATTTCAATTGCGACAGCGCTGGTCGTTTTCGGCGTTCTTGTCTGGGCTTGGCCTATAATTGGCGTTGTTTCCTCGGTTCTTCTTAAGAAATCTAACAAGAAGTATGAAAGAAAAGAGCTTCTTAAAAAAATAGATAAATTGGAGCGCGCCATATCCCGCAAAAATTATAGAGATATAGAATCAGCTTTAAGGGAATGCTTGTTTATGTTTGATATTCCGAATAACATTTCTGCCAATGAATTAAGAAAGATAGTTCAGGAAGGCACTGACCAGCATGTTATTTTTTTGGCTTTGTGGGAATTGAACAAAAGGCACAATCCGAAATATCAGCCGAACGCTGATTCATTAAAAATTCTTGAAGAATGTTATGACCTTTGTTCTATTTACGCAGAACGAGAAGGGGGATAAAAATGTTTGACCATCCGTGGGCGTTGTTGTTTTTTGTGGCTTTGATTCCCGTTTTTTTCTTGCGCAGAAATAAATATTTTGTGAAGATTGGGTCGCTCATTAAGCATGCTCCGTATTATAAGAAGAAAAAGGGGAAGATTATTTGGAAGGAATACTTCCCCTCTTTTTTATTTATTTCAGGTATAAGCTTATTAATTTTATCGGCGGGTGATTTGTGGATAGGATATTCAGAGCGTTCAAAAAAATATTTATTGCATAACTATGTGCTGATAAATGATGGTTCGGGGTCAATGACGATGTTTAAAGAAACCATCCCCGCCCTATTGTTTGGCAACAAGACCTTTTTTGACGCTTTGAAAGAATCCGACAGAAAAGACAATGAACGTGATTTAGTGGCGCAAATAGTTTTTTCTAACGGCGCTTATGTGATTTCTTATTTTAGAGAGGACTATGACAATCTTATGAGAAAAATGGAATTGGTTGATTGGAAGACGTCCCCGTTGAATCAAGGCACTGATGCGGGTAGCGGTTTTTGGAGCGCTATTCAATTGGCATTAAAGAAAAATGTTTATAATGGCGGTCATAATTATTCTCCTGAAGAAATGAAAATGTTAATTGCTCGCTCGCGAGGATGGGAGGGTGATTTAAAACTTAATAAAGCATTGGAAGAAAAAACAACTATTATCAGACAAGAATTGACTGGTTATGTATTTATTGTCTTTACTGACGGGGTTTTTGATTTAGGGTCGACACCTCAATTTATTTCTCCCAAGAAGACCATTAATCTTTGTGAGCGGTTAGGCATCACAGTTTATATTATTAGCGTCGGCTCTGCCAATGTTGATTTACAGAAATTAGTTAGAGCAACGGGTGGCGATATGCTTTTTCTTAAAACCAGCAAAGATCGCCAAGCCGTAGCCACGCTGTACAAAAAAATTGCTGAAAGAGAATCAAGGTCTACAAAAAATTATATTGAGCAAAAAAAACATTATTATTACCGTTGGTTTGCTCTGCCCGCCTTTACTTTACTGTCTTTCTGGATTGTGTTAAAGAATACTGTAAGTAGGTCCTTGACAGAATCGTAATGGAGGTAAGCTATGAAGAAATTTATTGTGGCCGGGATTTTATCCCTCCTGTTTCTTTCTGTCGGTCTTGTGTGGCTATATCAACTTTATTCAAAAGAACAAAAAATTGAGAAAGCAAATATTGCCATCCAAGAATTTCAGCAGAAGAAAGAAAGCCAGCATGAAAAATTGCTTTCGGCATTAGCTGATTTAAGTAATGTAGAAAAACATCCTGACCCAGAGGAAAGAATTAATACATTGGAGCCCTTGAAAGTTTTGACAGGCGATTCTAATAATCCCAAAGAACCTTTTCAGATTAGATCTCAATTAGAATTAGCCCTGGCTATTGCTTATTATGAGACGGCTGAAGATCGTCTTTATCGGACGCAAAGTTTGTTAGTTCTTTATGGAAATCTTCCCAGTAACGATATGAACCCTTTGGTAATGGAGAATTATAATTCCGCGCTGGAGAACTATAAAAAGGCAAAAGAAGAAATTGATAAAATAAAAGAAATCAAAGGAGATGATGATTTTAACTTTGCGCTCCAATACGCGCGTGGCAATGTCTACTACAGGGTGTTGCAAATTTTGGCAGAAGATGACGAGAAAAGAGAGTTCTTTGAACAAACAGCTTTGGCTTGGGAGCGCGCGTTGGATTTCCGAGTTAAGGACCAAGATGCGCAAATAAATTTAGAATTATTAAAAACTAATCAGCAACAATTGCTGATGGGAGCGACTGATAGCGGTCTTGAAAAGTTAAGACACATTCCGAATCTGACCAGACCGCAACACTCTATTGGTTTAAGACCGGGGGAGTTTTAAAATGGGATTTGACGCACCCGAGTACCTCCAACTGTTTTGGCTTTTGCCGGCAGTTGGATTTTTTTACCTACTTTCTTGGATGGCATATTGGCGATGGCAGGAGATGTCCAAGAAAAAACTTTATCAGTTTCAGGTAAAATTACCGTCGTGGTTTTTGAGGTTTTTTAAGGCCTTCGGATATTGCTTTGCGCTTTCTCTGATTGTTCTGGCATTGGCCGACCCTTACTATCAGAAACCCGTTTCAGAAAATATTTACAAAGGCGTGCGAGTTTATTTTCTGGTGGATATTTCTAATTCAATGGAGAGCGCCGAAGATGTTTTGCCGAATAGATTGACTGCTACTAAGAAAGAAATTGAGAATTTTTGTCTTAATCTTGAAGGCGATTATGAGTTCGCCGTTATTCCTTTTGCCAGCGATGCCAGCAGTTATTATTTTACGCCCGCCGTTTCAAAGCCAGCTTTTATTGATGCCGTGAGAGAACTTGACGGCGACCTTATTTTTTACGGAGGCACTGATTTAATAACGGCATTTTTGGGATTAAAGGAGATGGTTGATGGTTTTGGTTTCAATAAAGAAGATACTAATTTAGTGGTACTGCTCTCTGATGGTGGCAAAGAAGAAGCGTTTGCCATTAATAGGTCTGAATTACAGCAGGCGATAGGCAATGTCGTTCAATTTAATTTTAAGATTTATACGTTTGGCGTTGGTGGACTTAAACCCGCGCCTTTAGTTGAGCGCGGAGATAATGGAGAATTCATTTCTTATCTAAAAGATGAAAAAACCGGCAAAAGATATTATTCGGTTTTAGACGAAGGTATTTTGCAAAGCGTTGCCGGGTGGGGCGGTGGCAAATATTTTAGGTTTGAAAATCCGGGCGATTTAAACAATAATTTGAAAAATATTATTGAAGAAAATCGTCAGCTGAAAGAAGTGAGAACGCGTTACGAAAAAACATCATTGAGATTTTTGTTTCTCTGTTCGGCGATAATAATCTTCATATTAGGCAGAGGAAAATAATACTCCGATTAGCATCGGAGTTTTTTTATTGACGAACATTCTTAATTTGATAATCTTAACTTAGATTGTTGAAATCTGAATAAGGAGTGTTTCTAATGATTAAGACCAGGGCATTGATTGGCGTTCTTTTTGTTTTTATCTCTATTTGCATTTTACCTATTTCCGTTATGGCTGTGGAATTGCCTTTTTATTTTCCTGACGGCATTAAGACAACTACCGATCCTGTAAATCAATGGCAAGAATACAATCGTTACATTAGCGTTACTGATGATGAAAATCACAGTGATAATTTAAATAATAGAATTTTTGTTTTAGCAAGCGATAGTATTGTTTTTCAAACTGATATTTCCAGCACCTGTACGGCTGATAAAAATACTCATATGAAAATTATTCTTGACCAATTTGTGCGTGTGGATGGAAAAATTAGAGTTACTACGATGAATGGCCAGAGGTTTATTAGCGAGGAAGAAAAAGACATTGTTATTAATTATTTAATTACCATGGCGAATCAAGCGGCTGACAATGATTATAATTTTTATAAAGATTTTACTGATAAAGCTATCAAAGCGCGCGCGTTGAAATTGGGGATTTCAGAAAAAGATTTTCGCGACTTGCTTGATAAGAAACTTACGGGAAAAAATATCACTTACAGAGAGTACAATCTCATTCCCGGACAGTGCCTTCGTTCCGATTTCATTCCCAGAGAACTGCATTTAGGATATACGCCCAGCGTCAACGCTATTGGAGTAACTTGGTTGAATTCAGGCATTGTCTATTATAATCCGCAGGCCTCAATATTCGACTATTTAATGGGAAAGCCCTTAGTACTTGGCCACGAAATGGTTCATGTTAATACTAATCTGCAAAGCTTGCCGGTTGCCTTGGCCTTTGACGTGGAAATGATGGCGAGTTTGCCGCAGGTTCTGTATTTTGAAGACAAAATCAATTTGATTAATCACAATTACGCTAAAAATTTGCGCGAATTGATGTGGGTGTATAAAGGATTTGATTTTAATAAGGTTAAGGGCGAGTCCGTTGTTTTGAATCTTGGCGGAAATTTAATTGTTGATGAGAAAAAATATCGTGAACATTACTATAAATTGAATAATTTGAAGGTAGAGTTTCTAGATCTTTTTCGCGATGATATCATTCCCGAATTTTATTCAGATATTCTTTTCTGGACAGCTATGAATACGAAAATGGGAGATAAAAATCTTGTATTTCAGATTATGATGGCTAAATTTTATACTCCCGCCATTATGGGCGGGAATACCGAAAAGTGGCTGGCGGAGCATATTATAGAAATTAATGGAATGGCAAGAAACGCTTATAACAAAAGCGGCACTGCTGAAGGAGTAACCTATAGAAGTGAATTTTTAAATCAAGCCAAATCTTTAAGTTACACTGAAAAACAACAATTAGCGGCTTTGCACTATTCTTATAAGTTGTTTTTAATAAGGAGAGGCGTGAAGGGTGTGGTACAAGTTAATTATTCAATGTTGACGGCTGATTTAGCGCAAGGTCAACTGGAAGTTTATTCAAGTATTTATAACGCTCTTCGTGTGAGTAACAAGCAATATGTTGATTATGTGCCTGGCTTGCGGGAAGAATTTGCTCATAAAGAAGAAGTCATAAAGGCGATTAGTGATACTGTGCGAATTTGTTCATTAAATAGCAAGTTTAAACTATTAGTTGATGACGGCGGATTTCCTTATGTATATGACGCAAGGATTTTTTTGGTAGACGACCTTTCTAAAAATTTTTCTTTTACGACATCTAAATTGGAAGAAGCGCAAAAAAAATCTCTTCTTAAAGTTATTGAAGAGGGGAGTTTTTCGTTAAAGAAAAAGCTTGACCATAAGGAGGGCGATCCTGCTGTTTGGGCGTCCAAGACAATGGATTTGCTTTATTTCGTTGGCTTAAAGATTATGGACAACAACAATCCCGATGACAATCAACTGGATTTGATTGAGGTGTATCGCTATAAAGACGGCGTTAAGGAAAGCAAGCCCTTTGTTAAAATCTTTTTTTCAAATGACAGGCAAAGTCAAATTTTGGTTCTGGATATGGATAAGGAAGGCGAGCCGGGATTTGGTTTGCCGGATATTGTTGAAACGATTACTGATATTAATGGCATAGAGGATGTTATGAAAAATGGTTTTTTGATTAGCGTGTCTTTCGCAGGGTCTTTTGGAGCGGTTGAAATGCCGTCTGATAAACCACTGCCTCTATCTACTGACACCGAGTAAAGCCCGAATAGCGGGCTTTTTTTGTGGTTCGACAAGTTTATTATTAAATGTTATTTTGTTTTAAAAGGTGGGGTGGCCGAGAGGATTAAGGCGGCACTCTTGAAAAGTGTTATGCTCAAAAGGCATCGTGAGTTCGAATCTCACCCCCACCGCATCAGAAACAAAACAGGGCATAAGACCCTGTTTTGTTTCTGCTGTTGAGGGTGAGATTCGAACGGGAAAGGGTCGGGAAACGGGAGTTTCCCGTGTAGGAAGGCAGGTCGCGAAGCGACCGTTGGAAACCGAGGGTTTCCAAATTGTTCGAGTAGCGATAGCGCTCACCCCCACCGCCATCCATAAATTAAAAATCCCCCTCTATATTTGATATGAAGGGGGGTCATCGTTTTTTGTCATAATGTCAGCAATTTCAAAAGGGGTTCGGGTTTCTTCCTTGCTAAATCTTAGTTGCCATTCTTTTTCAAAAACATCAAAAGAAACCGGATGACAAGTTTTATCTGTAACAAGATGTTTTTTGTTATCTATTGCTCCCCACGCATTCTCACAAAAATCATATATAGACCATGAATTGTTTTTTAAATGGAAGAACCAACAAACTTTTTCTTTAGGGCATTTCCCGGCCGAATCATCTTCGTTATAATCTTCTGGACCCGCGAATTCTTTTGATTCATTAATACTATAACACCAGGCCCAGACTTGCAGTTGGCAGGAGGCAATATTATTTAAACCGAACGGCGGATCGGCTCGCTGTAGTACGGTTTCCCAATCTTTCAATAAGTCCTCGTAATTAATTCTTTTATAACCAACGCCGTTCTTGTTTTTATCAAATTCTTCTTTATCTAAATTACTCCAGTTATTTTCTTCTTTGTCATAAAAAATCCAGTCAGAATGGATGTCGTCCGGATTGCAGGGATGCTTCAGATGAAATACCCAATAAAGTCGTCTTGGTTTTTTAGGATTTTTATAGAACCAGACATCAGGAAGTCCCAGCATTCTACTTCTCCTTTCAAAGTCCTTCTCCTTCAATTTTATGCTTCCGTAAGAACATCGGCAAGATCGTCATATTCTCCAGAGACTAATTATTGATAATTTTGTTTTTTCTCCGGCTATTTTATTTTCCAGTTCTTCTTTTGTAAGAAAATCACTTTCAGCGGGAAAAAACTCAATTTTGTATTGTTCTCCTAAAACTTTTTTAAAAATATATTCCGCGCGTGGCAAATGATATTCAGAAGTTACTACCCCCACATCGCGCCAATTATTTGGTTCTAAAAATTTATTCTTAACAAAATAAGCATTGCCGATAGTATCTCGGGAATCTTCTTCCAGCAGGATTTTTTCTGTTGGCACGCCAAGTAAAACGGCATATTCTTTCATTATTTGAGCTTCTGTTCTTGCCGGTATTGGATTTTTTGAAAAACTTGCCTTGCCTGATAAAATCAAATGATTTGCGTATCCGGAATTAAAAATTTTCACAGCTTTTTCTATTCTGGATTTTGATGTTAAAGAAATTTCTCCATTAGCATTAATGTCGCCTCCTAAAACAATAAGAGCGTCTTTCATGATTGTAGTTTAGCTCATTTCTCTTTTATAGAAAACTGGGGGGTTTTATTACATTTGACACATTATATTTTTTGTTTTATCCTGCGGTTTGCTAGCACCTTGTCATTGCAAGAAAGGAGTCATTATGACACACGAAGTCCCGGAAGGTCTTTATTATAAGATTCTTAGAAAACTTGATGACATCAAGCATCAACTTGAACAAAAAGGCGGCTGTCTTCACGATCCGAATGCCATTCATACCGCTCTTGAACTGATTGTTAATGGCGATTTTGAAAGATTTATGAAAATAGAAGAACAAATAGATGGCCGCACTTTTCCTCTTGAGGTTGATTTCGATATGCCAGTTTCGGAGCTGATTATGCTTGGCCGGTATGATTGGTGTGGTCCCAATGTCATTCATTATCTGCCAAGAGAACAGCGGCGAGGCAAGGCAAATGTTGTGGTTGAATTGATGCGTTTTAGTTATAAAATAGAAAATAATAAGGTGCTTTGCTGTATGGATAAAATGGGTTTTCGTCCAGCAACAATTCACGAGCTTCTTTTTTTAGGGATAAAATTTCCTCAATTGCAGTATGATTTTCCCATTATCGCATTGGGTTCTATTTGGGAGGGACCGAATAGGGCATTATTCGGTCAAATTCTTGACAGCGGCGGTAAATCAGGAAAGAAGAGAACTCTTGATTCGGTCTATATCGGAAAAAAATGGCACGAAATGTGCCGGTTTGCGGTCGTGCGCAAGTGACACAGCGTTATCTAGCTTTGGCTACCACCAAAGCTAGAATTTTTTTAACGCCGCCAGCTTTCAAAACGCGCGCCGCTTCATTTAGAGTCGCTCCTGAAGTATAGACATCATCTATCAATAAAATATTTTTCCCTTTTAATAATTCAGAATTATTTATAGAAAAAGAATTTTTAATATTATCTTCGCGGGATTTATAATCTTTCAGGTCAGCTTGGGTCTCGGTGTTTTTTATTCTTATCAAATTATTTTTAATTATTTCCATTCTTAATTCTTTACTAATATAATTCGCTAAAACAGCGCACTGGTTAAAGCCCCTTTGAAACTCTCTTTTTTTATGAAGAGGTACATAGATAATTGAAAAATCTTTTAGAGTCGTGTTTAGATTCTTTAAATAGTTTGACAATAATTCTGAAAGTGGTTCGGCGGCGCTCATCCAGTATTCATATTTAAATTGCCAGATTAATTTTTTAATTATTTCATTATCGTAATGGCAGGCGGGAGCTAAAGAGTAATGAGCTTTAGGATGACACTCGTTTTTTTCTGGAGTGCGGCGAAGGCAAACGGGGCAAAAAAGGGAGTCGTATAGGATAACCGAGCTGAGGCATTGTTGGCAAATAATTTTATATTTATCGCTTTTATTAAGATTTTTTTTGCAAGTAAGACAGATTGGCGGAAAAATAACGTCTAAAACAATGTTTTTTATTGTCCGGAGCATAGTAGTGTTATAATTAATAGAAGAATAGCATGTTCAATTTTCTAAAGAAAATGATTTTTAGACCCTCCTATTTGGGAGTTGACATAGGCACAACCTCTATAAAAATAGTTGAGATTTCTTCCGGCAAAAACAAGCCCCGATTTATTAATTACAGCTTACTGGAAGATTTAGGTTATTTGGAAAGACCAAATACCGCCCTGCAAACAAGCACCCTTAAATTATTTGAAAAAGAAATCATAAAACATATTCGGCTGATGATAAAAAAAGCCGGCTTCAACAGTAAAAATGTTGTTGCTTCTCTGCCGTTTTTTTCCGCTTTCACCACTATTATAGAAATGCCGTTGATGTCTGACGAAGAGTTGGAAACGGCTCTGGGATTTAAAGCGAGGCAATATATTCCATTGCCAATTTCCGCGATAACTTTGGATTGGATAAAGGTGGGGGAAAAAGAAGACGGAGACGGCAAAAAAAGACAGCAAATCTTTCTTATTGCGATTACAAATGAGCAAATAGAGAAATATAAAAGAATTTTTTATGCCGCTGGCCTTAACTTAACGGCCTTAGAAATAGAAGGAGTCAGTTTAGCAAGAGCGTTGACTGCCGGCATTGATGACGCTGTTTTGATTATTGATATAGGAGCGCGCTCCACTAATTTATCAATCGCGCGCGATGGCGTGCTTCAACTTATCAGCCAAACCGACTTTGCCAGCGCTTCTCTAACCCACGCCATATCTTCCGGTTTGGGCATTAATAGCCAAAGGGCGGAGGATTTAAAGAAACAGCGAGGACTTTTAGATGTCGGTATCGGTTTGGAACAGGAGTTATCCACACTAATGAAACCTATTCTGGATGTTACAATCAATGAGGTGAGGAAGTTAAGAGAAAATTACAAAAATACTTATCACCAAGAAGTAAAAAACGTGATTTTGACAGGCGGCGGCGCCCAGCTTTTAGGCATTGAGAGCTACTTTGAAGACGAACTAAAGTTGCCCGTAAGCAAGGCCAATCCATTCTCGGGATTATCCTATGATTCTCGGACAAGCGCCTTCGTTAATTCTTTGGGCGTTCTGTTGCCGGTTGCCGTCGGCGCTTCTTTGAGGAATTTTAAACTTTAAAATGTTGCCTATCACTCCAGTTAATATGAGCGAAAGGTTGGGGCCTGAAAAATTACCGGTAGGTTGGCCTTGGAAATTTTTTCTATTTTCTTTGCTGGTTTTGGTTACGGCGGTGGTTTTATATTTCAGTTTAGAATTCGGTTACAAGCCGTTTTTAAATAGCAGAATTGATTCTCTTAACCAATCCATTGACCAATTAAGCCAAACAATTCCCAAAGAGCAACAGGATAATTTAATCAGATTTTATTCCCAAATAATTAATTTGCAGGATTTATTAAAAAATCACGTGAACGTGTCAAAAGTTTTTAATTTTTTACAAAACAATACTAATAAATCCGTTGCTTATAGCAGCGCTGATTTAAGAGTGGGGGAGAGGCGATTGAATTTAGAAGGCACGGCCAGTAATTATGAAATTTTTGCGCAACAACTGGAGGCGTTCAACATTGCTTCCGGCGTTGAAAATCTAGTAGTCAATGAATCCAGCGCCATAGAAGGTCGCGTTAGATTCAAGTTATTTCTTATTTTAAAAAATGAAATCTTCCGCTAAAAGGGCAATAAGTTTATTGGTGGCATCATTATTTTTTATATCGGCTCTGGCGGTTTACGCTGTTTTAATTAAGCCCGTTTATGAAGACGCGCTTGTTCTGCGCGGCACTCTTGCCAGCCAAAAGCAATTATTCAATGAACAAGAAAAAGCTATGCAAAAAATTAACGACCTTGTTCAAAGGTATCAGGGAACGGGAAAATTACAGGATGTCATTTCGCTTTCTTTGCCTTCAACAGAAAATATTTCTTCCGTTTTTAGCCAGTTATACGCCATTGCTCAGTCCAGCGGTGTTGGCATTGAGGTCTTTGGCGTTCAACCGCTGGCTATTAAGCCCGCCGCAAAAGATGATTTGGTCAGGGACTTGGGGACTTTGCGATTGAATGTGAGATTAATCGGCCGCTATCAGGATTTTAAAAATTTTTTGAGAGGGCTGGAAACAAATATCAGATTGATGGATGTTGTAAATCTTAAAGTAGATAGAGCAGGCACTCCCATTCAAGATGTTTTCTTATATAATTTGGTCGTGGACGCTTATTATCAAGTTAAATAATTTTATATGGCAATTATTTTAAAACAACAACAGAAAAAAACTAATTGGTTTGCTTTGCTAACCTTTGTCTTTTTGCTGGCAGTAATTTTTGGTGGCGCTTATTTCTTATTTTTTGCTTCTTCTCCTGGCATTGAGATAATAGCGCCCGCCTCTTTCCAATCAACAGCCGAATTATCGCGGGTGGAGTTTGACCCCTCTCAAATTATTTCCAATCCTACTTTAAAAACATTGCGACAATATGGCAATTTACCAAATGTTGGTAATTTGGGTCGCGACAACCCTTTTCTGGGTTTTTAAGAATTATGATTGAAAACAGAGCCATATTAAATTCTTTAATAGAAGCTAAATTATTAGACATTGAGCAGGCCGACAATCTTATGAAAGAATCGGAAGCAACTCGCCAAAGAGTGGAGGATATTATATATGAAAAAAGATTAGTAGACGACGTTGAGGTGGTAAAAGTAAAAAGCCGGATACTAAATATTCCTTATACAAAAGTAAGCGTTGCGGATTTAACGGCGGATTTACTGAAATTGATTCCCGAAGAAACGGTCTCCAATTATAAAGTCGTTCCGATTTCCAGGACAAAAGATATGCTGGTAGTGGGGATGGTTAATCCTGATGATATCAAAGCCCAGGAGGCGTTGAGATTTATCGCCAAGCAAAACAAAATCAGCTTGGGCGTTTACTTAATTGCGCCGTCCGATTTGGAATTGGTTTTAAAAAAATATTCACCTTTTGGCTCTCAAATTCAAGCGGCTGTCAAGTCCTTAAATATCAAGCCGGGGCAGAGAATGGCGGATGCTACCGCTGTTACCGAAGACGCTCCCATTATCAAGATTGTCTCTTCCACTCTTAAAGAAGCGGTTAGCGCCGGCGCTTCCGATGTTCATGTGGAACCCCAAAGAGACAGGTTAAGGATTCGTTTTCGCATTGACGGGGTCTTGCAAGAAGTGTCTACTTTGCCGCTTGAGCTTCATCAGCCGATAATTTCCCGCATTAAAATTCTTTCTAATTTAAAAATTGACGAAAATCGCATTCCGCAAGATGGGCGTTTTAGAACTATTTTGTTTGGGCGCGATATTGATTACCGTGTTTCAACCTTCCCCACTCCATCCGGGGAAAAAATTGCCTTGCGCGTTCTTGACCCGCAAATTGGCTTAAAAAAATTAGATGAATTGGGTTTGGTCGGCCATAATGCGGAACTAGTTCAAAAGGCCTTAGAAAGGCCATTTGGCATGATTTTGATTACCGGTCCGACCGGTTCGGGAAAAACAACAACCCTTTACGCTCTGTTGCAGGGTTTAAATAATAATGATGAGTATAATATTGTCAGTTTAGAAGACCCTGTTGAATATACCATTGACGGCGTTAATCAATCGCAAGTGCGTCCGGAAATCGGTTATGATTTTGCTTCCGGGCTAAGGCAAATATTAAGGCAGGACCCGGATGTGATTATGGTGGGCGAGATTCGCGATTCGGAAACGGCGTCTTTGGCGGTGCACGCCGCTTTGACCGGCCATATTGTTTTATCCACTTTACATACTAACAATGCCATTGGGGTCATCCCAAGATTGATTGATATGAAAGTTGACGCTTTTCTTTTGCCATCGTCATTGAATATAATGCTGGCGCAAAGATTATTGGGAAAATTATGCCAGAGTTGTAAAAAAACCAAAAATCCGCCTCCCGATATTGACGATTTAATTAAAAAAGAAATTGGCAAACTAAAAACTCCACCGGCTGACGGATATAAAATATATCATTCTACGGGATGCAAGGAGTGCAACAATAAGGGCATTAAAGGGAGGGTGGCTATTTTTGAAGTTTTAGAAATGAGTCAGGCGTTAATGGAGGGCAATCTCGCTGAAGAAGCTAAGAAACAAGGCATGGTTACAATGAGGCAGGACGGTTTGCTAAAGGCGATAGAAGGACTGGTGAGCGTGGAGGAGGTATTAAGAGAGACGAGCGAATCGTAATCATATATAATTGTATTATGGATTACAAAAGTAAACTTGACGAACTTTTATTAGCCACTGCCAGACAAAATGCGTCCGATTTACATATCGCGGTGGGGCAGAGACCGACTTTGAGAGTTGACGGAAAATTATTGCCTTTACAAAAAGAAGAAATTGTTACTCCGGAAACCGCGCAAGGATTGGTTATGGTCATGCTTTCTTCAGAACAGAAGAATATTTTTTTACAAAAAAAAGAACTTGACTTCTCTTATTCTCTGGAAGACAAGGTAAGATTCAGGGTTAATGCTTTTTTTCAAAAAGGATTTTTAGGAGCGGCTCTGCGTTTGATTCCTCCGAAAATACATACCATTGAAGAATTAAATCTGCCCTCTTTACTGCACGATTTTACCAGAATCTCCCAAGGATTTGTTTTGTTGGTAGGTCCGGCAGGTCACGGCAAGTCAACAACTTTAGCCGCTCTTATAGACGAAATTAATCATAATCGTACTGACCACATTATTACCATTGAAGACCCTATTGAATATTTATTTGTTCAGGACAGGTCTATTGTTTCCCAAAGAGAAGTCGGTCCTGATACTTTAGGATTTCATAAAGCGTTGCGGTCAGTTTTACGTCAAGACCCCGATGTTATTATGGTTGGAGAAATGCGTGATACTGTATCTATTTCAACGGCAATGACGGCGGCGGAGACGGGACATCTAGTTTTTGCGACGCTTCATACTAATTCGGCGGCGCAGACGATAGACCGCGTTCTTGACAGTTTTCCGGCCGAACAGCAAGGGCAGGCAACATCACAGCTGGCGGCTACGCTGGTAGCGATTATTTCTCAGCGTCTAATACCACGCGTTGACGGTGGCAGAGTGCCAGCAGTGGAAATCATGATTGTTAATTCCGCTATTCGCAATCTGATTCGTGAAAGAAAGACCTATCAAATTGATTTAGTAATTGAAACCAGTTCGCAAGACGGCATGGTAACTTTAAATCGTTCGTTGGCCTCCTGGGTGCAAAAAAGAGTTATTTCTTTGGAACAGGCGGAGCTTTATTCTCCCAACTCCGCCGAATTAAAAATATTATTGGAAAGAATTTCATAAACTATGAAATTAAAATATAGCGCCAGAACTAAAACAGGAGAACTGCAAATTGGATTTGTGGAGGCGGTTACCAAAGAAGCGGCCGTTAATATCTTAAACGGCCATGATTTGTATGTCTTGAGTATGGAATCAATGGAAGCGCCGATTTGGTACGGCAAGTTTTTAATTTTTTTTAATCGCGTTCGCAGAATTGACCTGATGGTTTTTACCAGGCAATTGGCCACAATGCTTGAATCGGCGGTTCCTTTAAACGACGCTTTAAAAAGTCTTTACAGGAATACTCATAATGTCGTTTTGAGAGAGGCGATTTTTGAAATTTCCACCGATATTGATTCCGGCCTTTCATTGTCGCAGTCCCTGGAAAGACACGCGAATATTTTTTCGGAATTTTACATTAATTTAATTAAATCCGCTGAAATAACGGGAAGAATTGAAGAGGCGATGAGTTTTTTGGCAGATTATTTAGAGAAAGAAACTATATTGGTTTCTAAGGTTAGAAATGCCATGATTTATCCAATTTTTGTTATAGTTTTATTTGTATTAACGGCAGGCGTATTGATGGGTTTAGTTTTTCCTCAAATTGAGCCGATTTTTCGTGACGCGAACGTGTCCTTGCCTTTAATTACCACTATTTTTTTGATTATAGGCAATTTTCTGGCTAACTGGTGGTTTGCTATTATTTTTATTTTACTCATATTTTTTATTTTGCTTTTTGATTATTTTCAAAGCGACGAAGGAAAGGTGGTTTACGACCAATTACTGTTAAGTTCACCGATTATCGGCCACTTGTTTAAGCAATTTTATGTGGCCCGTTTTGCTGACGCAACCAGTATTTTAATTAAGGGGGGCATACCGATAGCCCAAGCGATAGAAATAAGCGGTCATACCACTACCAGCATTAATTATCGGGATGCTTTGCATGAGGTGGCTGATAAAATTCGCCAAGGCCAATTATTATCCCAATCCCTTGAAGAATATGAGTTTCTTTTCCCCTCATTAGTGAGCCAAATGGTGGCGGTGGGAGAAAGCACCGGCCGTTTGTCGGAAATGTTTAACAGAATTTCTCAATTTTATACCAGAGAAGTTGATAATTTAGTCAATAATTTAGTTGAATTAATTCAGCCAAGTTTAATGATTTTAATTGGAGGATTAGTGGGTTTATTATTTGCGGCAATTCTTTTGCCGATATACAATCTAGTGCAAGTGTTTTAGGGTTGGAATTTTTAAAAACATATAGTACGATTATAAACATGAGTGAAAATAGGGCAAATAAAGGATTCACATTAATAGAAATTCTTATTGTTATTTTTATAATCGGCCTATTGGCTTCCGTTGTTTTAGTGGGCTTAGGCTCTTTTAGGCAGAGAGGCCGAGATACTAGGCGTGTTGCGGACTTGCGTTCAGTTCAAAACGGACTGGAACTTTATTACAGTAAAAATGGTTCTTATCCTCAAATCAATAATTGGGCCGGTCTTCAAAGCGAATTGGTTAATTCGGGAATTGGCATTGAAAATATTCCCAACGACCCGGACAAGAGGGCGGTTTATGAATATGCGGGCGATGGGCAGAGTTATGTCTTAAAAGCGGTTTTAGAGGACAAAAATAATTCCGTTTTGCGCGAGGATATTGATAGTTTGCAATTTGGCTCTGTTGATTGCGGTCCGGCTAGCGAAGATGACAGATATTACTGCGTTAAGTTTTAGCCCCTCGACCTTGCTCGGGACAAGCCTTTTTGTTTTTGGTTTAATGGTGGGTAGTTTTTTAAATGTGGTTGGTTTGCGTTATCAAAAACAATCTTTAGGCGGGCGTTCTTTTTGTCCTCACTGCAAAAAGAAACTAAATTGGTTTGAATTGATTCCTTTACTAAGTTTTGTTATTCAATTAGGCAAATGCCGCGGGTGCCGTAAAAAAATTTCTTGGCAATATCCGATAGTAGAGCTGATAACCGGTTTTATTTTTTTATTGCCTTTGTATTTTTATAATTATTATTATTTCCCTCCGCATGCTTATAGAGAATGGTTGGCTTTAATTTGGTTGCTGATTGCCTTGGCAATGCTTGTTCTGTCAGTTATTGATTGGCGGCAGATGATTATTCCTGACGGGATAAATATTTTTTTGGCTGTAATGGGTTTTGTTTTAATGTTTTTGGGCTCAACTTCTTTTTTAAGAAATTACAGCGAATGGCTTGCTCCGAGCCGCGTTGAAGGGCTTGCCGGCATATTTATAAATCATTTCCTTGCCGGTTTTATTGGAACGGCGTTTCTGGGAATTATTGTTCTGTTAACTTGGGGCAGGGCAATGGGCATGGGGGATGTAAAGCTGGCAGGAGCGATGGGTTTAATTTTAGGTTGGCCGGATATTACGCTGGCTTTATGCTTGTCTTTTTTAGTCGGCGGTGTTTGGGCTTCAATATTATTGTTGTTGAGAAAGAAAAAATTAAAAACCATGGTGCCTTTCGGCCCGTTTTTGGTAACCGGATTCTGGCTGGAAATATTTTTTGGCCACCAGATATTAAATTGGTATTTTAGTTTTATATAACATGTTCGAAATAAAATCCCAAGCACCAAGTTCCAAATCCCAACAAAGCCCCAAACCCCAAATTACAATACTTAATATTGGGATTTGTGATTTTAAGATTTTATTGGGATTTGGTCATTGGGATTTGGGGTTTTATTAGGTTAATTAGAAATTTAAAAATGCCATAGGGATGTACCTGTGGCATTTAGTTTTTAAAAAAATACATATGAATTAACGCGACTGTTACTCCAACAGAATTAAAAAAAGTATGAGCAGTCCACGACGAAATCATCCCCCCCTTCAGAAATACATTTGACAACAAGAGTCCGGCAACGCCAGCTATCAACATTGACGCCGGATCGCCGTGCAGTGATCCAAAAATAATTGAAAAAATAACGACTACAGACCATAAAACAACTTTGCTATCTGTGAAAAACTTTGTTAATCGTATTGGAACCCAACGAAAAATTGATTCTTCAACAAGGGGGGCTAAGACGGTTATATATAAAATGATAAACAGAAAAGTAGAGGGATTGCGAGAAGCGCTTTTTAACAAGTCCATTACAGGAGAATCATTATTAGGATCTTCGATTGGCAGATTAAGTAGACGGCTTACAAGATAATTCGCAGAGTTAATCAATATTGCGATAACTACTAAAATTAATCCATACTTTAATCCCAAAACGAATTTCGTTTTGTTGTCCACTTTTCTTTCCAGTGCTGATAGGTTTTTAAACGATCTAATGAGGACGCTATCAACTTTTTTTTATGGTGTCAAATAAGATAGAATACTATCATGGGTATGAATAGCAGAAGAGCTTTTACTTTGATAGAAATGCTGATTATCATAAGCATTCTTACCTTTTTGATTTCCGTTTTGGTTCTTTACAATAGGACCGGCGAACGGCAGTTGATTTTGTTAAGAGAAAAAGCAAATCTTATCAGCGTAATATTAAGAGCAAAATCTTTATCTTTAAATACTTTTGTGGAGAATGAGCCGACTTGTGGTTACGGAGTCGCTTTTGAAGAAAAATCTTATTTTATTTATAAGGACTTATCCAGTAATTGCCGTAATACCGACCGTGTTTACTCCGGATTGGCTTTTGGCGAAAAGCTTGACAATGAAGTTAATTCTTTAGATTACGCTTTAAA
>ERZ1292623.1953-Hain-H51-01um-R1-1953-length-19113-cov-14_pt1 | contig 19113 bp, 23 predicted proteins | sample MGYA00564398_ERZ1292623 | MGnify/ENA primary metagenome ERZ1292623 (study PRJEB36523, sample SAMEA6512633) | groundwater metagenome | collected 2019-01-07 | study: AquaDiva: Metagenomics assemblies of 32 groundwater samples | reverse complement strand
CGCAAGGCAGATCCTCAAATCCGAATCTTTTCATAGCTTTTTTATCTGAAATTTTAGAAGCATGTATTAAAAATTCTCCCATAAAATGAGTATTCCATTTCCTCAATTCAATCTTTTTCTTGCCTTGAAGAATAAGTTCCGCAAAGGGCTGTTTTAAAGAGAGTGCTTTCATCTTAACCGCCATTAATAACTCTATCTAAGCATACTGTATATGATAAAACTATTTTAAATCACTCCGCGCTTTTAACAATCCTGCTAACATTAGCAACCTTGTCCCCCTCTTTCAATCTAATTACCCTTACTCCTCTAGTATGCCTTCCTATCCTAGATATTCCTTTAACATTAAGCCTAATCGCCTGTCCTTTATCACTCACGCACAATATCTCATCATCTTCAGTAACAGTTTTAATGCCAACGACCTTTCCGTTTTTTTCGCTTATCTTCATGTTAATAACGCCCTTCCCGCCTCTGCTAATCAGCCTATATTCGCTAATCTTAGTTCTCTTGCCAAATCCATTCTCAGTAACGCTTAACAAGTCCCACTCATCATTTCCAACTTCCATTCCAACTAATTCGTCATTAATCAATTTAATTCCCCTTACTCCAGTGGCATTTCTTCCCATCTCCCTAACATCTTTTTCTAAAAATTTCACAGCCCTTCCATTCTTGCTTCCCAAAATAAACTTCATTCCAGCACCACATAATCTAACAGCAACAACCTCATCATCTTCACGCAGGTTTATAGCTAATATGCCGCCTTTTCGAGGATTGCTAAATTCCTCTAACTTAGTCTTCTTAATTATCCCTTTCTTAGTTGCGAACATCAAACCCATATTCTCTTCAAAAGTCTTAACAGGCAAAACAGCATTCATATTTTCTTTCTCTCCCAATCTCAGTAAATTAATTAAATTTGCTCCGCGTGCGTATCTGCTTGCTTCAGGAACCATAAACGCCTTTAGCCAATGAACTTTTCCTTTATTAGTAAAAAATAAGAGCTGGCTTAAATTGCTGGTAACAAACAATTCCCCAATATTATCCTCTTCTTTGACAGTCGCAGCCCTAATGCCCATGCCGCCTCTCAATTGGCTCTTATAGGTATCTAGAGGAACCTGTTTAATATACCCAGATTGAGTCACAGTTACAACAATATCCTCTTCATTAATCAAGTCTTCATCCAAAACAACTTCATCATCACCGCCAGCAATAATTTGAGTTCTTCTTTCATCCCCATACCTCTCAATAACCCCTTTAGTATCATTCTTAATTATCTCATAAACTTTGTTTTCGTCAGTAAGAATGCTTTTCAATTCATCAATCAATTTCAATAAACCCACGTATTCTTCTTCTATCTTTTTAGTTTCTAAAGAAGTCAATCTCTGCAGTTTCATATCCAGAATAGCATTAGCTTGCTCCAAGCTTAATTTAAAGCCATTAACTAAAAACTTTCTGGCAACATCAACATTCTCGCTTTCTTTTATTCCTTTGATAACAGGGTCAATATTTTCTAATGCAATCCTTAATCCTTCTAGAACATGTGTCCTCTCTTCAGACTTCTTTAAATCAAACCTAGTTCTTCTCGTAATAACATCAAACCTATGTTTTATAAATTCCTCAATTAAATTTTTCAAATTTAAAATCTTAGGCTCTTGACCAACTAAAGCAAGATTAATTACTCCAAAACTAGTTTGCAGACTGCTCAACTTATACAGCTGATTCAAAACAACCTCGCCATTAGCATCTTTTTTAAGTTCAATAACAATTCTCATTCCTCTTCTGTCGCTTTCATCTCTAATGTCATCAATGCCAACAATTCTTTTATCTTTAACCAGCTCAGCGATATTCTCTAATAGCATGCTTTTATTTACCATGTAAGGAATTTCACTAATAATTATCTTACTTCCCTCAAATTCTGCTTTAGCTCGCACAATTATTTTACCTTTCCCAGTTCTGTAAGCGCTATTTATGCCATTTTCACCTAAAATAATGCCGCCCGTAGGAAAATCAGGACCCTTTACAAACTTCATTAAATTACTAACGCTACATTCTTTATTTTCAATAAAATAAATAACCGCATCGCAAATCTCTTTAATATTATGCGGAGGAATATTAGTAGCCATTCCAACAGCAATTCCAATGCTGCCATTAATCAATAAATTTGGAATCTTGCTTGGTAATACCACAGGCTCATCTGTGGTGCTGTCATAATTTGGAATAAAATTAACGGTATCTTTTTCAAGATCGTCTAATAATTCTTCAGCAAATTTGTCTAACTTACATTCTGTGTATCTTTGCGCCGCTGGCGGATGGCCATCGATAGAACCCCAGTTGCCCTGGCCTTTAACTAGAGGATATCTCAAAGAAAAATTTTGAGTCATCCTTGCCAAAGCATCGTAAATTGCAGCATCTCCATGGGGGTGATAATGAGCTAAGCAATTTCCAACAACATTGGCAGATTTTCTAAATCCTTTATCATGGAACAATCCAGATTTATACATTGCAAATAAAATTCTTCTATGCACCGGTTTAAGTCCATCTCTTACGTCAGGAATAGCCCTGCTTATTATGACGCTCATAGCATAGTCCATATATGCCTGCTTCATCTCATCTTCAATCAGTTTTTGTTGAATTTCTTCTGGCATTTTATATATCTAAATTCTTGACCTCTTTGGCATATTTTGAGATAAATTCTTTTCTAGGTTCAACTAACTCGCCCATTAAAATAGAGAATATTTCATCCGCTTTAATAGCATCTTCTACATTAACCTGTTTCAATTTTCTTATCTCAGGATTGAGAGTGGTCTCCCAAAGTTGCTCAGGATTCATTTCACCCAATCCTTTATATCTCTGTATACTTATGTTGTCTTTTCCATTCTCCTTCAAAAATTCTTCCATCTCTCTCTCATTATATAAATAATAGACTTTCTTATGCTTTACAATTTTGTACAAAGGAGGCATAGCTATGTACAAGTAGCCCCTATCAATCAAAAGTCTCAGGTATCTATAGAAAAAAGTTAACAGTAAGGTGCATATGTGTTGTCCATCTATATCAGAGTCTACGGTTATTATAACTTTGTGGTATCTTAATTTATTAATATCAAGATCATCACCAATACTTATTCCCAAAGCAGTAATTAATGTAACAATCTCTTTATTGGAAAAAATCTTGTCTAATCTCGCCTTTTCCACGTTTAAGACTTTTCCCCTTAAAGGCAAAATCGCTTGAAATTTTCTGTCCCTGCCTCCAATGGAGCTGCCTCCTGCAGAATCCCCCTCCACAATGAACAACTCAGCCTTGGCAGGATCTTTTTCCTGGCAGTCAGCTAATTTTCCAGGCAGTCCCCCAGAAGCCAACACGCTCTTCCTTCTCGTCAATTCCCTCGCTTTCCTAGCAGCCTCTCTTGCATACGAAGCAGAAATGCATTTTCCAATTATCAATTTTGCATCTTTTGGATGCTCTTCAAAATATTCGCTTAATTTCTCAAACACAACCCTATCAACCAATCCCTTAACACTACCATTTCCTAATTTAGTCTTGGTTTGCCCTTCAAACTGCGGATTGCTTAATTTAACAGATATTATTGCAGTCAAGCCCTCTCTAACATCTTCACCTAAAACTCCTCCAGAATTCATTTTATTTTTCTTAATATAGCTATTAATAGCCCTTGTTAATGCTGTTAGAAATCCGCTATAGTGTGTTCCGCCTTCAATCGTATTAATATTATTGGCAAAACTATAGATATTCTCTCTATAACCATCATTATATTGTAAGGCAACTTCAACATCTAATCCATCGACTTTTTTTTCAAAATAAACAATTTCACCCATGCCATTTTTATTCTTATTCAAATGCCCAATAAAGCTTACAATGCCGCCTTCATAATGAAATTCTTTCTCATTCCCATCCCTTTCATCTTTAATCTTAATCTTAAGGCCCCTATTTAAAAAAGCCAGTTCTCTCAATCTTGTAGCAATAGTATCAAAGTGAAAATTCGTATCTTGGAATATTTCACTATTCGGCATAAACGTAATCTTTGTTCCCGTACCATCAGCTTTGCCAATCGCAATTGCAGGCGTTTGCGGCACTCCTTCTTCATATCTTTGTTTATAAACAGTATCGTCTCTTCTTACCTCAACCTCTAACCATTTCGACAATGCATTGGTTACAGAAATGCCAATCCCGTGCAACCCGCCAGACACTTTGTAAGTTTTATTATCAAATTTTCCGCCAGCATGCAATGTTGTCATTACAACCTCAACAGCAGATCTTTTTTCTTCAGGATGCTCATCAATTGGAATTCCTCTCCCATCATCCTCAACAGTTATACTTCCATCTTTATGGATTATAACAAAAATATTTTTGCAATAGCCAACAGCAGCCTCATCAATTCCGTTGTCAATTGCCTCATATACAATGTGATGTAAGCCCCTTAATCCAGTATCTCCAACATACATAGCTGGTCTGCGCTTAACTGCCTCTAAACCTTTCAATACAGTTATATTTGCAGCTTTATACTCTTGAGTCATCTTACTAATTTTCCTTTATTTTTTTCCTAAAAATCCCCCAACAAAAAGTCGTTATTTCTAACAAAATAAGCCTTCCAATCTTTAAAAAGCTTTCTGCCCCAAAAACCTCAAGATTTTGATACTAGAAGGCTTGTGCTATTAAAATATTTTTAGGAAAAAGTCCTTTAAAATGTATGATTTGAGTGGGAATTTTGGCATTATAGAAGAATATTTTACTCGTTGTATTTCGATTCTATTGCGTCTATATCAAATTCGCTAGCTCGATGTTCGTCGGCATCATCAACAACTACGCTTACCACATAGTTGCCATTTACATTAATATTTCCTATATCCAATCCTAGTTTGCCATTGCCACGCTCAATATCACTAGCATAAAAAAATTTTGTTATAGCTTCATCCAACCCGTTATTAATGCCATACGTGACCTCTAGATTAAAACCATCTTGCATAATAAAGCGACCATAATGAATGATAATATCATCACCAGGACCATTTTTTGGAACATTATCTTTGAATATATATGTCTGCTTCACCCACGGAAAATCTGATGGTGTTTTAAATGTAACATATTTCATATCAGGAGCCCCCAAACCAAAGGACGGATTCAAGATTTCTTGTGAGGTACCAAAACTATCCCCAACCTTATCAACGTAAGGATCGCCCCTGTCAACATCAGAACCAGAACATTGTAAATTGTTTCCGTTCCATTTAATTAAGAGAAAATTATTACTCCCCTTGCAAGATATTTGGTCGAGTATTGGGTTTCCATAATTCGGAGGTAAAAACTCCCCAGTATTTCTATTTGGGTCAGTAACAGTAAATGTCCAATTATCTTGCACATTTGCTGGGAAAGCAGGTTTGAATTCATTAATGTCGCATGACTCCCTTCCATATAATTCAAAATTTGGTAAAATTGGTGTATCCTTTACTAAATGTCCACTAGGAATGTAAAAATCAAATGAATTTTCAAATCCATGTGCCACGAAAAATCTTACATGATCCCCGCTAGTGTTCTGCAACCGAATCCAATCTGTAGCAATATCTTCTAAGCAGGGAGTTTGATCTTCACCATTATTTTCATCACCGCTTACTCTCGTAAGCTCAGTAGCAAATCTTTCTATAGCATTCAAGATCTTTCTCTTTGCAGCCGAACCGTCCTTTAAATAACTATGTAAAAAACTATGAGATTTTAATGGATGATAGTCAGAAAATGATGGGTCTGTATTCGCTACAGGGCTTCCAGGCACAATGGCATTTATTATATCGTCCCTAATCTGCACTGTTTCAACGGCATTATTTCCTAGCGGATGGGAAACTAAAGCAGGAGTGCCAACAGATACAACTCTATAATCATCTTTATTGGAGCCATCTAACAGAGTAATAGTTTGTCGAATATACAAATTGCCTTGCGAATGACCAAGGAAGATTATTTTATGCCCCTCATCAAATGCCGTTTTCACCACATTATAAAGCCAAGTAGCTTGTTCAAGATTAGGACGATACAAACCCCAGACCTCGGCTTCCTGCACCCCAGCCTCGGCAAGGTCAACAAGAAGCCCATCCCCAGAACAAAGTGCTTCTAGCGAGTTATAAAAAGGGGCTAAACGAATCAATGGGCAAACCTTTACACCATTTATTTTGACTTCAGAAAAACTTTCATTATAAAAGCCTGTTACTCCCAAATCAATATCCAACTCTTTTAATGCTCCGCGCAAAGCATACAATTGATTAATATAGTCTGGTATTGTTGTGGTTATGCCGTTAACATAAAATACAATCGGTTTGTTTATAGCTTGCGGCACCAATTTGTTTAAAAATGTGTCTGGCAAATCAAAAACAATTACATTTCCATCTAGTTCTCTGCTAGCGTCTTCTAGTTTGTCCATTCTTCCTGCAGTTTTTATGTTTGATGCTAAATCCTGCTCTACTAAACTCATCGCTCTATCCGCACCATATTTTGCATACCTCTCTCCTATCGCAGAGAATAAATCATCAATGCGATGTCTTGCATCACTCGGATTTTCTAATAAGTTTTCTAAAGAACTAGTAAAATTATCGTCACCGTCAGTATCACCATTTCCCCCAGATCCAGGTAGTGTATCAGGACATCCATCAGTATCCTGGTAACCATTAAAAGTCTCTTGCTGAGTCACGCATCCATCAATACTGTCTGATATCCCATCGTTGTCAGCGTCCCCGTCCCGCTGCGGACACCCGCTAACATTAAAGCCAATAGCAGCAGAAGCAGCACCTATCAAGAGTTTATTTTTAATTTTCCTAAACATGGCCTATAATAGCTTAAAAAACTTAATAAAACTTTCTTAACTCTAAAAAGTAATGAAAACAGTCATTCTAGATACCAGTTTTATCTTAAATGCCATAAAAAACCATATCGACATAGAGCAATCGTTAAAAACGCTCTGCCCATACCATATAAATATCTCAATTTTAGACAAGACGCTTAACGAGCTAGAGAACAAGCCGCTGTCAAGTATAGCAATAGAAATTGTATTAAAATTTAATATCATAAAAACAAGCAAGCAAAAATCAGTAGACGATTTAATTCTAGATTACGTAAAAACGCATAAAAACACAATTATAGCCACACAAGACAAAGAACTAAAGGAAAAGCTTAAAAAGGCAAAAATAGCAATCATTACCATAAGGCAACAAAAGCATCTTATCTTTGTCTGAGGAATGCACTATGTTTTATGAAATAGAAGCCAGAAGCCACGTTCGTGTTTCTCCAAGCGATTTTACAGAAGAGCCAAAAAAAGCCATCCTAAAAAGGCTTAGTGAACAATTTACTAATTTTGTATCAAAAAATATAGGCATAGCTATTGGAGTAACAGAAGTAATCTCAATTGGCGACGGCGTGATAATTCCCGGCGACGGAGCAGCTTATTACGATACAGTTTATAAGTTATTAATCTTCAAGCCGGAATTACAGGAAGTAGTGCACGGAACCCTGACAGAAATTGCAGACTTTGGAGCATTTATCAACTTAGGTCCAATTGATGGCATGATCCACATATCACAAACAATGGACGATTATGTGAGTTTTAGTAAAGTAGGCGTCTTAACGGGAAAAGAAACAAAAAAAGTTCTTAAAGTAGGAGACAAATGTCGTGCAAGAATAATTGCTATCTCGCACAAAGAGATTCAAAATCCAAAAATAGGACTTACAATGAGGCAGCCTTCGCTTGGAGCATTAACTTGGATTGAAGAAGAGTTAAAAAAACAAAAAAAAGAAAAAAAGGAAGCAAAAGCTGAGAAGAAAAAATGATCGTTGAAGCCCACGTAAATGGATTTTTTGGAAGATTAGAAAGATACGTAAATGATAATTGGAATGCAATGTTAGAAAATGGCCAAAGGAGTATTGTATAAGGAATAAAAATATTAATAAATACAATTTTTACTTTATAAGCAAAATGGAAATAGAAGAAATAAAAAAGCAGTATAAAGACGAATGGGTACTTATTGAAGTCACAAAGATAGATAAACAGGGAGAACCGTCAGAAGGCAAGGTCATCGCACACAGTAGGAATAGGGATGACACATATGAAGCAATGAAACAATCCAAATCTAAAGATATTGCCCATTTTTATACTGGAAAAATTCCAAAAAAAGGTTACGCGGTTGCATTCTGATGGGTAAAATAAATTTCAACAAAGAATCTAATGTCATTGATGTCCATATTGAAATAAAGAATGGCAACAAAACACTAAGACCAAAAATGGCGTTAGATACAGGAGCAACATTTGTTATGATTCCTTTAGAAATTGCTGAAACTCTAGGGTTGCATCCAGAATTATCACAGGAGAAAACAGAAATGATAACTGCATCAGGCGTAGAAAAAGTTCCAATTGTAACTCTAAAATTAGTGCGTTTCGCTGGAAAAGAAGTCACCAATGTTAAAGCCATAGTTCATGATCTGCCTCAAAAAAGTTATGTTGATGGCTTATTAGGTCTAAGTTTTTTAAGAAATTTTAACATATCAATAAATTTTAAAGAGGGTTTTATTGAACTAAACTAAAATGGCCAAAAAAGTATGTAAAAAATGCAAAATCTTTGTAGAAGGGAAGGAATGCCCAATCTGCAAAGGAAATATATTTAGTGAAAACTGGAAAGGAAAGCTTATTATACTGGATCCTGTAAAGTCCGAGATTGCGCAAAAAATAAAAATACATGCTAAAGGAGAATACGCAATAAAAGTTAGGTAAAATGGGACAATTAGCAAGCTATATACAAAATGCAAACGAAAATCATTCAGGAAAAATCTAATAATTTTTTTGATAGGAAAGAAATAGAAATAGAAGCTACCTACGAAAAAGCAACTCCTAGTGAAGCAGAAATAAAAAAACAAATTTCAACAAACCTAAAAGTTAATGAAGAAGTAATCCAAATTAAAAAAATACATCAAGTCTTTGGCGCCAGAAAGGCAAAAATCTCCGCCCACATTTATAAAACTCCAGAGCAATTAAAAAAGATTGAGTTTAAAAACAAAAAGAAAAAGGAAGCCAAACTAGAACCAAAACAAGAGGAAAAGAAATAATGGCAGGCAAGAAGAAACCAAAAAATAAAGCCCCAAGCAGAAGATATAAAAAATATCAAATAGTTGGAGATATGGTGACTAGACAAAAAACCTGTCCAAAATGTGGTCCAGCCATGTTTCTGGCAACCCATAAAGATAGGTATACATGCGGTTTTTGCGGCTATTGCGAATTCAATAAAAAATAAACTTACCACTATAGAATTATTAACTAAATTTTAAAACCTCGGATTTATTAAACTCTTATGCCATACAGGGAAACGTTAATGCAATTGCTAGAGTTCCTAGATGTTTATATTGGCAATTTTCTCTTACCGAGATTGAAATTAATCACCACAACACCATTCACGCACCCGGACCTTCTTTGGCTCGTAATACCTTTGATCTTTGTTTTATTCGCAATTCAGTTATACTTCGGCAGGAACAGAACAGAGCAATTGGGTTGGAACACGGCCTTTGGCAATTCAATTTCATTGTTTTGGGTCATTGTTTTACTGTTAAGATTCACCATTGCAGATGCGCGCATCTCAGAACTCTTCCAGGGTCGCACCTCTAAAGAATTAATACTTATTGGCATATTAGCTATATGGACGATATTGTTATTAGCTTCAGACTTTTATCACGCATTACCCAAAAAACTGGCATTTTTGCTTTCATCCTCAATTCCAATCAATACAATGGCCTTTTTATTCATAGTAATAATCTTGGGCGATGTACCAATTGATTGGACAACTTTTGTAGCAGGGTTTGTTCTTCTTATCCTAGCTGCAATATTCTTCAAAGTAATGCGTTCCGTGATAAAGCCCTCACCATCAGCAGAAAAAACACTGGAAAGGAAGGCCTTGGAGAAAAAACGACATAATGAGTTAAGAAAAGAGAGAATCAAAAGAAAAATAGAAAAAATAGAAGGAAAAATTAAACAAGAAGCGAGAGACGTAAAAAGAAAAATAATGAAATCCTAAATTAGATTTAGTATCACAAAGCCCAGCATTTATAGCTAAATTATAAGTAGCTTTAGCATCAATCTTGAAAAGAATATACCTAATTGCAGTTTCATAAAATCCCATACCATTAAAAATAATCTTGAAAATAAATTATAAAGATTTGCTTAAATATAGTTAACTATTTAAAACAAAAAACTCTTATAGCTAACCATGTACAAAAAGATAAGGCCATACAAAAACGGTTATTTAAAAGTTTCAGATGGTCACAAATTGTACTATGAATTATGCGGGAACAAAAAAGGAATTCCAGTTATCTTCCTCCACGGAGGGCCAGGAGCAGGCATATCCTCAGATCATAGAAGATACTTTAATCCTAAAGCATATCATATTATCTTGTTTGATCAAAGAGGCTCAGGAAAAAGCAAGCCATTTGCATCTTTAAAAGCGAATACAACAAAGAAGCTGGTCCAAGACACAAGAGCAATATTAAAACTCCTAAAAATAAAAAAAGTCTTCTTATTTGGAGGTTCATGGGGGTCTACTTTAGCCTTGGTTTATGCAATTAAATATCCAGAAACAGTCTTGGGAATGTGCTTAAGAGGAATATTTCTCGCCAGACCTATGGACGACAGATATTTCTTAACCCAGTCTAAATTTGTTAATCCAGAGGCTTACCATAGATTAATGAACTTAGTTCCAAAAAGATACAAAAATAACGTTCTTGCTTATTTTCATAAGCAAATGCTTTCAAAAAATAAAGCAACCAGAAAAAAATATACCTACGAATGGTCTTTCTACGAGATCTCTATTTCAAAATTAAAAATAACTCAAGATCAAGTAAAAAAATCTCTTAAAAAGTTTTCATACAAATCAATGTCACCAATAGAGGTTTATTACTTGAAAAATAATTGTTTCCTGCCAAAAAATTACATATTAAAAAATACAAGCAAAATAAAAAACATTCCAATATCAATAGTCCATGGAAAATATGACTTAATTTGCCCGCCAGAAGCAGCCTATGCGTTGCATAAAAAACTAAGAAACTCAAAACTGCATTTTGTACTAGCAGGCCATTCATCCTCTGAACCAGAAATTCAACAAAAATTAGTTTCAGAAATGAATCGGTTTGCCAAAGTAATATAAGTAGATAACAAATGATTTTTATCCTTTAAAATGGAACACACAGGTATAACAATAATAGGCGCAGGTATTGTTGGTTTAGCAATAGCTTCAGAACTATCAAAAAAAAGAGAGATAGTAGTTATAGAAAAACATGAAAGGGCAGGAAAAGAAATCAGTTCGAGAAATAGTGAGATTATTCACTCCGGTCTCTATTATAAAAAAGACTCTCTGAAAGCCAAGCTATGTGTTGAGGGAAAAAATCTGCTCTATGAGTTATGCGAAAGATTTAATATCCCGCATAGAAGAACCGGGAAGTTAATAGTTGCGGCAAATATTGCAGAAATACCTTGCCTAGAGAGACTTCTTGCGCAAGGGCAGGAAAATGGTGTTTTAGATCTTGAACTACTAACAAGAACGCAAGCTGGAAGGTTAGAGCCGAACGTCAACACATGCGGAGCATTATTCTCCAAATCCACAGGGATTGTTGATATTCATAAATTAATGGATCTTTTTCAGTTTCAGGCAACTTCAAACGAATCAATTATTGCATATAACTCAGAAGTAACAGGAATAGAAAAATCCCCTAGCGGTTATGTATTGCAAATAAAAAGTGGTACTGAAACATGCCACTTGGCAAGCCAAGTGGTAATTAATTCTGCTGGCCTGCACGCAGATAAACTAGCAGAATTAGCTGGAATTGATATAAAGGCTTCAAGATACAAAATTCATTTTTGCAAGGGAGAGTATTTCATAGTCAGAAACGCTAAAGATCGCATAAGGCATCTTATCTATCCACTTCCAGAAGAAAACCTAAGGGGATTGGGAATTCATGCTACTTTGGACCTTGACGGCGAGCTAAGGCTTGGACCAAATGCTTTCTATGTTGATGTTATTGATTATGATGTAAACCCCGACCACAGAAAAAAATTTTTTGAATTTGGAAAGTTGTATTTTCCATTTTTAAAAGAAGATGATTTGCAGCCAGGATTCTCTGGCATCAGGCCAAAACTTCAAGGACAGGGTGAAGGTTATAGGGATTTTGTTATTGCCAACGAAAATGAAAAAGGATTGCCAGGTTTCATAAATCTCGTTGGTATAGAATCCCCAGGCCTAACTTGTTCACCAGCTATTGCGAGATATGTAAAGAATATTATTGATGCGGTTATATAAAAAAGCATCAGCACACTTTTCCATGTTTTTGAAAATATTTTTGATGGTGCTCCTCAGCTTTAAAAAACTTGCCGGCAGGAACAATTTCAGTAACAATTTTCTTCTTGTAAGTCACTTGCACCTCTTTTCTAGACTTTTCAGCTGCTTTTTTCTGCTGTTGGCTGTGGTAAAATATTACGGATCTGTATTGGGTTCCTATGTCAAAACCCTGCCTATTTAGTGTAGTTGGATTGTGATTATTCCAAAATACTTGCAATAAGCCCCCATACGAAACTTTTGAAGGATCAAACTCGACTTGAACAACTTCAGCATGTCCTGTTCTATCGCTGCAAACCTCCTTGTACGTGGGATTTAGATACTTTTTCTCATCCCCACCCATATAGCCAACAGTTGTAGATAAAACTCCCTTTACTCTGGAAAAAGCGTATTCAACATGCCAAAAACATCCAGCTCCGAATGTAGCTATTTCTTTCTTCATTATCTTAAATTTAAATTCGAAATTAATAAACCTTATCTATAACCTAAAAAACTAAATTTTTACTAAAAATGAATAAAACAGAGTTAATGCGCAAGAGATGCAAGCCGTGCGAAGGCAATGTCCCCCAATTAACTATATTGCAATCAGAAGAATATCTAAAACAAGCTAAAGGCTGGACTCTCGAAGGCAAAAGAATTACAAAAAAATTCAAGTTCAAAAATTTTAAAGAAACAATGAAATTCGTAAATAAAGTGGCAGACCTGGCAGAAAGAGAGGGCCATCATCCAGATATGGAAGTTTCTTATGGGTATGTAATTATTAACCTAACAACGCACGCAATAAATGGACTGTCAGAAAATGATTTTATTCTTGCTGTAAAGATAAACCAGTTAAATTTTTAAATATTACCCTTTGCACAATCATTATGATATGTCAAACCGCGCTCGCAAGATTAAAACAGAAAAACCATGATAGGTTTCTAGAAAAAATAGTGCGAGACGGACTTTATCGAAGAATTAGTGTTTTAGAAGATCAACAAGATTTAAAAACGAAAATTTGGAAAGAGCCATATTTTACTACAAAAGGGATTGTTATCAACAGAGACCTTATTGGTTTTAGGGAAAATTTAGGCCAACCAGATCTGCTAATATACGTTGAGTCACCAGTGAACAAGGTTATAGTCCTCGAGGTAAAGTTAAGCAATAATAAAGACTTAATTATGAAAATGATGGAAGAATTAGAGAACTACCGTGCGTATATAGATTCACATAGAAATGATTTGTACAAGTTTTTAAATGAGGGAGGAATTAATCCTATAGACATAGATAATTTACAAATAGGATTCAGCGGAATTGTCTCTACACAGCGTGGCCGCAGTCTAAAAGAGGTTACGTACTTCGAATTGGGACAATCTTAATTTCTTTCATATCTCCCCATCAATACAGCTTTCTCAATAATATGTCCTTCCATAGCTTCTAACAATTCTTTTTTTGTGGAACCTTCTTCTAAATCCAGCTCGGTATCCAAGGCAAATAATTTGAGAAAATATCTATGCTCTCTATCAGGAGGGCAAGGCCCGCCATATCCTAATTTTCCAGAAGTAGTCATGCCCTGCACACCCCCAGGTTCACTACCTTCAGCAATTTCTTTAACGTCTGGCTTCATATTAAACACCACCCAATGATCCCACATTCCATCTTTTCTAATGTGTTTTGGAACATCAGGATCTTCCATAATTAATACCAAACTTTTAGTATTTTTTGGCACATTTGAAATGTTTAATGGAGGAGAAATGTTTTCACCATCACAGGTATATTTGCTAGGAATTTTTCCTTCATGTTTAAAAGCAGAGCTTGATAACTTCATTTTTATCCCAATATAAATTATTCAAAGTATTTATAAATTAATCCATTTCATTCGCAGCAATGGTAAAAGTCCTAGGTGTCGATGAAGCCGGGAGTTTCATTAGTTAAAATTAATTAAAACCCGAAAGGTCCTGTCATCGGCCCATTAGTATTAGCAGGAGTAATGTTAGAAGAAAAAGAAATAAATAGAAAACTTAAAGGAGCAAAAGATTCAAAAAAATTATCTAAAAAACAAAGAGAGGCCCTCTACAAAAAATTCATTAAGACAATAACCTACAAAATAATTATAGTAGAGCCTTCAGAAATTGACGCAGCCTTAATATCCCAAGAACTAAACCTAAACTGGCTAGAAGCACACAAAACAGCAGAAATTATTAATGAACTAAATCCAGAAAAAGCATATATAGACTGTCCCTCTCCAAATAAAAAAAAATACGGGGATTATTTAAGAAAATTATTAAGCAACAAAGACGTCGAATTAGTAGTTGAGCACAAAGCTGAAAAATATCCAATAGTTGCCGCAGCAAGTATAATCGCAAAAGCAACAAGAGATAAAGAAATAGATGAATTGCAAAAAAAATTCGATACACCAATAGGTCCAGGCTACCCAAGCAATGTCATAACTCAAAAATTCCTGAGAGAGAACTGGGATAAGCACCCAGAAATATTCAGAAAATCCTGGATTTCTTGGAAAAATCATAAAAATAAAAAAGAACAAAAAACTTTAGATAGTTTTAGCGAATAACTCGTTAGATTACCACTTATCTATAGTTAGAAAATATTAATAAAGCACTTAAAACCAGATTAAAATAAATAAAGGGGGGAAATTAAATGGGTCTGTTTAAGAGAAAATCTGTTCCTGAACTAAAGCCACAAAAAAGACGCGATTCTTTTCCAGAATTTCCAAAATATGAATCTTCATTGCCAGAAATCCCCAAATATGAATCTGCATTAGAAGACTTTCCAAAATTTAAATCATTGCCACGGCCAGAATTTCCTAAACCGCAATACCAAAAAAATGAGCAATTCGAGATTCCACGGAGAATGCCTGATAAAATAGAATTACTCTCTCCTGAAAAAGAGGAGTTTTATCCTAGGATGCTAGATCAATTTAATCCCATGCCTTCGTCTCATCAATCTCCATCTGAGTCGAATCAAATCTTTGTAAAGCTTTCAGACTACAGGAAATCATTAAACAATCTAAGGGAAATCAAAAGAATGCTTGATGAAGCAGAGAAACTAATGGCAGACATACAGAGATTAAAGTCAGAAGAAGATAAGCAATTGTCTCAGTGGCAGCAAGAAATAAACGAAGTCAAATCAAAACTTATGGATGTAGATAAGGATTTATTTGAATACCAATGAAAAGCGAAGTCAATGTTAGATTAGACAACAGTAAGCATAAAAGAAAATTAATCCTAGAGTCAGCGAGAAGCATGGCCTTAACTCTAAAAGATTATAGGTATTTACAGGAGATTAAGCAACTGAAAAAAAGAAAGATACAAACTCTTCAAAGGCTGATGCGCGAAATAGATGAAAAAATTAAACAAATAGATCTCAAAGATATTCAAGGATTTAGGCCAAAAGAGCAAAAAGAAAAAGTAATAGAAGAAGAGCAAGAACCAATACTTAAGGAAAAATATCTTGTCGGTGACCAAATATCACAAGACCTGGCAGAAATAGAAAGAAAACTTAACTCTTTATAATGCTAAGAAAATTTAATAACGAGCAGTTTATTGTTTTCTGAAATAATGAAAAAGAAAATAAGTTATCCGCCCTTGGTTACTACAAGGATGAAGAAATAAAAAACTGGATAAAAAATGGCAAAATACGCAAATTCAAAAGATAAATTAGAGTACAAACTAACTGATAATAGAGGGGCATAGGAAACTGTTAATGGCAATTGGCAATCTCTAATCATTCTAATTAAGCTTAAAAGAAAACTTAACTCGTTACAGCAAATCTTTTAAATTATTAAAATACAAAATAATTAATGAAAGCTTCTGAATTAAAAAGGAAATACATAGAATTTTTTAAACAATATAATCACAAAGAAATTCCAAATGCTTCTTTAATCCCAGAAAACGATCCAACAGTTCTTTTTACAACAGCAGGCATGCACCCATTAGTGCCTTTTCTAGCAGGTCAAAAACATCCGGCAGGAAAAAAATTGGTAAATGTGCAAAGGTGCATAAGAACAGGCGATATCCATGAAGTAGGGAACGATTACCATTTAACTTTCTTTGAGATGCTTGGAAACTGGTCTTTAGGAGATTATTTTAAAGAAGAAGCTATCAAAATGAGCTATGAATTCCTCACAAGCAAAAAATGGCTTAATCTCTCTCCTGAAAAATTAGCTATAAGTGTATTTAAAGGCGATAAGGACGCTCCAAGAGACGAAGAATCTGCAAAAATTTGGATTAAACTAGGAATGCCGAGAGAAAGGATAGCTTATCTGCCAAAGAAAGATAATTGGTGGGGCCCTGCAGGACTAACCGGACCTTGTGGCCCAGACACAGAAATGTTTTATTGGAATTCACATAAACCAGTGCCAAAAAAATTTAATCCTTCAAATAAAAACTGGGTTGAAATCTGGAATGATGTTTTCATGCAGTATGAAAAAACAAAAGATGCAAAATACGCTCCACTAAAACAAAAAAACGTTGACACCGGAATGGGTGTTGAAAGAACAGTAACAGTTCTTCAGAAAAAAAACTCAGTTTACGAAACAGAGTTATTCTTTCCAATTATCAATAAGATAAAGCAGCTAACAAAAACAAAGAACAAAAAGTCAATTAGAATTATAGCAGATCATCTAAAAGCCTCAGTATTTATCCTAGCAGAGAGAGTTCATCCGTCAAATCTAGAGCAGGGCTACGTCCTCAGAAGGCTAATAAGAACTTCAATCAGGCATGGTAGGCTATTGGGGATTGAGAGTGACTTTACAACCCCAATAGCAAAAGAAGTAATTAAAATCTATCCAGAATATGAGATATTAAATAAAAACAAAGACTTTATCTTTATGCAATTGAAGAAAGAAGAAGAAAAATTCAAAAAAACATTAAGTTTAGGATTAAGGCAATTTGAAAAACTAATCAAAAACAAAAAAATCACAGGCAAAGGCGCATTCATCTTATTCTCCACATACGGCTTTCCCCTAGAAATGACCGAAGACCTGGCAAAAGAGCATAAAATAAAACTAAATAAAAAAGAATTTGAAAAAGAATTCAAAAAACACCAAGAATTATCAAGAACTGCAACCAAAGGAAGATTCAGGTCTGGATTAATTGATGCATCAGAAACAACAACCAAGCTCCATACAGCGACGCATTTGCTCCATGCAGCCCTAAGACAAATTTTAGGTAAGCATGTTCAGCAAAAAGGATCAAACATTACTCCAGAAAGACTGAGATTTGATTTCTCGCATGATAAAAAATTAACGCAAGAGGAAATTAAAAAAATAGAAACTCTTGTAAATAAAAAAATAAAAGAAAGTTTGCCTATAGCAAGCGAAGAAATGACTCCAGAAGAAGCAAAAAAACAAGGCGCTTTAGGATTCTTCGAGCACAAATACGGAGATAAAGTCTCAGTTTACACAATAAAGGGTTTCTCAAAAGAGATCTGTACAGGTCCGCATGTAAAAAACACAAAAGAAATTGGAAAATTCAAAATCATCAAAGAAGAAGCTGTAGCGTCTGGAATAAGAAGAATAAAAGCAATAATAAAAAAATAGTTTTTATCAATAACCTCCGAGAATTAATACGTTATTACCTTCTGCGTTTTTGATAACAGTCTCTACAGAAGACTTCTCTGCCTTCTACAGGCTTAAAAGGAACTTCTGCTTCTTGACCGCAACTGGAACAAGTGATCTTATGCATCCTTCGTTCCCCAAACTGCTGTTTTTGAAACATTTACTTTCTACTCCATTTAATTAGTTATACCCTCGGAAATCTTATAAAAATCCATAGTATACTAAGATAGAACCTTATTTTGCTCTTTATAAAACTATGTTTTTTAATCTAGAAATTGTAGCAAAACCAGCTTTAAATAGTACATAGATTTATTAAAATAATATGCAAGTCGGTTTAGTAGGAAAACCTAGTGCCGGCAAATCAACATTTTTTAAGGCCGCCACATTAGCAGAAGTAGAAATAGCCAATTTTCCTTTTACAACAATAAAGCCCAACATGGGAATAGGCTACGTAAAAATAAAAGATCCCGCGATAGAATTCAATAAGAAATCAAACCCAAGAGAAGGCTATATTTTAGGAGACTTTAGATTTGTGCCAATTCAAATAATAGATGTAGCTGGCTTAGTAGAAGGGGCTCATCAAGGCAAGGGTTTGGGATTGGAATTTCTCAATGATCTGAACCAAGCAGATCTCTTAATTCATATTGTCGATATCTCTGGCTCAACAAATGAAAAAGGAGAGCCAGTGCCACCCATGACACATGATCCAACTAAAGACGTATTATTCTTAGAAAACGAATTAGATCACTGGCATTTTAATATCTTAAAAAAAGGCTGGGAAAAATTTGTAAAAACTATAAACCAAGATAATCAAAACATTAAAGCAGCATTGGCAAAACAACTCTCAGGACTAAAAATTACAGAAGAAACAATAGAAGACTCAATAAAAGAATTAAGATTAACCCACCATCCTTCGGAGTGGTCGGACAAAGACCTTTTCGATTTAGCCTCTCTTTTAAGAAAAAAAACCAAGCCGATCTTGATTGCAGCGAACAAAATTGATATTCAAGGCTCTGAAATGAATCTTCATAAGCTTCAAAAAAACTATCCAGGTTTAAAGATAATATCTTGTTCAGCAGAATCAGAATTAGCATTAAAAGAAGCTGCTAAACATAATTTAATCAAATATACCCCAGGCGAAAGCAGTTTTGAAATAATATCCAAAAGTATTAATGAAAAACAAAAAAAAGCATTAGAATTTATTAAAA
>ERZ1292623.1575-Hain-H51-01um-R1-1575-length-21752-cov-13_pt1 | contig 19120 bp, 14 predicted proteins | sample MGYA00564398_ERZ1292623 | MGnify/ENA primary metagenome ERZ1292623 (study PRJEB36523, sample SAMEA6512633) | groundwater metagenome | collected 2019-01-07 | study: AquaDiva: Metagenomics assemblies of 32 groundwater samples | reverse complement strand
TGGCACTATTTTAGTACCCGAAGTTTTAAAAAAATACTTGAGTTTTGAGAAAATAAATTCAAGATGACAGAAATTTTAATTCTTCATGGCTGGGGTTCTTCCTCTGCGAAATGGGAAGAGGTCAAAGGAATTTTGGTTCGCTATGGTATAAAAGTTTTTGTTCCTGATTTACCTGGTTTTGGATATTCTCAAGCGCCTTCCCGGGCTTGGGCAGTAGATGATTATGTTGAGTGGGTAAGAGAATTTTGCGAGAAAAACAACCTTTCTCAATTTTTTTTATTGGGCCATTCTTTTGGTGGAACTGTGGCGGTTAAGTTTTCTTTAAAATATCCTGAAAAAATTAAAAAGTTGTTTTTAGTAGCCCCAGCCATTATTAGAAGAAAATCGTTTCAAAAAGAAACTATAAAGAAAACAGCCAGTTTTTTCTCTTTTCTGCCAAGCTTTATTAAAAAAATAATATATAAACTGCTGATTAGAAGTGATTATCCTGCAACTTTTGGTGTAATGCGAGAAACTTATCTGAAAATTATTCAAGAAAACCTTTCTTCTTATCTATCTGAAATTAAAGTGCCGACAATCATTATCTGGGGGGAGCGAGATATTATTACTCCTTTTAGCGACGCTCATTTCATAAAGGAAAAAATCCCCGGATCCAAACTGAAAACTTTTCCTGATGTTGGCCATAGTTTGCATAAGGAAGCTCCCGCTCAATTAGTCCAGAATATTTTACAAGACTTACAATAGTTTTATGTTTTATTTTTTAAGTTTTTTTTGGTTTTTACGTGAAGTAAGGACTCTTTTTTTCTGGATTTACCTTTGGCAGTTGAAAGAATATCATTGGGGGAGATTTATAGACCATTTTAGGACTGAGAAAGGGAAGAAATTATTCTGGAATCCAGTTTTTGTTATAAAGATTTTGTTGCTTTTTTATGCTTCTTTTTTAGGTTTGAGTAAATTATTATTACCTTGGCATTTTTATGTTAATTGGATATTTATTTTATCATTTATTTATTTTTTGGAATCTTTGAAAGGATTAAAAGAAATTTTTCAGGATACTTTAAAAAGACCAGTTTTGACACAAAAAACTTCGGTTTTGATTTCCCTTCTTTTAGCTGTTAATTTTTTATTCCTTTATATTTTATTTCAAACTTTTTACTTTGTTTCTTTTCAAAACCTTTATTGGTTTGCTTTCTATTTTTTAATTTTTGATATTTCGGCTCCCGTAATTACGACCATTGTCGTTTTTTTAATTCATCCCTTGAGTGTAATTTTTTTCCGTAACCCCTTAATCAAAAAAGCCAAAAAGAAAAGGGAAAAAATGAAGAACCTTTTAGTTATTGGCATTACTGGCTCTTTTGGTAAAACTTCCACCAAAGATTTTTTAGCCGCCATCTTATCTGAAAAGTTTAAAGTTCTTAAAACCAAAGAACATCAAAATTCAGAAGTTGGAATATCGTCTTGTATATTGAATGAATTAAAAGAGAATCACGAAATATTCGTAGTAGAAATGGGGGCTTACAATAAGGGCGGAATTAAATTTTTATCTGATATTGTAAAACCTAAGATCGGTATTGTAACTGGTATTAATGAGCAGCATTTGGCGACCTTTGGCTCAATGGAAAATCTATTATCTGCTGAGGGGGGAAAGGAACTAATTGATAGCTTGCCAGGGGACGGAGTAGTTTTTTTGAACGGTAGAAACAAATATTGCTTAGGACTTTATGAAAAAACCAAAATCAAAAAGAAGCTTTACGGCGAAAATATTAAATTGGCTGGTTTAGAGAATATTGAAGGGGCAAAGCTGGTGGCAGAAGAATTTGGAATGACCGAGGAGGAAATTAAAAAATCTCTTGAGAAAATAGAAAACCAGTTCCCCGGAATTGAAATTAAGAAAAACAAAGCTGGATTAAATATAATTCAGGCTACTTATTCAGCTAATCCAGATGGCGTTATTTCCCACCTGGATTATCTCAAAACTTTCAGTGGCAGAAAAATTATAGTAATGCCTTGTTTGATTGAGTTAGGAAATGCTTCAGGCGAGGTTCATTGCAAGATCGGCGAAAAAATTTCTGAAGTTTGCGATTTGGCTATAATCACGACAAAGGACAAATTTAACGAAATTCAAGAGAAAACCGGCAACAAGGCTATTTTTATGGATGATCCAAAAGAGATTTTTGAAAAAATTAAAAATTTCTTAAAAGAAGAAGATAACCTGCTTTTGGAGGGTAGAGTGCCAAGGAGATTAATGAATTTATTGGGAATCGGTTAATTTTATGATAAAGCCAATTTCTATATCTTTATCGCCCAATACAGAGAAAGATGATGTTTTTTTAGCTTTAAAATTACTTTTTCAGCCTTGGCGTTGGAAAAGAGGCGAGGCGGTTGAAAGATTAGAAAAAGAATTTAAGGATTATTTAGGCGTAAAGTACGCTTTTTCATTTAATAGCGGGAGGTCATCTTTAATGGCTGTTTTTAATTCTTTGGATTTGGAAAAAAACAGTGAAATTCTCCTTCAAGCTTTTACTTGTAATGCCGTTCCAAACCCAATTTTGTGGTCAGATATCAAACCGATCTATGTAGATTGCGATGAAAATACCTTCAATATTGACATTGAGGATTTAAAAAAGAAAATCGGGCCAAAAAGTAAAGCTGTAATAGTTCAGCATACCTTCGGCCTTCCGGCAAACTTAGATGAAGTTATAAAAATTTGTGATCAAAATAATTTAGTTTTAATTGAAGATTGCGCTCATGCTCTTGGCGCGACTTACAATGGGAAAAAGCTGGGAACTCTCTCTAAAGCTGCTTTTTTCAGTTTTTCTAGGGATAAGATAATATCTTCTGTTTATGGTGGAATAGCGGTAACGAATAATGATATTTTAGCTCAAAGAATAAAAGAATTTCAAAAGAAAATTAGCTACCCGTCTTTCTTTTGGGTTTTTCAACAATTGCTACACCCAGTTTTGATGAATTATTTGATTTTGCCTACATATCGAATCTTTGGAAAATATTTATTAATTATTTTTCAATGGCTTCAGATTTTATCAAAAGCAGTGCACTGGAAAGAAAAAAGAGGTGAGAAGCCTTCCTATTTTCCAAAACGTTTTCCTAATGCCTTGGCAATTTTGGCTCAAAATCAATTTAAAAAACTGGAAAAATTGAATAATCATAGAAAGAAAATAGCCGCTTTTTATAAAGAAGAACTTTTGAGTACGGAGTATAAACTACCAAATACGCTTGAAGGAAGTGTTTTTCTTCGATTACCCATCAGACATCCAAAAAGCCGCCAGATTGTAAAAGACGCATGGCGTAATAATATATTAATAGGGGATTGGTACGATAAAGTTATTGCGCCCCACGATACAAAATTGGAGAAAATGAAATATGAAATAGGTTCTTGCCCAAAAGCTGAAGAATTAACAAAAGAAACCTTTAATTTGCCAACCCATATTAACATTTCAGAAATTGAAGCAAGGGCGATCTTAAGTTTTCTTAAAAGATATGGAAATTAAGGATATTCAAGATAAAAATGTTTGGGAAGATTTTTTGGTAAAATGTGAAGAGAAAACTTTTCTTCAGAGTTGGAATTGGGGAGAATTTCAACAAAATATTGGCAATAGAATTTGGAGATTCGGTCTGTATCAAAATGGAATATTAGTTTGTCTTGCCTTTATAACAAAAATAGAGGCAAAAAGGGGTAAGTTTCTTTTAATCCAGCACGGACCCACCGTATTTAAAATTGAGGCAGGCGGACCAATTTTTAAATTAGATATTCTCAAAGTCTTATTGGAAAAATTGAAGGTAATTGCCAGAGAAGAAAATTGCAGCTTTATTAGAATTAATCCTTTGTGGGAGAAAAACCGAGAGAATCAGAGTATTTTGAAAAATCTGGGGTTCAGGGAGGCTCCGCTTCATGCCAATGCTTATGAAGCCACTTGGAAATTAGATATTGCTCTTTCAGAAGAGGAAATTCTAAAGAATATGCGAAAAACCACTCGTTATCTTATTCGTCAAGCATTGAAAATCCCTGAGCTTGAAATTGTAAAAAGCGAGGCAATGGAGCATATTAATCTTTTCCAAGAATTAAACTTGGCAGTTTCTAAATATCAAAAATTTATTCCTTTTCCTTCAGATTTCGTTAAGAACGAATTTGATATTTTTCTTAGAGATAAGCAAGCTCTACTTTTTTTTGGAAAATACGAAAAAGAAGTTATAGCTTCTGCTTTAATTATTTTTTGGTCTGATATTGCTTTTTATCATCAAGCAGCCCTCCATCCAAAATATCATAAAACACCAATAGCTTATTTTTTACAATGGGAGGCAATTAAAGAGGCAAAAAAAAGAGGTTGTAGAATCTACGATTTCTGGGGATATATTGACCCCCAAAAAAACCCTTCGCATCCTTGGGCCGGACCGACTTTGTTTAAAATGGGTTTTGGCGGATATAAGAAAGAATATGTTCAAACCCAAGACTACCCCTTGTCTTTTAAATATTTCTTAACCTATATTTTTGAAAAATTAAGAAAAATTAAGAGAAGACTTTAAGAGCCATGGTCAGGAGATTTAGAAAACCATATAGAATAAGAAAGAAAAAATCGGTTTTTAAAATATTGTTCAAAAGCCGTTTATTTTGGTTAATTATTTTAGTTCTATTAATTTTTGGATCAGCTTTTTATTTTTTAATTTTTTCTACCACTTTCCAGATTAAGAAAATTCAGATTTTGGGTAATCAAAGGATTCAAACTCAGGATATCAATAATTTTCTTAACCAAAAAATTAATCAGAAATTGTTTTTCCAGACAAAAAGCGTTTTTTTAGTAAATATTAAAAAGATAAAAAATTCTTTCCTTGAAACTTTTCCTCAGGCAGAAGGAATAAAAGTTAAAAGAAAATTACCTTCTATTCTTGTAGTTCAAGTCCAGGAAAGATCTGGTGTTGGAGCTTGGTGTAGAGGAGAAGATTGTTATTCTATTGATAGAAGGGGGGTAATTTTTGAGAAAGTGAATGAAGGATATAGTTTTGTGATTAGATTTGGAAATGAAAAAGAACCATTTTTGGGAGAACAAATCCTCAAAGAAAATCAAATGGAAGATATTTTAAAAATTCAAGAGAATCTGACTACGAAAATTAAATTAACGAATAAGGAATTTGTTTTAGTGAACGCAGATAGAATAAACGTTAAAACTTCAGAGGATTGGGAGATCTATTTTAACCTTAGAGAGAATCTGGATTGGCAGTTAACAAAATTAAAGTTAACCCTGGAAAAAGAAATTCCTTTAGAAAGGAGAGGGAGTTTGGAATATATAGATTTGAGATTTGGTAACTTCGTCCCTTTTAAATACAGAGGAGCTCAACCACAGGGAATTAATCAAAATAGTATATAAAAATGGAGTAACCTGCTCTGCCAAAAGGTTCTTTTCCTTCAAGCCAATCGTAGAAACTTGTTTCTTGATCAAATCCTTTTTTTGGCTTAGCTACGCCTCCCATTAGATGATTTGAAGAAACCGCCAGCCAGCCTTTTGGCGGTCCTTTCATTTCCTTAGGATCAAACCTGACATATTTTTCTTTTAACCAGTATTCGCTTTCTTCTCCGCCAAAATAATCAAGATAAATTTTATCTATTTTATTTTCTTCAACGAATTTAATCAGGCGGTAAAAATCCTGGCCCCAATCGTAATTTGAGTCCACAGCTATTTTGTGGCCATTTTTGATTCCGCCGCCAAGTTCATTAAAGTAAGAGAGGTAGTGAGGAAAGGTTAGGATAGATGAAAAAATGTACCAGCTAAATAATAAAACAGTTACAAGTATAAAATATAAACGGTTTATTTTTTTTGAGATAGTTTGAAAGCTTTGATAGATCGCTAAAACAACCAAAATATAGGTAAATGGCAAAACCGGGATCAAGTGGCGCAGGCCAATATTTAGATTACTTTTAATTGCAGCTATCCAGTAAAAAATGACCCAAAAAAATATAGCAAAGATCCAGAAATTATTTTGAGTTAATTTTATCTTCTCGCCCAATTTCTTCTTTAAAAAAGAAACAAAAAATAAGATAATGGCAAGGATGCTGAGAAAATGAAAGGCAAGGGGAAGTTTAAATAAATAAATCAAAGGAAAGTAGTATCGCCAGCCTTCAGCTGAGATCTGGCCCAGAAAATATGTAGTATTGCCCCATGCTGATCTTTGCAAAGCCATTAGTATTCCTCTAAAATATTGAGCTGGCGCTCGTAAAAATTCTTTTCCTGCCATCCAAATAGTAATTTCTTTGGCAAAGGAGGCGGGGTTAGAAGAAATATCGGCTCTTGTATCTCTTACTTGTTGTTCTATTGGATAATGCCAAACGTTAAATTGATAAATTGGCCAAATAATAAATAAAAACCCTATTAATCCCGCTAAAATCGCTTTTCCAAAATATGAGAAAAAAATTTTCCCACGACTTAATTCTTTTTTTGTGAAAAGAAAAATATAGATAATGGTGATAATGATAAAGAAAGGAATGAGAAGTAAAAGGGTGAATTTGAAGAGTTGGGCTAAGCCAAAAGTAAGGCCGGCAAATATCACATTTTTCAAAGAGGGATTCTGGAGAAATTTGAGCCAGAAGATTATTGCGATTAAGGCTCCCAAAGCCGCTCCTACGTCAGTAGTGACAAGCCGGCCGTGAGCCAAAAATTCTGGAGAAAAAGTAAATAAACTAAGGACTAAAAGAGCCGGTATTCCCCCTGTCATTTTTTTTGTCCACCAAAAAAGAAGCCAGCCAAGAAAAATTAGAAGAGAGATCATTATTATTCTTGCCCAGAAAATAATTTTAGCAGGATCGTTGCCAGAAGAATAAAGAAGCTCTCTCCCAAAATCAAACTGAACCCACCAAGGAGGCGCTTCGTCTTTTTGGAGCCAGGCGGGATGAGTGTCTGGAAAGTTTAGATTGAGAAAGAGTAAGGGCAAGGCAGCGAGATCTTTAACTAAAGGGGGGTGTTCCGGGTTTAATCTGTAATCTTGTTTTGCCAGATAAGAGAATCCTGCTCCAATATGAGCTTTTTCATCAAAAGTCAGCGAATCACTAATCATACTGAAGAGAGCGGCCAGAAACATAAAAGCAAGGAGGAAGAATGCAATAGTATTTGTTAGACGATTTGAGATCATGGATTTTTAAAAAATTTCAAATATCCAAATTCTGTCTTTTTCTATTAAATTTCCTTTTGGAAAACGTTCAAGAAGGGATTTGAGGGGGTTGAGATCTTTATTCATTGTGAAAACGAAATCTCCTGACAAGAAATTAATCGTTTCAAGTTTTTCGGGTTCAACATAAATAGCATCGTTTCTGCCCTGGGTTTTTTGAATAAATCTTGATACTTCAGTTGGCAGATCCCCTTCGTTTTTAATAACGTATTTCCTTGTTTTTTCAGGAATGTTATTTAATTCCTTACCCACATCAAAAAATTTTATCGTGAAAGCATCCTCCAATTTTGGATTTTTTGCCCAGACGAGAAAGTACATAACAAAAGATGAGATGAGCATTAAAATTAATAAGAGAAAGGACAGGGAATTGAGAAGCGGAACCTTTATTTTTCCTTTAATCCATTCATAAAAAAGATAGGCTCCCAAACCGCTAAAAATATAAGACACGGGAATAACTCCAATTGGTCTTAGGGCATGAGGAATTCCTTCTGTCGTTAAAACAGAAGGCAAAAGAAGAGATAAGAACCAGATTAACAGAAACAGAGAAACTCCCATTCTTTCAATTTTGTTAATCTGATTATTTTTAAAATAAATAATTTGGTAAAAGCACCAGATTATGCCAATAAGGAAGAAAATACCCGCAAGAGGCGATAATTGGGGAAATCCAGAGAGATTATGCCTTAAATTTACGTCTCCTCGGAAATTAAACATCAAAAGATGTATTCCTAAATTTTTAACGAATAATTTTAAGGGGTTTTTTTCTTCAAAAATTGAAACGCCGATGGATCGAGAGATAAAATCTTGGGGGTGATTAAGAAAGTAGATTCCTATTGGTAAGGCAATGAAAATAATAGCTAAACTTAGAAAAAGTGCAGAAACGATATATTTTTTTTGCCAATTCCTTTTTAGAGCGACAAAAAACCAAAAAATTAGCAAGAAAGCGATAACTATTACTGCTAAGCGAAAACTAATATAGGTGTAAAATCCAAGGCCGAAAATTAAACCAGAGAGAATAAAATCCAGTAACTTTTTTGTCCTTGAAGCCCGAAAGAAAAAATAAAATGAAAAAACAAGAATTAATGGAGTTAAAATCGCCCGAAAGCCAATCCGGCTGAAATTTATATGCCAGAAAGAAATTGCTATGAAAAAAGAGCTTAAAAGTGCAATTAATTTTACTTTTTTTTCTTCAAGATTGAGAAAGCGAAAAATTTCCAAACATAGAAGATATTGGCCCAAAACGGTTAAAACCCCGATTGTGGCAGGAATAATTTTAAAAGATAGAATTGAGACTCCAAAAAGCGAGAAAGAAAAAGCCAGAATCCACATAAAAAGACCTTCCCGGCCATGATTATCTGGATAAAAAATTTTAAAAGATCCGGTTTCTAAGCTTTCTAAAGCATCGTTGGCGTAAGCCGTTTCATCTGGCCAGAGACCCGGAGGAATTGAACCAAGTTGCCAAAATCTTAAGAAAGCAGCAATCGCCAAGATAAAAAAGAGCAACAGTAAATATTTTTTATTATTTTTAAGCATTAAGTTATTTTAGCAAAATAAAAAAATATGAACAATCTGATTATCACTCTTGACAATTGATTGCTAATTCCCTATCATGGAAAGAATATGGGGATAACTGAACGTCAGACAGGGATATTAAATAGCATAATTACAGAATATATTAACTCAGCTCATCCTATTTCTTCCCAGTTACTTGAAGAAAAGTATGATTTTGGAATTCGTCCAGCCGCCATCAGGATTGAGATGCAAAAACTTACTGATAATGGTTATCTTATTCAGCCCCACACTTCTTCAGGAAGAGTGCCAACCGACAAGGGTTACCGACTTTTTGTTGATAGGGTCTTAGAAAAGAATTTTACTGATGAAAATTTTGATGACAATTTTTGGGAGGATTTGAAGATTGATGATACATTAAAATTTATTCAATCCCTTACTAGAAGCTTAGCTGAGCATTCTTCTAATCTGGCTTTAAGCTATTTGCCAGACGAGGGAATTTTATGGAAAGAAGGGTGGGAAGAGATTCTTCGAGAGCCAGAATTTAGGGAAGAGAAGTTCGTTTTTAATTTTACCCAATTCCTTAAAGATATTGAGGAGAATATTGACAATCTCAAAGTTAACTCAAGGATTAAAATTTATATTGGGAAAGAAAGCCCTTTTCCGAAAATCAGGGATTTCAGTATAATTATTTCCAAATGCCATTTTCCAAATAAGAAAGAGGGGATCGTGTCTATTTTAGGCCCAAAAAGAATGGCTTATGAGAAAAATATCAGTTTAATTAATTCTTTAACAAAATTATTGGATAGTTTTTAGAAAAAATGAAGGATAAAGATATTGCAGGAGAAAAGGAAAATATTGAAGAGTTGATAAAAAATCTTGAAGAGTGCCAGAAACTAAGAGACGAATATCTAACTGGCTGGCAAAAAGCTATGGCTGATTTTCTGAATTACAAAAAGGAAGAGATGGGGAGAGTCGGCGATTTTTTAAAATACGCTAACGCAGGATTTGTTTTGAAGATTTTGCCGATTTTAGATAATTTTGAATTAGCCGAAAAAATATTACCCGAAAATTTTAAAAACGATGAGAATGTTAAAGGGCTATTAATGGTTAAAAATCAAATCCAGGATTTTTTGAAATCTCAGAAAGTTGAAGAAATAAAGTCAGTGGGCGAAAAATTTGACCCCAACTCCCACGAAATTATCGGAGAAGTTGGCCTTTCCGAAGATTCAGCGCAGGAGGATAAATCAGGTACAATTATTGAAGAAATCCAAAAAGGTTATACAATAAACGGCAGGTTATTGAGGCCTGCGAAAGTCAAAATTACAAAATAATTATAAATAAAAATATGGCAAAAATATTAGGTATTGATTTGGGTACGTCAATTTCAAAAATGGCTTCCATTGTGGCAGGCGAACCAAAGTGTCTTGAAAACAGAGAGGGCTCAATTTTGACGCCCTCGGTCGTGGCGTTGTCAAAAACAGGCGAGAGATTAGTTGGAGTTTTGGCTGAAAGGCAATCAATTACTAACCCAAAAGACACTATTCATTCGGTAAAGAGGTTTATTGGCCGCCGTTTCAAAGACCCTGAAGTTCAAAAAGAATTAAAACTCTTATCTTACGAAACCAGAGAAAGAAAAGATGGCGAGGTGGAAATTAAAATGGGGGATAAGTGGTTGACCCCGATTGAAATTTCAGCGATGATTTTACAAAAATTGAAAATAGACGCTGAAGAAAAGCTGGGGGAGAAAGTGGAGTCGGTAGTTATCACTTGTCCGGCAAACTTTGACGATTCCCAGAGAAAAGCGACTAAGGCGGCGGGAGAAATTGCAGGGTTTAAAGTTTACCAAATTATAAACGAACCAACTTCAGCTGCTTTGGTCTATGGCCTTGGAAAGAAATCGGTTGAAAAAGTGGTAGTTTATGATTTTGGAGGCGGTACTTTTGACGTAACTGTTTTGAATATTGCTCCTGATATCGTTGAAGTAATAGCCACAGGCGGGGAAGCTCATTTGGGGGGCCGAGATTTTGATCAAAGAATTATCAATTGGATTATTGAAGAGTTTAAAAAAGAGCAGGGGATTGATTTGTCAAAAGATCCTTTAGCTTTGCAAAGATTAAAAGAAGCGGCTGAAAAAGCGAAAATAGAATTATCTTCGGCTTTGTCAACCGAAATAAATCTTCCTTTTGTTTCCTCTGATCAAGCGGGCCCAAAGCACCTTTTGTATAAATTATCAAGAGCCCAATTTGATAATATGGCTCGTGATTTGGTTGAAAGATCTGTTGAAAGAACTAAAAAAACTTTGTCTGAAGCGAAAATGGCGGTAAAAGATGTCACTGAAATTGTTTTGGTTGGTGGAACAACTTTAATTCCTTTAGTCAGGGAAGCTGTAAAAAATCTTTTTGGTAAAGAACCTAATAAGTCAATTAACCCTGAAGAAGTGGTAGCAATGGGAGCAGCTATTAATGCTGAAATTTGGAGGGCTAAAGAAGAGGGTGGTTCTCCCGAAGGCGACATAAAAAGCGTTTTGCTTTTGGACGTTTTGCCTTTATCTCTTGGTATTGAAACTTTGGGTGGGGTAAATACTGCAATGATCTCAAAGAACACCACTATCCCTACTGCTAAAACTCAAATTTTTTCCACAGCAGCTGATAATCAAACATCGGTTGAAATTAATATTTTGCAAGGGGAAAGACCAATGGTGCAGGATAACCGTTCAATTGGTAAATTTATTTTAGACGGAATACCTTCTTCTTCTCGGGGTATTCCCCAGATTGAGGTAATTTTTGATGTTGATGTTAACGGGATTTTGACGGTTACGGCTAAAGATAAGGCTACCGATAAGAGCCAATCAATTAAAGTTGAAGGATCAATTGGTCTCTCAAAAGAAGAAATAGAAAGAATGAAAAAGGAAGCTGAATTGCACGAAGAAGAGGATAAAAGGAAAAGAGAATTAATTGAAGCTAGAAATTTTGCTGATAATTTGATTTATACTACTGAAAAAACCCTAAGGGAAGCGGGAGATAAAATCTCTCCTGAAGCCAAAAAAGAAATTGAAGAAGGAGCTGGAGCATTGAAGAAATCAAAAGACTTAGATAATATAGAAGACATAAAACAAAAAACTACGGAATTGTCTCAATTAATCCAAAAAGTTGGTGAGGCAATGTACAAGGCGGCTGAAGGGCAAAAACCACCAGAAGGAGGAGAAGAACCAAAAACTGAAGAAGGAGAATACCGCGAAAAATCATAAAGCATAAAACATAGAGCATGAAGCAAAAATTTAATTAAATGTTTCATGTTTCATGTCCATGAATAAAGATTACTATCAAATTTTAGGTGTTCAAAAAGGCGCTTCAACTGATGAAATTAAAAAAGCTTATTACAAGTTGGCTCATAAGTACCATCCAAGCAGGAAAGAAGGGGATGAAAAAAAATTTAAAGAGATAAGCGAGGCATATAAAATTCTTTCTGATAAAGAAAAGAAAGCTCAATACGATCAGTTTGGCCGGGTCTTTGAACAGGGAGAAGGATTTTCCGCCCAAGGCGGACCCGCCTGGGGCGGAGATTTTACTTGGGCTTGGGGTAAACCGGGAGTGGAGTTTGATTTTGGAGATATGGGGGATATTTTTGAAGATATGCTTGGTTTTGGTTCGTCTCGGAAAAAAAGAGATATTAAAAAAGGGAAAGATATTGAAATTGAGTTAGAAGTTTCTTTGGAAGATGTTTTGAAGGGAAAAGAAAAAGAATTTTCTTTACAAAAGCAGATTTTATGCACAAGGTGTCAGGGAAAGGGAGCTGAACCGGAGACAAAAATTAATGAATGTTTTTCTTGTCGGGGAACGGGCCAAGTTCAACAGATTAAAAAGACATTTCTTGGCTCTTTTACTCAATTTATTATTTGTCCTGAATGCGGGGGTGAGGGTTCAAAACCCGAAAAACCTTGTAATGTTTGCCGGGGTGAAGGAAGAATAAAAGGGGAAGACAAAATAAAAATTTTTATTCCTTCTGGCATTGATACTAATCAAGTGATTAGAATTGAGGGGAAGGGGGAAGCTGGTAAAAAAGGAGGAAGGGCGGGGGATTTATATGCCAGAATTATCGTTAAAAAACATCCTATTTTCCAGAGAAGGGGAGATGACTTATATCTTGTCATTTCTGTATCGTTTTCTCAATTGGTCTTGGGGGATGAAGTTCAAATTTCCATTTTGGAAGGCCAAAAACTTTTATTAAAAATTCCCTCAGGTTCCGAACCCGGCAAGATTTTACGGATTAGCGGCAAGGGAGTGCCTCGTTTTGGCAATTACGGGAGAGGAAATTTATATGTTGAGTTATCAGTAAAAATTCCGAAAAAATTAACCAAAAAACAAAAAGAACTTTTAGAAAGATTAAAAGAGGAAGAAATATAGAAACTATAAACCTTAAACTATAAACTAATTTGAACTAAAATCCGCTGTTTTATCAGCGGATTTTAGTTTTCGGAAAGAATGAAAAATTCCAAATAATGATTAGTGTATAGCATATTATGTTTTCTTGCCAAGTATAAAATAAAATCACCATCTCTGGCGTTTCTTATTTCCTAAATGGTGCAGTATTCTTGAATTAGTGCGAACGCATTTTTCCGAAAAAATCCCCTCGCGAAAATTCGGAAAGGCGGCGGAGCCGCACCGCTGACAATTTCAAGTTTTTGAATGATTTAAGTGTAAATCATTCCAGTAAATATTTCAATGAAAAATGATTGAAAAATTTACTGCTCTGGCGGCAAATTCTTTTATGAAAATTCTTAAACAAAAAATTAGAAAAGAAGAAGGGTCGGCGCAAAAAGTCTGCGCGCGACCCTCGTGTCGGGAGTGGGGAGGATGTTTATATCCTTTTCTCCCACTGATGTCCGCACTGGGTGCACTTGAAGTTGCCATCCACGCGACCGGCCACATCATTCCGCTTGTAGTTCTCCATCTTGCCGGTGAGAGTGGCACACTCGGTGCAGAGATAGTGATTGCGCTCGATGAGGTTGCCCTTGAGATCGCGGATCTCGAGAACCTTCATCCGTTGGAAGGCGCCCCAGAACTCGTCCGACCCCGGCATCTTCACCACCACGCCACCACCCGGAAAGAACGATGCTTCCCCGTTGCGAATCTTGAGGGAGCGAACTCGTCTTCCGTTGAGTTTCCCCGGACCAAGTTGCACGTTCAGCGTTTGATTGCGCACCCAGAGAGGCACCCGTGTCCTCGGTTCAAAAAGGACTTCAACGCCGTTTCGCATTTTCGCTCACCTCCTATTCGGTTGGAAATGCTAGGACTAGCAACACTCTACCAGAAAAATCATGCGATTACAAGCAAACAAAGAAACCTGCAAGTTTCTTATCCGCGAGTCGTTTTGGAAAATTTTTCTTTTCTGTTTCTAACAGAATCGGGAATTTCTTTTTACCCCGAAAAATCCGTACGATTTGGCCGCCGAGCGAAGCGAGGCGACATCTGAATCTTTGACATTTCCAACGTGGTGCCCCCAGTAGGAATCGAACCCACAACCGTCTCCTTAAAAGGGAGCTGCTCTGCCAATTGAGCTATGGAGGCGAATTAGTAATTATTTATTTTAGCAGGATTTTATAAAAAATCAATAGGATTTATCCCAAAAGGATTTTACCTTTTCCTTCTATCTTATGGATAAAAAAATCAATAACCTCTGGTTTATAAATCCGATAGTTATTTATTGGGTTTCGTAAGGCTTTCAGTTTACCTGTTTTATCCCAATTACGAAGCGTAAGGGGGGTTACTGTTAATAGTTTAGCTACTTCTTTGACTGTAAGGTATTTATTTGGCTTTGGAATTTTTATACGATTAATTCTGATTGGAATTCCGTTCATTTTTTTAAATTATTAATGTTTATTAATCTTTTATCATAAAAACATTTATAAACCTTAATTAATTATAAATAAACAAAAAGTGTTGTCAAGCTTTTTTAGTTAAATTTGAAATAATTTAGTATTTTTATTAGTTTTTAATAATTCCTCAAATTTTATTATTGTTAAAATTATAATTTAAAATAGTATTTTTATTATTTAAGGCTGAATGCCTTAAATCTCAAGATTTATTTTCCACATATTAAGTATGTTGACAAGGTATTTTCTGTGATAAAATAATAAGAACAAATAAGATAAGTCATGATAGCGGAGATTTAAGTTTATCATTTGGATTTGTAATGAAAAAAGAATTAAATAAAAAATGATTCAAAAAAATTCATCCGAAAAATATTTCAGTATTTTTCTGAGGAAGGTTCAAAAATATTGTTTTGCCTCGGTTATCTTAGGGATCTTTATTTTTTTACCTGTAATTGTTGCGAGTTCTCTGGTAGACAAGCTACTTCCTGAAACTATTGAAATATACCCTAGCCAATTAAATGATTCTTCTGGTTGGTTTAATGTTGAAAAAGTTTTAGGCCCTCCGGATGTTTTAACAGATGGAGATTTAAATATTTTTTCTGAATTAAATTCAGCCATATATAAAGAAGGTTCTCTAAGTTTGATTATCTCTAGCTTTGATCAAACAGAAGTTGATTTTACGAAAGAAAAAGAAGTGGAAGAAATCAAACCGAAAGAAATAAGCGATGAAGAAAAAACTACTCCAGAAAAAACTACTCCAGAAAAAACTACTCCAGAAATGACTACTGAAGAATTAATTGAGAAATCTGAACCAGAGCAGGAAAAAGAAAATAAAATAGAATGGGAGAAAAATCTTGAAAAACAGCAAGAGGAAGGAGTACAAGAACAAGCACAAGAAGAGGAGCAAAAATTAAAAGAAGAAAAAAAATCTGAGGAAGATCTTATTTTAAAGAATGAATATTCTTTCCTGGAAGAAAGTAAAAATTTTCTGGCGAACAAGAAAACAAAATTTCTTGGAGAAGTAAAAAATTTATTTGTTGATTTAATCAATAAACGGGTTTTAGCCAAAAATAGTATTGCATTTAATGAAGCTCAGGATTTCGATTTTGAATCAGCTAAAATTAAATTTTCTTTTGCTATTGGAGAAAAAAAATCTGAAATACCTCATCCGACTCCGCCCGTTCCGCCAGTTAAAGAAGAGGAAAAGATAGAAGAAGATCAAAAAAGTGAAGAACCGGTTAACGAGAAGACAAATATTGGAGATTTATCGGGAGAACAGCCCCTTGAAATAAAATCTCAAGAGCCAGTAGAATCTTTAAAGCCTCAGGAAATATTACCTTCAGTAATAAATATTGAAGGAGAGAGTAATGCTTGGAAAGCTTTTAGTAATTTTGTTTTTGAAGGAGTTTATAAAATTAAAGATTTTTTTGACATCTTAGTTGCAAAAACGGTTCTTATAGTTAAAGCTCAAGTAGAACCTTTATTAGAGGATAATAGTCAGCCAAGCCAAGAGATAAAAAATAGTGAGGCAGATCAAGAAATAATAAATGAAGAAAATGATGGCGCTTCAAAAGGGGAAGAAATAATTGAAGGAGGTGAATCAAGGATAGATGATGAAGAAAATAGTGAAGAGGAAGAGGCAGGTGAAAATCCTGAAATAGTTTCAGACGGTGAAGATGAAAAAACCACCCCTGATTTATCAGATGCTAAAATTATCGTTTGGTGGTCTTTAGATGGAATAAATTGGGAAATATTGGATAAGATTTCTTATTATCCTTTGTCTAATTTCACTAACGGAGGCTATTTTACTCACGAAGCTCCTTTTCTAAAAAATTGGAAAGATATTAAGGATTTAAAATTGAAGTTTGAGGGAATGGTTGGCGGGGAAAGTACATTTACAGCTTATTTGGATAGCGCGTGGGTCCAGGTTAGTTTGAAAGAAAATTTACAGAAAGATTCTGATATAAAATCTGAAAAACATTTTAAATCCAGCGAATTTCCTGAATTTGAATTGACGAAAGCAACAGATGAGAAAAATAGAGAAAATAATATTTTGGAAAAGATAATCGATTTTTTCCAGCCAATCCAAAATCAAGAAAATTTACAAATCGGAGTAACTTTAGTAAATCAGGATGGAGAAGAAAAATCACTTTTGAGAGAGCAAGATTTCATCGTCCAAAAAAATCAAGAATACAAATACAAATTTAAAATTCAAAAACCTCAAGATTTTGCCCCCGGAGTTTATAATACTAAAATTAATTTTGAGAAAGATGGAGAAATTCAATCAATGGAGAAGGGTTTTTCCTGGGGGTTGATAGATGAGGTACCAACGCCTCAAGGCGAGCCTCAATACACTCGTCAAATTACGGGGGAAGAAATAAGTATTCCTATTGGAGAATCAGCTTTTTTGATAGTTCCAGCTGATAAAATTCCAGATGGCGCTAAGGTTGTGATTCGAGATCTGGATGATGAAATTTTTAGCGAAGGACCGAAAATATCTCAATCAGAAGGAAATTTTCAGATTACTGTTGATCCAAAAGAATCTGGAATGAAGCCTGGTAGATATAGGCTCCAAGTTATTGAAGAGGAAAAGGGAAGTAAGGATCAAAAAGTTATCTTTGAGAAAGCTTTTTTCTGGGGGGTTTTAGCTTTTAATCCAGATTACGCAGTCTATCCTTTAAAAAGTAGAGCATATTTATCTTTTGCCGTTCTTGATGATTTTGGAAAAATGATTTGTGATGCAGGTTTGGTTGCTAAAATTACTAATCCCAAAGGGAGAATAACTTATCTTGGAACTGGCAATGGAACTATTAAGGTTAACGAAGATTGTTACAATTACGACAAAACAAATAAACCTGACTACGAAGCCGATTTTCAACCAACGTTTGAAGGAGAATATCAAGTAGAGGTTGTTGCCAGATTTAAAGACGGCCAAAGAACCTTAAAAGATTCTTTCTTCGTTGATGCCAAAATTCCTTTCTATCTTAAAAGAACTGGTCCAACCAGAACTTTTCCTTTAGCTAAGTATGAATATCTTTTGGAATTAGATGCTAAAGAAAATGGTAAATATGAAGTTATTGAGAAAGTTCCTTCAGCATTTAGAGAGGTAAATATTGAAAGTTGCGAACTTCAAAATTGTCAATTTGTAATTGAAGATTTGGGAGATATAAAAATTCTTAAATGGACTTTTGAAAGCAAAAAAGATTCTATTAATAAACTTGTTTATTCTTTTAAGCCTCCTTATATTTCTCCTTATCTTTATCTTTTTGGACCAGCTAAAATTATATTTGAAAAAGAATTAGAAAAAGAATTAGAAGAAGAATTTGAAAAAGAATTAGAAGAAGAATCTGATGAAGAGAGCTATTTTTCTTTAAATTGGGAAGAGCCGAGAAATTGGCTTATTGCCAATGATGCTGTTTGCAATTCTCAAGATGGCGGTGGCAATTGGAATGTCGCAGCTAAGTGGTCTTGCGGTAATGTTCCTGGCACTGCAGATAGTGCAGTAATTACCAGCGGCAACAATATTACTGTTGATATAAACACAGCTGAAGTCAAAGCAGTGACAATCAATAGTGGCGCTACTCTTTCTATTAGTTCCAGCGCTTGCGCTGGCGCAGCTTGCAACCTTAAAATTGGCAATACAGCAGCTGATGGTACGGGTTTTACCAATAATGGCACCTTCACTGCAAATACCGGGAAAGTTACTATAAAGTCTGATGTTTCCATGACATTATTTTCAGGCACTTTTACTGGTGGTAGCGCTCTTTATGATCTTACTCTCAACCCGGATCCGGCGGCTGATCGTACTTATACTGTTGGCGTTGCGATTGACGTTACAAATAATTTTTTAACTAATCCTGGATCTGCTTTACTTAACGACTTAACCGTTAACCTTAGTGGTACAACCACAGTTACTGGAACCTTAACTATAAACGGTCTGGGCTGTAGCTCGGCTGATAGCACAGCTTCCCGAACATTCTTTGACACTACATCTACTAACCATGCTTTGACAGCTGGCCTGATTGATATTAAATCAAATGCCTTGAATTGCAAGATAACGGCTAACGGTTCTACCATCACTTTAACCGGAACATCAGGCACTCTCTTTACAAGAAGTGGAACTTTTACTCAGGGCACATCAACCGTAGTCATGAATCCAGATGCAGCAGTTACCTTAACTTCTGGAACTATTACTTTTAACAATTTAACCCTTTCGCCAACCATCACAGTAGCCAGAACCTATACTTTTGGATCAGGCGCTTTAACAATTGATGGCAACTTCAACATTAATCCTACTGCGAGTTCAGCCTTGGCTTTGACAGTTAACATGGGAGCTGCAATTACGGTGGCTGCCACCAAAACAACAACTATTACTCGCACTACCTCTGCTACTTCAAACTTGGATACCACAGGAACTAATTACGCTTTATCAACTGGTAATTTAGATATTGCCACAGGTGGCACCTTAACTGCCAATGGTTCAACTGTTACTCTGACTGGAACCACAGGCACTCTCTTTACAAGAACTGGTACTTTCACTGGAGGAACTTCAACTGTTGTCTTTAA
>ERZ1292623.1952-Hain-H51-01um-R1-1952-length-19129-cov-9_pt1 | contig 19129 bp, 12 predicted proteins | sample MGYA00564398_ERZ1292623 | MGnify/ENA primary metagenome ERZ1292623 (study PRJEB36523, sample SAMEA6512633) | groundwater metagenome | collected 2019-01-07 | study: AquaDiva: Metagenomics assemblies of 32 groundwater samples | reverse complement strand
CATTCACTGGCGATCTGCAACGTGCCGGAATCGACTCTGGTGCGCGAGTCGGAGCTCACGCTCATGACGCGCGCCGGACCGGAGATCGGTGTCGCATCTACCAAGGCCTTTACCACCCAGCTGGTGGCGTTAATGCTGCTGGTGATCGCGCTCGGTCGCCGCCACGGGCTCAATCCTAAGGTCGAGGCCAAACTGGTCGCGCAACTGCGCGAACTGCCCGGCGCCATCGAGCGTGTGCTGGCTTCCAGCGACAGCCTTAAAAAACTCGCCGAGCAATTCGCCGACAAGCAACACGCGCTGTTCCTCGGCCGCGGCACCATGTACCCGGTGGCCATGGAAGGCGCGCTCAAACTCAAGGAAATTTCCTACATACACGCCGAGGCCTACCCGGCCGGCGAGCTCAAACACGGCCCGCTGGCGCTGGTGGATGCCTCCATGCCGGTGATCGCCGTAGCGCCGAACGACGAGCTGCTGGAGAAACTTAAATCCAACCTGCAGGAAGTACGCGCGCGCGGCGGTGAACTCATCGTGTTCGCCGATCCGCACTCCGGCGTGGAGTCCGGCCCGGGTGTGCAGGTGTTCGACATCGCCCCGATCGACAACGCCCTGGCGCCGATCGTCTACACTGTACCCTTACAGCTGCTCGCGTATCACGTCGCCGTGCTCAGGGGCACGGATGTAGACAAGCCGCGCAATCTCGCCAAGTCGGTGACGGTGGAGTAAGCGCCGGCGCGCGTGGAGTTCCGCTTCATTGTCCAGCGCTTCGCTCCGAACAGTACGGTGAAGCCACGCGCGTTGGCGAACCGCTCGGAGTTGAGGGTGCCTGGTGGTCTTGCCTGTCAGGAACCCGTCTCTCAAGCTGTAAATCAGCGGCAGTACGCGCAGCGCGGTGTGAATGACATATTAAGATTGATGTTGAAAACAACCAAGTACATCTATACTTGATCCAATAATAGAAGGAAAGTGGCCAACGAAGACCACGTGGCCAGGGTCCGAACGTCAGACCAAAAGGGCGGGGTGCCCTTGGCAAAAAAATAAATTTATTACGTGGCTGGGGATATCCGGCCACGTACGGGGTGCGGGCGATGAAAGCGGTGACGGATACGGCCTTGCCGGCGCGGGTTTACGTCGAGCAGATCAAACTGCTCTACCGTAATCTCCCGGTTGGCATGTTTGCAACCCAGGTCAGTGCCTTTATTCTCCTCGCCGTACAATGGAGCGTGATCGACCACGGGGTGTTGCTGGCGTGGTTTGCCGTAGCGACGCTGTCAGTCTTGTCCCGCATGCTGCTGTTCGCGGCTTATCGGCGGGCGCATTTGACGCAAGCCAATGCACGCCGCTGGGTGGTCTGGTTCACCATCGGTACCGTCGTGGCCGGAATCATCTGGGGATCTGCCGGAATCTTTCTGTTCTCCGGGGAACAGTCTCACCAGGTGTTCGTTATCTTCATCCTGGCCGGCATGACGGCGGGCGCGGTAGTCAGTTTTTCCTCGCTGTGGAAGATCGGTCTGATCTTCATCCTGTTTACGTTGACGCCACTTTCAGTGCGGCTGTTGACCGAAGGCCTCGACATGCACCTGGCCATGGGGGTGATGTCGTCCCTGTTCATGGTGCTGATGGTGATCATCAGCCGGCGGATGTACCAGACAACCCTGGCCTCCCTGCAATTGCGCTTCGAGAACAGCGACCTGATTGCCGTTCTCGCGCGGGAGAAAGAGGCGACCGAGGATCTCAACCGCGAACTGCGGCGCGAAATCGGTGAGCGCGTGCAAATCGAACAAGGGCTGCGCGAAAGCGAGGCGCATATTCGCGCCGTTATCGATAATGTGCCGGATGGCATTATCACGATCAACGAACAAGGCGGACTCGAATCGGTAAACCCGGCCGCCATGCGCATCTTCGGTTATTCCGAGGCGGATATGACCGGCCTCCATCTCAAGATGTTGATGCCGGAATCAGTGCGTCATGAGTACGATGATTACATCAAGACACACATCGGTGCCAGTACTGGCAAAATGGTCGGATTCGGTCTGGAAATTACCGGCCAGCGCAAGAACGGTTCCCGGTTCCCGATGGAACTCGGAATCGGCAACATGCGGCTGGACAGCCGACACCTGTTCATCGGCATTGTGCGCGATATCAGCGAGCGCCGGGAAGTAGGGCGTATGAAGAATCAGTTCATGTCGTCAGTGAGTCATGAACTCAGAACGCCGCTGACCTCGGTTCTGGGTTCGCTCGGCCTGCTGGCGGAAGGTGTGGGTGGCGATCTGTCGGAAAGCGGCAAGGGGCTCCTCAATATTGCGCGCAACAATGTTGCACGTCTGGAGCGCCTGATCAGCGACATTCTCGATATCGATGATATCCAGTCAGGCAGGCTGAAGCTGAATTTCCGGGTAACCCGACTGGCAACGCTGGTGGAACGCGCCGTTGATGTCAGCCGCCCCCAGGCATCGACCGCGGGGGTGAGTCTGGTTTTGCATAATGAAATTACGCAGGCGGAAATTAGTGGTGACGCCGAACGCCTCGTTCACTCCCTCAATCACCTGCTGTCCAACGCACTGAAATTCTCCCCACGCGACACCACCGTGAAAATCAGTGTCACACGCCACAATGCCGGCATCCGCGTTGCGGTGGCGGACCAGGGCCCTGGAATCCCGGATGCCTTCCGTGACCGGCTGTTCCAGCCATTTTCCCAAGCCGATTCAACGGATTCGGGCATCCGCGGAGGCGCCGGGTTGGGCCTCAGCATCGCCAAGGCAATCATCCAGCAGCATTCCGGAACCATCGGCTATGAATCGATACCGGGACGCGGCGCCTGTTTTTATTTCGACTTGCCGGAGTTTAAAAATTCGGACGGCGCTCCTCTTCCAGCAGTCGCGCGCTGAGATAACTGTACCGGGCAGCACACCGGCGAACAATGCCAGGACCCTGTGCGCCTGACCGCGCCGAGTATTCACTTGAGGGTCGCGACACTGAAAGTTTCGGCCTTGTTCTGTTTCAGGCGGGTGGCCTAACCTGCTTGAAGCAGCACCAGAAACTTGCCATTACAGGAAGCATCGCGATATCGATTTCATATCGCCTTGGTGGCGCCTCTCGCCGCAGACTGTGTCGAGTGCTTACTGAAGCCGGGCGCAACGACGTTGCGGCACGCCCGTCAGGCGTCGCGAAATTACGGTTTCTTGTTTTGTGCGTCAGCCTTCAAGTCAGCGAGCAATATCTTTAGCGCCTTCTCACGTTCGATCCACATCCGTTTGACCTGGTCGCGATTCATCACTCGCAGCCCTGCGCCGCCAGCGCGCATTTTTTCGGTAACGGCCTTGTCGTTAAACATAAGCGGAACACGATTTGCGAGGTGACCGATGATACCCGGGTCCACTCCGGAATTGACCATGATGCCACGCACGTTTACGCTTGTGTCGTCTATGTCGTATCCGATCTGTCTAAACGTGGGCACGTTGGGCAGGAACACTTTATCCCTGGCAACGTCGGCGATCGCAAGAATATTCACTTTATCCTGATCGCGGTAGACATCAGAGGTGTTGTTAAATCCCGCGATAGCCGCGCCAGAAACAACCGCGTCCAATGCGGGCCGCCCGCCACTGAAGGAGACATATTTGAGCTTGATTCCGGCCGCCTTCTCAAGCTGCAGCATGGCAATATGATGGCCAACGAAAGTACCCGCACCCGAGATGGTGGCTTGTCCGGGGTTGGCCTTGGCAAACGCAACCAGGTCGGCCACCGTCTTGTACGGGCTCTTCTTGCTGACGATCAGGACGGCCGGGTCTGCACCCCAGTTGGCAATGGGCTCCAGGTTGGATATGTTGTACTTTGTGTTGAACATGATGGATTGGGCAATGAAATGCGGGACGTTGTAGACCGCCATCATGTAGCCATCGTGAGGCGCCGCTTCGACATACCAGTTCCAGCCCGTTTGCCCGCCTTTCCCGGGTCTGTTTGTGACGATTACCGGTTGACCGAGGTAGCCTTCCTTCCCGGCCATCATCACCGCCAGGCGCGCCTGATAATCCGTGGCGGCGGCCGGATCGTAGGACACCATCAACGTCATCGGCTTCGCGGGATAGACGCCCGTGCTCTGGGCCACCATTGTCGCGGCGAAGAGTACTCCGCACAACGCGCCCGCAGACCATGTGGTCCTGGTGGAAAAACCATGAGCCTTCGCCATAAATGTAAACCCCTCGACTTTCAATGTGCCGCGGCAACGAACCTGTTACGCAGCGTCTTCAGACGATCCAGAATATGCGGGGAAATCAGATTTTTGCCCCTGATCTCCTCGCCCTGATAACGAGCGAGTAACCTGGGCTCCGATCTGAAAGCCTTGTAGCGGCTCATTGCACTATCGATAGATAGCTTCACTAATGCATTCTTTGGCGGCTTCGGCAACAATCGGAAGATTTGGCCTTCATTGATGAGGCCAACGACGGCTTCCCCGTCTTTCACGTTTGTCAGCACAATCTTTACTACCTGGGGATAGTTTTCGTGCAGCACTTTGAGGAAGGTGCCGATATCCTCTTTTCCGACACGCAAATCGGAAAGCAGTACGCCGACGTTTCCGTTTTCCAGGGCTTCCATGGCCTGACGTACGTTGATTGCGCGATGCACTTTCGCCGATTTGCTGTACACCGCCTCGACAGTTTTGAAGATTTCATTGTCGTCGTCGAGAACGACGACATCGGGCAAGGCGCCGCCCGTGGGCTGTGCAGGCATAGCCGCTACGGCGACTTTGAGCGCCGCCTCAGCGGCCACCCGAATCGTTAATCGAATCGCATCGTTATTCCACGGTTTGTTGACGTAGCGGAATACTTCGCCTTCGTTCACTGAGCCTACAATGCCGTCAAGATCCGAATAACCCGTAAGCAGCAGGCGCATCGTTCTCGGTGAACTATCCTTGATCTTCCTCAAAACCTCCACACCGAGCATTTCCGGCATCCGCTGATCGCTCACGACAACATGAATTAAATTTTCCTTGACGATGTTCAAGGCCTCACGCGGGGTAGTGGCGGTGAACACGTTGTAGTTGGCGCGAAACAGCGCCTGGAGTGCGTTTACGATGCGTACCTCGTCGTCCAAGAATAGGATATTCGGTTGTAATGTCGCCATGGCCTGGACCTCAGATTCAATTACTTGAAATACATAAAAAAGACAGGGAGTGGTACGGCTTCGACACTATGCCGTCTTCCTTATCTCCATTGTCTCTGTCATTGGCAGTGAAACGACAAATGTTGTTCCCTTCCCTGTCTCGGAGCTTACGGCAATATCGCCTCCATGTTGCTTGATAATCTTGTAACAAATCGACAGTCCCAGTCCCGTCCCCGCACCAACCTCCTTCGTTGTAAAGAAAGGATCGAATATCTTCGGTAGAATGTCTGCCGGTATACCGCAGCCTGTGTCTTCCACAGATACCTTTGCCATCCCTCTCTCTCTCCATGTTTTAATGACGATCTTTCCGGATTTATCTATCGACTCAGCCGCATTTTTAATAATATTCAATAACACCTGATTGATTTGCGACGGGGAACCTGCAACTTTCGGCAACTTGTCGTAGTGCTTTGTCACGGCCACCTTGTTCTTGAGCAGGTTCTGGGCGATGAGCAGTGTCTGGTCAAGACCCTTGTTGATGTCGTAATCGGCAATCATGGCGCGATCGAGACGTGAGAAATCCTTGAGACCGACAACGATTTCCTGGATGCGCTTAAGGCCATAGATACTGTCTTTCAGCAGCTGCGAAGTTTCCTGGACCGAACCCTCCGAACGTACGACTTTAATTTTTCCGGACACAATCTCGAATTGCCGTTCTAAACCCCCATCTTCTGTTCCCGGCGCTGTCATCATTTTGGCGAGGCTTTCAAAATCGCCTAACAGGGAGTTTACGATACTCATACGCTCGCCAAGCAACTCAACCGTGCTACTGACATATCCGAGCGGTGTATTAATCTCATGCGCAATTCCCGCGACCATCTGACCTAGGGAAGCCATCTTTTCAGACTGAATAAGCTGCGCCTCTGACTCCTTGAGCTGCTGGTATGCCGTACTAAGCTCGGCCGTGCGTTCGGTTACTAATTTTTCAACTTGCGTGGTACGTCTGATCAGGCCCAGAAAGAACAGGGCCAGGAGGCCCGTAAACGAGAGGCCCGCGGCCAGCGTGATCCGCGGCAGGGAAAACAGCTTCCCGGAACCGTATTGCGTCGAGGGCGTGGCGGCAATCGACCATTTGCGCCCTGCGACGTCAAATGTGGTCACGAAACCAAATGTACCGGATGCCATGTTCGCTGCGGCGCCGCTGTCAGCCTGGGCAGCCGGAGGCAGAGCATTGCCATACAACAGTGTGCTCCCCGAAGGCCCTGCATCGTCGAAAACGACAATGCCGATATCTGCGGATTTAAAGGTTTTGAGGACCTCCTCCACCAAACCGCCAATCCTGTAGATGGCTGCAGTGAAGCCAAGAAAGTTTTTCCGCCGCTGTTCGACGGTCTCGCGCGGGAGACCAATTTGATAGATTGGGTTAAAAACAATGATATCTTTAGTATTGTCAGTATTGGCGCCTCGGGCCGTCGTTCTCTCAGACGGGGCCGCCACGAGTCGTCCTTCATCGCGTGCTTGCACCATGGCGCTCAGCCAGGCGGAATCAGAACTGGCGTCGAGACCCAGGACAATTTCGTAGTCACCGCTGACTTCCACGAAATAAGCAGGGAAGTACTCTTCCCGCTGTCCGGCCAGATGGAATTGATTATCGTCGTGACGCTCGACAATATGGAAGTTGGGCAAACCATCGCGTTCCGCGCCAAGTTCGAATGCCTGCCTGTCGCCAGCCATAATCCGCGGAATCCACATCATTGCTGTGGTACTTTTGTATTGCTTGAGGGTGTCGCTGGTAAAGTTTCGAAATTTGGCGCGACCCACATTCTCGGTCGCATACAGCGATCGGGTCGACCCGAGGGTGCCGACGTGAAGGTCGACCTCCTTGCGAATTGCCGTGGCCCGCCCGGTCGCAAGCTGATTGAATTCCGATTCCAGGCGCTGTCTCTCCACCTCATTCGTGTACAAGTAGGCCGCCATCGACAGCGCGATACCAATAACGATAGTTAAGGCAAGGGGAAGGATTCGGCGTACATACTTCGGTTTCGGATTTGAACCGACCATTGTCTCAGCCATGAGCACTCCCTAAAGTGTTCAGTTGTGCCGCGAAAACGTTCAGTCGTGCCGCGGCCATGGGTATGCGCGAACGTAACTAACCATTCCCTTTTGTTGTCCGGCGTCAGCGGCTGCCGTCGATGGCAGAATCCGAGCTGGCCCGCGGGCGGCAAAACTCCATGTTTGTGAGGTTGTGCGGCGATCGGTTCGTGGCAAGGCCCCCGTGCCACTGATATTTTCTGAACCTATAGCTGAATATAGACGACGAAAATCACGCGGCTAGGCCGATTGGCGAATAGGGTGTTACGCGGGCGTCGTGAAACAGCAGACAGTGTCTACCATTAATTATTGCTAATACTCTTATATAGATAAATCGGCGTGCCGAGTCAAAACCAATAACCGGTTCTTACACGACAGGGTTGCCCAATAGTCATATCGTTAGCGGTATGGTCCCGGGGATCAGGGACAGCGTGTGATTGGCGATGACCAGCTCCTCGTTGGCCGGGACCACCCATACCGCTACCGCACTGCCGGGCGTGCTGATTTCAGGGCCGCCGCGGTTATTGGCGGCTGCATCGAAGTTGACCCCCAGCCAGTTTGCATGGTGGCAAATGCCGGCCCGAATATCGGCCGCGTTTTCGCCGATGCCACCGGTGAATATCAAGGCATCCAGTCCCCCCAATGCGGCGGCCAGCGATCCAAGTTCGCGGCCTATGCGGTCCACAAACAGCTCTATTGCCAACACCGCGTTCGTGTCCCGGCTTCGTAACAGTTCCTGCACGTCGCCGCTGACGCCCGATACTCCCAACAGGCCAGACCTGTGATAAAGCAAGTCGGCAAGACCGGCGGCGTTCATCCCGCGTTGCTCGAGCAAATACAGGATCACGCCGGGGTCGAGTGCGCCGCAGCGGGTACCCATGGGAAGTCCGTCCAGCACGGTGAGCCCCATGGTGCTGGCCTGACTCTTGCGTTGTCGCATGGCGCACATGCTGGCGCCGTTACCGAGGTGGGCAACCACGACCCGCCCGTCAGCGCGGCTGCCGAGATATTCGGGAAGGACCTGCGCCACGTGTTCGTAAGAGAGCCCGTGGAATCCGTAACGTTTGATACCCGCATCCGTTAACTCCCGCGGCAGGGCGAACAGGCGCGCGATGGCCGGTTGCGATTGATGGAAGGCGGTATCGAAACAGGCAACTTGCGGCAATCCGGGACGAACCACATTCATCGCCCGGATGCCGGCGAGATTGTACGGTTGATGCGTGGGCGCAAGGGGAGCGAGCTCCTCCAGCTTGTCGAGAATAGCGGCATCGATCAGTGCCGGCCCGCAAAACCAGTCGGCGCCGTGGACCACCCGATGTCCGGCGGCCACAAACCGCAAATTACCGGCCTGGATATTCAGCCAATTGAACAAAATTGCCAACGCCTGTTCGTGACCGGATGCATCGACAGGGTGGCGCAAGGCCATGTCCGCTGTGGGCTGGCTGTTCTGGTGTGAAACACCGAAATACGCCTGCGCGCCGATATTGCCGATGACACCGCGGTGGATTAGGCGGGGTTTCCCCGTTGCCTCGTTAACCGCGAAGCAGGCAAACTTTACACTCGACGACCCGGTATTAATAACCAGGATGGCATCGGTCACTGGGTGTGTTTCCTGGTTTTTCTAAAGGGCAGGGCGTCTGCGTGCAGGGTTAAGTATCGTCGAAGCGATACGTGGCGGAAAGATACTCCGCCGCACTCCGTAATGCCGGCAGATGCTGCAGCGACTGCTCCAGCGTCATGCGCGCCGTCGGCGCCTGTACTGCCACCGATACACAGAGTCGTCCATTTTGGCCGCGCACTGGGATGGCCAGACAGGTGGTCCCGGCCAGAAATTCCTCGTTGTCAGTCGCCAGTTGATTTGCGCGAATCCGGTCCAGCTCGCGCTCCAGCAGGGTGGTGTCGGTAATCGTGTTCTTGGTGTACCGCTTCAGCGGTGTGCTGTGAATCAGTTTCTGCCGGTACTTGCGCGGCAAATGACTGAGGAACAATTTTCCACTGGCAGTGCAGTGCAATGGCACCCGTGAGCCGGGACGCAAGTCCAGTCGCAGCGGCGATGCAGCCTCCACCCGATCGAGATAAACGATTTCGTTCCCGTCCAGCATGGTGAGATTGCAGGTCTCCCCGGTCTCGCCCACCAGCGTCTGGAGAATGGCATGGCGTGGCGCACGCAGTGCGGGATTGAGTAGTGTATCCAGGGCCAGCTTTGAAAGCCGGGGGCCCGGGGAATAGCGTTTGGCATTCGGCTCCCGCAACAGTAATCCCGCCCGTTCCAGCAAAACGAGGATGCGATACACGGTCGGCTTGAGAAGGCCGGAGTCGGCCATCGCATCGGCCAGAGACACCGGCCTTTCCGAGCCCACTACCGATTCCAATACGGTAAAGGCGCGTAACGTCGCCGAATGTCGATCGGGAAGCTTGCTTGGCATTTTTATCAAAAAATGAGACGCCTGGTATTGCCGTTAGCTTTAAATTTCCAGCCCACAGGATATACTCAAAAACCGATTTCGTGCAGTCAATTGCTTAACACCTTACAAGAAGGGGTGGATGAATGGGTACAGCGCTGCGTATGACACCGAGCGAGGCATTTGTTGAGACGCTGGTGGCTCAGGGGGTAAAAGACGTTTTTGGAATCGTCGGATCGGCTTACATGGATGCACTGGATCTATTTCCGCTAGCCGGTATCCGGTTCATTTCCGTGGCACACGAGCAAAACGCCGCGCACATGGCGGATGGCTATTCCCGGGTGACCAATCGGCATGGCGTGTGCATTGCCCAGAATGGCCCCGGCATCACCAACTTCGTCACTGCCATCGCAGCCGCCTACTGGGCGCATTCGCCCGTAGTGGCGATTACGCCGGAATCGGGCAGCCTCGGCATGGGTCTTGGCGGCTTTCAGGAAACCGACCAGTTGCCGATTTTTTCAAAAATCACCAAGTACCAGGCGCACGTTAATTCCCCCGCGCGCATAGCCGAACTGACCCATCGTGCTTTCACGATTGCATTGAACGAGCGCGGTCCGGTTCAGGTGAACATTCCGCGCGACTTTTTTTACGGTGACATCGAGGCGGAGATACTCCCGCCCCAGCTTATTGAACGCAGCGCCGGTGGACCGGAATCGCTGGATGCGGCGGCGCGCCTGCTGGCTGACGCCAGATTCCCCGTCATCCTCGCGGGCGGCGGCGTGGTCATGTCCGGCGCCACCGATGAAACACGCCGGCTCGCCGAGCACCTCAGTGCGCCGGTCGTCACAAGTTACCTGCATAACGACGCCTTTCCCGCCAGTCATGAACTGGCCTGCGGACCGCTTGGTTACCAGGGCTCCAAGGCGGCGATGAAGCTGATCTCCAAAGCGGACGTGGTGCTGGCATTGGGCAGCCGCCTGGGCCCCTTTGGCACCCTGCCGCAACACGGACTCGACTACTGGCCGAAAGACGCAAAGATCATCCAAGTGGACACGGATGCACGCATGCTCGGGCTGGTCAAGAAAACGGCAATCGGTATTTGCGGCGACGCGAAACTCGCAGCCAGCGAGTTGACCAAACGCCTGACGGCGGGCAAAGGGCCCACAACACGCAATGCCGCGCGGATCGCGGAAATAAAAAAGGAAAAAGAGGCTTGGATCGAAGAACTGGAAAAGTGGCCGTCTCCCTCGGAACCGGGGCGCATCGGCCCCCGCCAGGCACTGGCGGAACTTGCCCGGGCCATGCCGAAGAACGCCATGGTGTCCACCGACATCGGCAATGTCTGCTCGGTGGCGAACAGTTATCTGAATTTTGACCAACCTTTAAGCTTTCTCGCCGCCATGAGCTTCGGCAACTGCGGTTATGCCTATCCCACGGCGATGGGCGCCAAGATCGGACGGCCGGATCGCCCGGCCATCGCTTACGTGGGGGACGGCGCCTGGGGGATGAGCCTGGCCGAGGTGATGACCTGTGTGCGCGAGAACATCCCCGCGGTGGCGGTGGTATTCAACAACGGGCAATGGGGAGCTGAGAAGCGCAACCAGATAGACTATTTTTCCAGTCGCTTTGTCGGCACCAACCTGACGAATCCGAATTTCGCCGAAATCGCCAAGGCCATGGGCGCCGAGGGCGTCACCGTGGACCATGTCGATCAGTTGGGGGATGCACTGAAAACCGCCGTAAGCTCCAATCGCCCGACGGTGCTGAACGTGATGCTGACGCGTGAACTGGGCGAGCCGTTTCGCCGGGATGCGTTCAGACAGCCGTTGCGGCTGCTCGACAAATACAAGGCGCACGGCGCACAATCGGCGAAGACTAAAAAATAGCGACAAACAAAAGATATTTTACAAATGTCGATAGTGTGTGGGCCCCCACCGTTACCACAGGAGGTAAACCATGAGGATGTATCTGAAGCCAGCTGTAGCACTGATATCTATCGCGCTGGGTGTCGCTGGCGAGTCCTTTGCGCAAGAACCGGAAAAATTTCCATCGCGGCCGATTGAAATCGTGGCGACCTTCGGCCCCGGCGGCGGCGCCGACCTGATGGCCAGGAAAATGTCGCAACTTCTCGAACCCAAGCTGAAGGTGCCGCTTCCGGTATCGAATATCGCCGGCGCCTCGGGAAATGCCGGGCTGACCAAATTGCTGAACAGCCCGGCGGACGGCTACACGGTTGCAACACTGATTGCCTTGAGTGTTTCATCCTGGACCTCCAGTATCGGCACCGCCAGGCCCGATGATTTCACCATTCTTGCCATTACCCAGGACTCCCCGTCCATGCTGTTCGTGCCCGCGGACAGCCCGTTCAAAACGTTCAAGGATTTTCTCGGTCATGCCAAGGTCAACCCCGGCAAGCTGAAAGTCGCGACTTCAGGCTACGGCACCCAAGACGACATCACCCTGAAGTACCTCGAGTCCCTCGGTTATAAAACGGTCAACGTGCCCTTTGCCAAGCCCGCGGAGCGCTACGCGTCGCCGCTCGGCAAACACACCGACGCCATCTATGAAGAACCCGGCGATGTTGCGCAATTTCTGGAATCGAAGGATCTGCGCCCACTCGTGGTGTTCGACGATGAGCGCCATTTCGCGTTTCCGAATGTCCCGGCGTCCAGGGAACTCGGGATGAAAATCAGCGATCTGCCGAACTTTCGTACGCTCGCCGTATCGGCCAATACACCTGCGGAGAAAGTAAAAATTCTGGTGGACGCCATCAATCAGGTGCTGGATACGCCGGAATGGAAACAATATTGCACCGCCACTTATACCTGCACCAGGAAGTACACGCCGGAGCAGGCCAAAGCCCGCATCAAGGATTTCTACACCACGGTCGGGTCCTACCTGCAGAAATTCGCGGCGGACGCCAAGTGAACAGGCCGGGAACCGATACCAGGCGCTGGTAAAGGCCAATGGCGCATTTCATATACTCGCGCCTCCGGACCCGAGCCGTTTTGTTTCCGGTTCTGGTTATCGCCGGTACGACCGCGCTGATGTTTGTCATCGCCCCCGGCGTCAACGTTGACGCGATATCAAGGGGCGTGGTCGGTCCGACGACGTGGCCGAAAGTAATGATTATGGGCATCATTGCCTGTGCCATCGTTTTATTGGTACGCAACCTGCTGACAGGAATAGCGAGCCGGCGGTTGAGGACCGAATCATCCACGTCACCCAACGCGTTCCGGGTCCTGGATACAGCCGGCTCGGCGGATTCGTTCGAAGAGCTGCCGCGCGAAGTGACGCCCGGAGAGTACGACAATCGCAAGGCGGCCCTGGGAATTTTGGCAATGCTGGGTTACAGCGCCGGGATTCCCGTTACCGGTTTCGCTCCGGCCACCGTCGCCTGCATTGTCTTGTTGCTGCTTATCGGCGGCCTGCGCAAGCCCGTGACCATCGGGCTGGTCAGTATCCTGGGCACGTCGGCCATGCTCTACCTGTTCGTGAAAGTGACCGCCATGCCCCTGAATCGCGGGGTGGGCTACTTCAATGATTTAAACCTGATGATATACAGAATATTAGGAATTTATTGATTTTCTGCCAAGGCGGTGTGAGGTGGATGCATTCATCAATGTACTTGGCGGGCTGGGAGTCGCTCTTCAACCGTCCAATTTTGCGATCCTGACCATCGGTGTATTGGTCGGCGTGCTGGCCGGGGCGTTGCCGGGCATTTCCTTCGTCAACGCCATGGCCATGAGCCTGCCCTTCACCTATTCCATGCCGCCCATGATGGCCATGGTGTTTCTCGGGGGCATGTACGTGGGCGGCGTCTTCGGCGGTTCCATTTCGTCGATACTGGTCAACATTCCGGGCGACCCCGATTCTCTGCCCAGCTGCTGGGACGGTTATCCGATCACAAAAAAAGGCGGTTCGGTGCGTGCGCTGAGTATCGCGATTACCGCGTCCGCCATCGGCGGTCTTTTCAGCGCCATGCTTCTGGCTTTTGCCGCGCCGCCGTTCGCGCGCATGGCCTTGACGCTGGATCAGCCGGAATTCTTCGCCGCCACATTTCTCGGTTTGGTGAGCGTGTTGGCGCTTGGAAAATCCAATTTGGTGCTGAGCCTGATGTCGATGTTCATCGGGCTGGTCATCGGCTCGGTCGGGGCCGATCCCCTGTATGGCGTGCAGCGGCTGACCTTCGGCCTGCCAGTCCTCGGCAGCGGTATCGATTTCGTCGTCGTCATGATCGGCCTGTTCGCCATCGGCGAAGTACTGGATGCCCTGAGCGCCAGGCGGGCCAGTAGTTTCGAGGTCAAGAGCGACGCCCGCATGCGGTTACTTTCGCTGCGGGACATATGGAAATTGCGCGGCTCCATCGGTCGCGGCACCGGCATCGGCAGCCTGATCGGCATTATTCCCGGGGCCGGCGCCACGGTCGGTGCGCTGGTGGCGTACGGCATCGAAAAGCAGGTCAACAAGCGCGGCCACTTGTTCGGCACCGGTATCGACGATGGGCTGGCGGCGCCCGAGGCCTCGAAAAACGCCACCACCGGCACCGCCTTGATCCCGATGCTGACATTGGGTATCCCCGGCAGCGCCGGCGCCGCCATCATGCTGGCGGCCCTCATGCTCCATGGCGTACAGCCGGGACCGCAACTGTTCGCCAAGGATCCGCAGCTGATCTATGGAATATTCGCCAGTTTCATTCTGGCCAACGTCATGATGATCGTCATCTCCGTCCTGGTGGCGCGCAGCTTCGGGACGCTGATGAAAGCCGATGTTACCGTTATCTACGCCTTCATCATCGTGCTCAGCGTTGTCGGCGCCTTCGGTGTGCGCAATAACATTACCGATGTGTATCTTTGCATTGGATTTGGCATACTCGGTTACTTCATGAAGCGTTACGGTTTCCCGACCGCGCCGTTGGTCCTGGGAGTCATCCTCGGGCCGTTGGCGGAAGGTTATTTCATGACCTCGCTGGCCAACTACAATAACGACTTCAGCATCTTCTTTACGCGCCCGGTCAGCGCCGCGCTGATGGTTTTTGCCCTGTTGTTTGTTGTTTGGGCGGTGTTCCCGAATATCTGGAAAAGACCCGCGTCGAAATGAAGCAGTGCGCACCCGTTGCGCGCTTGAAGCGCTGATATCCGCGGTTGAATGAGGATGAGTGTATGGCTGTAGCAGGTCCGAACTCCCCATCCGGCACGGCCGCCGAAATCCAGAAAACGGTTTCCGCGCTGACCGCCCGCGCGCGCGCGGCCCAGCGGCTCTATGAGCGTTATAACCAGGAGCAGGTCGATGAAGTGGTCACCGCGGCGGGCTGGGCGATCGTCAGTCCGGAACACAACGGTCAACTGTCCGAGCTGGCGGTGGCCGATACCGGCCTGGGCAACGTGGCTGACAAGATCACCAAGAATCGGCGCAAGACCATGGGCCTGCTGCGCGATTTACAAGGCGCAAAATCGGTCGGCGTGATTGCGGAATATCCAGACAAGGGCATCGTGGAAATTGCGCGACCGGTGGGAGTGGTGGCCGCGATTTCACCGTCCACCAATCCGGTTGCGACTGCCGCGAACATGATCATGAATGCGCTCAAGGGCCGGAACGCCGTTGTTCTCTCGCCCTCGCCCAAGGGCTATCGCAGTGGCGCCAGGCTGCTCGACTTCATCCATGCAGAATTGGCGCGGGTGAATGCGCCGCCGGACATCGTGCAAATGATTGCGCATCCGGTCAGCAAGGAGTCGACCGCCGAATTGATGCGGCAGGCCGATCTGGTGGTGGCGACGGGTTCCCAGAGCAATGTGCGCGCCGCGTACGCCAGTGGCACCCCGGCCATCGGCGTTGGTGTTGGCAATGTGGTGGTGATTGTCGACGACACGGCCGACCCAAATCAGGCAGCAACAAAAATCGCTGCGTCAAAAACCTTTGACCATGCAACCAGCTGCTCATCCGAAAACAGCCTGGTTATCCTCGACGCTGTCTACGAGGACATGGTCGAGGCGCTCAAACACCAGGGTGGCGCGCTCTTGAGTGCCGCCGAAAAATCACAATTGCAAAAGACCATGTGGCCAAACGGAAGGCTAAGCCACCAGGTCACCGCACGTGCGGCCCCCAGCATCTGTCAAGTTGCCGGGTTGAAACGCGCGGAACTACAGTCGTGCCGTTTTCTGATGGTGGAAGAAACCGGTAGTGGCAAGGACTTTCCCTTTTCCGGCGAAAAGCTGGCGCCAGTTCTCACCTTGTATCGGGCAGCCGACTTCGACCGCGCCTGCGTGCAGTCACGGGCGATTCTCGATTATCAGGGAGCCGGCCATTCAATCGGCATCCATACCCAAAACAACGATCACGTCCTGCGTCTGGGGCTTGAAATGCCGGTTTGTCGCGTGATTGTGAACCAGGGCCATGCCTTCGCAACGGGAGGAAATTTCGACAACGGGCTGCCGTTCTCGCTGTCCATGGGCTGCGGCACCTGGGGGCGGAATAATATCTCCGACAACCTGAATTACCGTCATTACCTCAACATCACGCGCATTTCCAGGACCATTCCGCCCGTTGAGCCGACCGAGCAAAACCTGTTCGGCGGCTACCGCGCCAAGTTCAAACTCTAACCTCGTATCACGCTGCCGGCACACGCCTCCATGCGTACCGTACGCGATTTCATCGACCAACAGGCGGCAGCGCGACCGGATCAGGCCTTTCTGCTGGCGCCCGAGACCGGCCTGGAGTTCACTTATGGACAGCTCCAGACCGACTGCCGGAGTCTCGGTAAATTCCTGCTGCAATCGGGTTTGAAAAAGGGCGACAAGGTTTCGCTCATGATGCACAACGGTTACCAGACCGCCAGGCTTTTTCTCGGCGCGATGTATGGCGGGTTCGTAGTCTGCCCCATCAACCTGCTGGCTCAACCCTCCCAGTTGCAATACATCGTCGATCATTCCGATACCAGGCTCGTTTTTGTCGCCGCGGAATACCTGGAGTCGCTGCAGGCCGTACTGGAGAATATACCGAGACCGATCGGACTTGTTCCTGTCAACGTCGACGCCACGTCCCTGCCCGAAGAAAATGGTTTACCGGATCTGCCACTACCCGGGATTCACGAAGACGACGATGCCATGCTGATGTACACCTCCGGGACCACCGGCACGCCCAAAGGCGTGGTCCTGACCCATAAAAACGTCATCACCGGAGGACAATATACCAGCGCGGCGCATCAACTGACGCCGGCGGACCGGGTGTTGTGCGCCTTGCCTCTCTACCATATCAACGGCCAGATTGTGACGACGATCGCACCACTGGTGCACGGTGGCAGCGTGGTCATGCCGCACCGTTTCAGCGTATCCCACTATTGGGAGATGGTCGCGCAGTACCGCTGTACCTGGCTGAACATCGTACCCACCATTGTTTCCTATTTGTTGAATGCGCCCGATTCCCGGACACATGCGGGGAATTCGAATATCCGGCATGTACGCTTCTGCCGCTCCGCTTCGTCGTCCCTGCCGCCCTCGTTGCACCATGCCTTCGAGAATAAATTCGGGATCAGCATGATCGAAACCATGGGACTTACCGAAACTGCGGCGCCCGTATTCAGCAATCCGCTCGATCCGGACAAGCGCAAATACGGAAGCCCGGGTCTGGCCTTCGGCAACGAAGCGAAAGTCATTGATCCGCGTGGCAATACACTTGCACCGCACCAACAGGGCGAAATCATGGTGCGCGGCGAAAACGTCATGCGAGGTTATTACAAGGCCCCGGAACTAACCGCCAGCGCATTGGAGCCGGACGGCTGGTTGCACACGGGAGATCTTGGTTATGTGGATACCGACGGTTTCTATTTCATTACCGGCCGCCTCAAGGAGTTGATCATCAAAGGCGGAGAAAATATCGCTCCGCGCGAGATTGATGAGGCATTGCTCAAGCATCCAGCTGTACTGGAAGCGGCCGCCGTCGGCATACCGGACGAGCATTACGGCCAGGAAATCCTCGCCTGTGTCGTATTGAAACCGGGATCACATTGCACCGCGGAGGAACTGCACGACTTTTCACTCAAGGAACTGGGTAAATACAAAACGCCCAAACTGATCAAGTTTATGGATACGTTGCCCAAAGGACCCTCGGGTAAGGTGCAACGGCTTAAGCTGTTGGACCGCGCGTAAGGCAATTCCCGGGGCGAATCCCGATCTCGGGATGCATGCCGATGGGTGACTTGGAAGACGTACCGTTGGACTACCGCCATCCGGCCCAAGGGCTACCGGTCGCAACCGGGTGCGTACACCGCGCCCAGCGCGTAACGGGCGGGAATCAGGCTAACCGGATAAGGTTCAGCGGCGGCGCCGACGCGCGCCGCGCTCATCTTCCAGCAGTTCGGCCTCGTAGGGGACGAACACCAGCAGGCGCGCGGTCAGAAAGTTGAAGCCGAATCCGAGCAACACACCGACCACGAGCGCTAGAATCTTGTGCGTGTCGAAGTACGGCACGTAGTGCGTGAGCACATAATAGCTGCCGACGTTGATGGCGAAGCCGAGCAGCGAGGTCAGCACGAAACCCGGCCACTGCACAAGCATCGCCGTTTTTTGGCGGTTCGAAAAGGTCAGCACCCGGTTCCACGCCCAGTTCCAGCTGGCCGCCGCCCAGAACGCGAAGACGCGCGCCGCGAAGTGTCCCATGCCGGTGAGTGTTTGCAGGCCGAGGTAGAGCGCCAGGTCGACAGCGAAACCGGTGCCGCCGACAATGCCGAATTGCATGAACTCGGCGAGGAACGGAAAGCGAAACTGGTACAGACGGCGCAGATGGCGCAGATAGCGCACCTGCTCCTTCCAGCTCAGCTTGCTCTCGCCATGCACCCGGTCGGCGAAATGGATCGGCACCTCGCCGGGTTTCTTGAACTCGCCCTTCACCAGCAGCTCGAGACCGATCTTGTAGCCGATCGGTGAAAGCCGGTGCGCCGCCGGCGCGTCGGCGCGCCTGAGGGCGAAGAACCCGGACATCGGGTCGCGGACGCGCGCCAGCGGCAGCGCCAGCCAGGTGGCCACTTTCGAGTTCAGATGGCGGAACCAGGTCCACGAGGAATCGAGCGAGCCGCCGGCGACATAACGCGAGCCGACCACGAAATCGCTCGCGCCGCTTTCGAGCAGCGCCAGCATGTCCGGAATGCGTTCGGCCGGGTGCGACAGGTCGGCGTCCATCACCACCACATACTCGCCGCGCGCTTCGTCGATGCCGCGCAGCACCGCCGTGGACAGACCCCGCTCGTCGCGGCGCACGATCATGCGCACCGGCAGGGTGGCGGCGAGCTGTGCGGCCAGTTCTTCCGAGCCGTCCTGCGAGTTGTCATCCACGAAAATCACTTCATACGACAAGCGCCGTTCACGCAGCGCCGCGTCGACGGCACGCGCTACCGGATCGAGGTTACGCACCTCGCGGAAGGTCGGAATCACCACGGACAGCTTGAGGCTCATGGGGTTGGCGGAAAAGCCGCTCCTGCGTTTGTCCCCGTAGGGACGGCTTCGCGCTCCGCACTTCTGCCCTCCATGGATGGAGTAATGCCGCGT
>ERZ1292623.1951-Hain-H51-01um-R1-1951-length-19131-cov-22_pt1 | contig 19131 bp, 29 predicted proteins | sample MGYA00564398_ERZ1292623 | MGnify/ENA primary metagenome ERZ1292623 (study PRJEB36523, sample SAMEA6512633) | groundwater metagenome | collected 2019-01-07 | study: AquaDiva: Metagenomics assemblies of 32 groundwater samples | reverse complement strand
GCAAAAATCATTAAAAATGGAAGCACATATGCAAAAACTCCCAAATCAGCCCATCTATTTAACACATCTCCAATGGAATAACCAAAAAATCCTCGCACTTGATAAAATAAAACTGACATCTTACACACTCTTTACACTTTAAGAAAACTTATATTTATATATATTTCTACTTTTTATTTTTTAATATTTTACAAGATTTTTTATTCTATTTGACAAATTCTACATTCTCTTTTATATCTTTGAATCCTTCATCACCAGTTAGAAACTTTATATTCCTTTCCAAAGCTATAATATATTCTAAACAATCAATGTAAGATAATTCTTTCTTACTATTTTTAATTCTAAACTGGCATGCTTTTTTAATAATTTCATTAGTTATTTCTACACAATAATCTTTAAATTCATTTTAATAGTTATAAGAGGTACTTGATAATATTTTTGGTAATTAAGATTATTTTTTAATATCTCAAAAAAAGCATAACTATCAAAAAAATACATATTAATTTTTCCATCCTTTTCTCACTTCATTCTTAAAATTCTGCCCGCTAATTTTAGTTTTTAAAATCCCTGCTATTTTTCTGAAGTCGTCTATCTTATATATCTCTACAACAACTTTCTCACCATCACTTAAATTTCTTTTTCTAACTTCTTCTCCAGATATAGGAATACCAAAAGAATTTCCCATGATTTAATTCTTGTTAATACCATAGTATAAACTTTAAGTTATACAAGTATCTAAACATTTTTACTTATCCACTTTTACTATTAACTTTTTCTCCAAATAAAACAGCGCCTATTGCTGCAGCAATAGCCAAAACCAAAATTATATTTGCCCAAATTTGTCTATAATTGCTTCCAAAAAAATAATAATAAACACTATCCCAATATCCAGTTATTATCAAAAAAAATGTTATTAAAGCTAAAGCCAATATCGCCCCAAAAGTTCTTTTCCATCCTTTATCTAAAACATCTCCATCACTTTTTCCCATTATAAATCCATAAAGCAACATAAAAACTAATAGCAAAACTGCACTAACTGCCAAAAAAGGCATCAATAAAACAACAATGCTTCTAGCCGACGGAAAAGCAATTAATATCAAGCCAACAACTAATCCTACTAAAGCATCCACTTGTTTTTTTTCTTCACCTAAAAGTTTTGTCCTCTGTAAAATCGCAAATATTAAAGTAAACACTAAAACAAAAGGAAGAACATAATCTAAAAAATAAGGATGAATTAAAAAAGGTTCTACCATATTAAGGATAATTATCTCCTAAATTATATTTAGTTATATCCCACTCATCGCGACATATTCTTTCTACCAATTCTCCAAGAGGATTTCTAAATCTAACTCTAACAGGAATATCTTCAGCAGATTCAGAAATTATTTGAATATTATCTCCATAAATCTTTCTTTCAATTTTACAAGATAATTCTTTAATCAGATCCATTATAATTCCTCATTTATACAACTAAATATTTATCTTATTTAAACTTTTTTAATTTAAAAATTTAATTAGTATTCTAAAAATAAACCCAGCCAGGAAATTTAACACACTTCAAGATAAAACCCAGAAAAAATAAACACAAAAACTAATTAACAAAAATCAATCAAAGAAATAATTAATTATCTTTTAACGCTAATTTCTTGATAATCTCCACTACTCTGAGAAAGATCAACTGTTTCCTGCACTTCAGAATTGGATTCATCCAAGGGCAAACTAGACTTGCTTATTATAACAACATCTCCCACAGCTCTAACAAATTGATGGGGAATTATAACTCCTCTAGCCCCTCCCAAAAAACTTCCAACATTACCTACAACTCTTATTCTCCAACTCTCCACTTTATTCTCTACTAAATTACTTTCTTCTATTTCTCCAAAATAATCACCAGCATCAGTATAAACTTTCTTGCCAATAACTTCTGTCAACCTTTTTATTTTCAACATATTACTTTCATATTATTACAATTTAAATACTTTTCCATGATGCAAAGACATTTCCCAACAATAACTTTATTAATAAAATTATATTCTATTAAAAATGCTTAAACAAAGAATAAAAGTTTTTAAAGATTACAAACCAATAATAGCAGATCCAATATTTTGGATATTTACAAAAAAAGAAATAATCTGGATGATAATTTTTATAATTATTGCTTCATTCATTAGTTTTATTCCATTAATCCCTAATGATGACCCAATAAAAATCTTTTCCACTTTACTAATTTTCTCTCTTATAATAATATCTACAACTGCCATAAAAAAATTATCTGCTTATCATTATGCTATAAAAATAGAACATTCGGATTGGAAATTAATAAGGTGGTGGTGGTACACAAGAGCTCATTTTAAAATTCCTTTTCCATTAGGATTAATAGTCCCATTTTTCTTAGCTATATTCACAATTGGATATCTAAAACCTTTTTCATTTTTACAATTTGATGCAGAAAATATAGAAGAAGTTAGAATATTAAAAAAACATGGTCCAAGGGGATCTAGAAGAAAAGAATTAATTAATGAAAATGATCTATCGTATACTGCTGCAACAGGATTTTATATGCTTCTTTTTTTAGCTTTTGTAGGATTACTATTAAAACCTTATTTTCCTTTTTTCGGATATAGTTTAACTAAATATTCTATATATTTCGGTTTTTGGAATTTGCTTCCCATAAGTCAATTAGATGGAACAAAGATTTTCTTCGGAACAACATTGCTATGGTCATTTCTAATCATAATATTCTCAATTTTATCTTTGCTGATTTTGTTAATTTAACTACAATAAACTATATATAAGATAAAATCTAAAAATATATATGAAAAAATTCTCAATTAAAAAAAGGCTCGATTTATCTCCTGAAATAATAATAGAAAATAAAAAAGTTAGTAAATTTAACTTTAATTATGAAAATCAACAAAATTTATTAAATCAGAAACTTTCTTTACATTTACTGCAGAAACATCTTTCTCTATTAAAATTAGAAGAGATATTAATAATTTTTTCTTTAATCATTATTGCAGTTTTAGGGAGAATATTATTACAACCACTTCCTAGTATAGAACCTATTACTTTTGTAGCATTATTAGCCGGTTCTTTATTTGGAATAAAAAAAGGTATTGGTATTGGAGCTTCTAGTTGGTACTTATCTAATTTTTTTATGTTTGGGGGACAAGGCCCATGGACATTTGTTCATGTTTTAAGCGGGATTATTTCTGGAGCTTTAGGAGGAATAATTCTAAAAAAACCAACCTTGATAAAATCTGTTCTAGCTATAACCTTATCAACAATAATATTTGAAATTTCCATTAATACAATGTCTGGAATATTATTTTATGGTATTCTAACTTCTTTCATTACAGCTATCCCTTTTTCCATAACTCATTTAATATCAAATATAATATTTGCTTCCATATTACCTAAATCAAAGACAATAATATTTAAAAAAGCTAAATTAAATGAGATAGAGATGTGTAAAAATTTTATATCAAAGTTAAAACAAAAAAGTGTAGAAACTAATGAATTTTAAAAACCTAATTATAATCTTAATATTAATCCCACTTGTATCTGCAGAAAATGTAGGAGTGCTGATTCATTTTCCAGATGGATCTAACCATATTCAATGTATATCTGCATCAGAAAACACAAATGGTTATGAACTTTTATCTAAATTATCTTTGTTTACTTTATGGGCAGATCCAGGACCTTTCGGTCATCAACTTTGTCAAATTAACGGAATAGGTGATTCAGTATCTGGAACCGGATGTTCCTATTCTGGAAAATATTGGAGATTTTTAAAAGGAACAGGAAATAATTGGGAATATATGCCAGTAGGATTCGATGGTGGAAATTCTTGCTGGAACAATGATATAACTTCTTTTGATGGACATTATTGTACAAAAGAAAATGATCTAATCGCTCTAAGTTATGGAAAATTTGACGATCCAAAACCTGCATTCAAAAATCTCAATGAAATATGCAATCCTTTAAAACTAAACGAAATAAAAATTTATACTGATGGTAAAAAACAATCCGATGCTGATGAGGATGGGGGAATAATAGAAGCAAAACCAGGCTCAAAAATAAATTTTAAAATCGAAATAGAAAATAACTATAAATATGATGAAAATTTAAAAATAGAAGATATTAAAGCAAAAATAAAAATTAAAGATATAAAAAATAATTTAGACGAACAAACTAAATTTAAAGATCTTAAAACAAATGAAGATGATAGTGAAGAAATAGAAATAGAATTGCCATTAATAATTGAAGAAGAAGAATACGACTTAGAATTAAAAATAACTGGTAAAACAAATTATGGTATAAAACAAGAGATTATAATAAATTATGATTTAGAAATAAACAAAGAGAAAAATGATCTAATTTTTTCAAAACTAAAATTAGATTCATTAGAATCTTGTCCTAATGAAAAAAACAATTTATTTATTGAGATAATTAATATAGGAAAAATTGATCAAAAAGATATAGTACTATCTATTGAAAACAAAGATCTAAACATATTATACCAAGATAAATTTAATCTAGATCAAGATAAAGAAAATTCTATTTATATTAAAAATGTTGAATTTACTACACCTAATATAAATCAAGGGGATTATAAAATAAATCTAAATTTAGATTATTCTGACAAAACTTATGAGAGTATAATTTTAAATATAAAAAATTGTAATTTATTAACAGGAAATATCATAAATGAAAATAATATAGAAATTAAGAAAATAAATCAAGCTAGTCCATCAAACAAACCAATTATTAAACAAACATTTTTGCAAAATTATGCTATACCCATTTTATTGCTAATTTTTCTAATAATTTTAATTATAGCAATAATTTATATAATTTCTATATTATCAAAAAACAATGAGGCAACTACACTTTAAAGATTAAAGTTTGTTTCCAAAAAAATTCTTTAAATTTTGTGATCGCAAGAATATTTTTTATTTTCATTGGTTAAGATATTCAGAAATCATCACACACTAAATTGGTTTGTTTTGTCAGATTCATGACATCCCAAAAAATTTAATAAACTAATAGAATTTATTAAATTATGAATGAAATACTTTCTTCTATAAAACCAAGAGAATATCAGCAAAAAATATTTGAAACATGTAAAGAAAAAAATTGTTTAGTAATTCTTCCTACAGGAATAGGAAAAACATTAATAGCTTTAATGCTCTCGATATATACCCAGAAAAAATTTCCAAAAACAAAAACATTATTTTTAGCTCCTACCAAACCATTAGCAGAACAACATTTATCCTATTTCCAAAAACATTTGCCAGAACTTTTTGCAGAACTTATTTTATTCACAGGAAAAACTCAATCTAAAATAAGAAAAAAATTATGGGAAAATTCAGATATTATTTTTTCAACTCCGCAATGTATCTATAATGACCTAAAAAACAACCTTTATTCTTTAGAAGATGTCACTCTTTTAATTCAAGATGAATGTCATAGATGTCTAAAAAATTATTCATACACTTTTATATCTGAAAAATACAAAGAACAGGCAAAAAATCAGAGAATTCTTGGATTAACTGCTAGTCCTGGAGTTGATAAAGAAAAAATAAAACAAATATCTATTAATTTAGGAATAGAATCAATAGAAGTTAGAACCAGAGATTCTGAAGATGTAAAAGAATATTTACAAGAATTAGAATTTAACATTATAAGGTTAGAGTTTACAGAAAAATTCAAAGAAATTGATGGATTATTAAAATCAATTTATAATAAAAAAGTACAAGAATTAAAAAACAGAAAATTATTATTTCTTCCACCTACAAAAACCAACATAATAAAATTGCAACAGCAACTTATGTCTAGTATGAATTATGGAAGAAAAAACTTTAATAAATTAGTAGGAACTAGCGTAGCAGCTCAAGCCATAAAAATTTCTCATCTAATAGAATTGTTTGAAACCCAAACTCTCTATACAACTCAAAATTATATAAGAAATATATATGAACAAGCGGCAAAAAAACAATCAAAAGCTGTTCAGACAATAACAAAAAATAAAGAATTTAATTTAGCTTCTATAAAAATAAATGAACTACTATCAGAAAAAATTGAACATCCAAAATTACTTCAATTAATTTCTATAATAGAAGAAGCTATAAATAAAAATCCAAAAAATAAAACAATAATATTTTCACAATTTAGAGATACTGTATTTAAGATTTCAGAGGAATTGAATAAAATACAAGGAATTAGATCAAAAATTTTTGTCGGTCAAGCAAAGAAAATAAACTCTGGTTTATCTCAAAAAGAACAAAAAGAAATAATTCAAGATTTTAGAGATGGAAAAATAAATATAATATGTGCCACATCTATAGCGGAAGAAGGACTGGATATCCCAGAAGTAAATTCAGTAATATTTTATGAACCAATCCCTTCAGCAATTCGTTCAATTCAAAGAAGAGGTAGAACTGCAAGATTAATGAAAGGAAAATCAACCATATTAATTACCCTAGATACTTTAGACGAGATATTTTATTATACAGCTTTAAGTAGAGAGAAAAAAATGTACAAATCTATAGCTTCAATAAAAGAAGAGTTAGATAAAGGAAAAGAATTAAAATTAACAGAAGATAAAGGACAAAAAACTTTATTCTAAAAGAAAAAAAATGTTTTATAATATTTTTAGAAAACTAAAGAAAAATAAAAAAAATAAAATTCCATTAATAATAGCAGATATTCATGAAAAAAATTCTTTAGTAATATCAGAATTATATAAATCTCCAGAAATTTCATTAGAAATAAAATCTCTTAAGATAGCAGATTATATAATAAAAGATATTGCTATAGAGAGAAAAACAGTTTCAGATTTAATATCTTCAATGATAAACAAAAGACTTATACAACAGCTGAAACAAATAAAAATATATAATAAATCTTTACTAATTATAGAGGGAGATTTAGACAAAGTTATTGATGAAGAAAATAATATAAGTAAAGCTTTAAGAGGACTTTTAATTTCTATATCTATAAATCATAAAATTCCCATAATAAGAACAAAAGATTATGAAGACACTGCTAAATATCTTATAACTTTAGCAAAACAGCAACTTAAAGAAAAAATTGAGATTAGCCTTCATTCTAGAATACCTAAAACAAAAAAAGAACAAAAATCATATGTCTTAGAATCTTTTCCAAACGTTGGACCAGTTAAAGCAAAAAAACTTATAGAAAAATTTAACAATTTGTTAAACATAATAAATGCAACTGAAGAAGATCTAAAACCAATTTTGAAAAAAAGAGCAAAAGAATTCAAAGATTTAATCAATTCCTAATATCTTTAACCTAGCCTCAAAATATTTATTATTTTTTTCTAAAATACTATCTCTAATCCCATAAACACTTCTCTCAAAGTCATTTAAACAAACTCTTGTATTTTTCATAGATAGATTAGAAAAAGCAATAGTTTCCTCAAGAATGCTATTCCCATAATAAACATCATTTATTTTTCTATTTTTTATTTCTAAATCCTTCAAGAAGCAGGTCATCTCTTTATTTATAGAACTTAAATTTAAATGTTCTATTTTCAAAACAGAATCGTCATAATTACAAAATAATTCCCAATGTATAGGATTGCTTAAATATTTAATTTCATCTTTATTTAATCCTGTACGAGAACTTACATCCTCATAAATTCTATTTTCATATTCAAAAAGACTAAGATCATCTTTAACTATTTCAAAAACAGAACTAATATAAATTTCAACAAAATCTTTTATTAAAAATCTCTCTTTCATCAAAGGTCTTATTAAATCCTTACTTAAAAACAAAAATATTTTTTATTATGTCCGAAACATTGAAAACCTCACCATTTATGGTGAGGTCGTTTCGGAGCATCCCAAAAAATTCCCATTTGAAAGAAAAATCGCCGATCAAACCTCTGCCTTTAGGCAGAGGTGGCGATTTTTCGGGAATTTTTTCTGATATATAAAAAACAACAAAAATTATTTAAATCTATATTTACTTTCTAATTTATATTTTTCTAATTCTTTATATACTGAACCTTTCGAACTTAATTTTGATTCCATCAAACTGAATTCATCAACACCAAAAGTAATTCTATTTACATTAATTTTCTTCAGAAAATTAATGAATTTCGTTTTATCTTTAACATTTTTAACTCTAGATATAGTTATATGACTCATGAATCTATTTTCTTTTTCAAAAATCTCTTCTAAATTTTTATCTATTTCTTTTTGCAAATCAAATATCTTACCATCAACTTTAATCCATATAATTCTTAAAAAATTTTCAGAAAAAACTCCTATTTCTCCTAACTCACAGTCAAATCTAAGTAAATCTATTTCTCTTAATTTAATTTTAACTCTTTCAACTTTATCTTCATCAATTTCTCCAAGAAATTTTAAAGTTAAATGCAAATTTTCAATTTCGGTTAATTTCAGGCTAATTAAATTACTTTTAATCAATAATTCCTGGATTTTTTTAATTTCATCTGCAACATTTTTAGGCAAATTAATTGCAATAAAACATCTTCTTAAGTCTTTTCTCATCATCAGTTTATTTAGTATTAATTATTTCTCCCATTAATCTAGCACAGAATTTTATAGTCATATTATTTAAATCATTTTTAGGATTAACTCCTACAAAACTGGCTCCTCTAAAATTTTTTAATAATTTTAATCTTCTTCCAAAATAAAATAATTCATTGCTATTCAAACCTCCTGGTTCTATGTCACAAACTCCAGGAGCAAATGCCGGATCAACTACATTTAAATTAAAATTAACATAAAATCCTTTTGAATTTACTATTCTTTCCATTAAAATATCACAAACCTCTCCTATATCATTTTCTAAAACTTCTATTTTAATAACAGTTATACCTTCTTTTTTAATAAATTCCATTTCTTCATTATCTATATTTCTGCACCCAATTAAGATAATATCTCTTCCATTAAATCCATTTTCAACTAAACTTTTAATCCATCCCACATTTTCACAGTTGGTATGAGCATCAAAAACTACTAACAAGCCATCAACTAAAATTTTACTAAATGCTCTTGCTATAGAAAAGCAAATACTTTCATCTCCTCCAACAAAAAAAGCTCTATCACTCATTTCAAAAATCTCTTTTGAGTTCTCATAAATTAAATAATTAGATTCTTTAAAATCTTCTAAGTTTACGTGAATCTCTTCAAAGTTAATATTATCTAAAACAACATTTTTAACATTTCTTAACTCATTTAATATTTCTACAGGAGCATTTTCACATCCCGAATTTTTCTTTTCTCTTAATTTAACACGAACTAAATACATATTAAGTAAAATAAAAGCAGATTTAAAAATCTTATATAAGCTCAAATCAAAACATATATAAATGATATTTTATTAATTATCATATGATAAAAAAAGAAAAAAGGAGGTAAAAATGGCAAGCACTCAAAAAACTTTTGCAACTATTTTAGGTATTGTACTATTAGTAGTGGGACTAGCTGGTTTTGTTGGTGGTGGATTAGGAATTGTTAGAGGGGGTTTCTTTGGCACTAATCCTGCACAGGATGTCTTACACATAATCGCAGGATTATTTGGTATATGGTTTGGAACAAAAGGTATGGGATATGGATATAATCAATCTATAGGATGGATAGGAATTGTACTTGCGGTTTTAGGATTTATACCAGTTGTAGAGGATCTCCTAATATTATATCTTGATATTAACACAAGGATAACAATACTGCATGCTGTGATTGGTGTAGTCGCTCTTATAGTATATTATACAGCTGATAGATAAATTTATATAGTTTTTTTTATTTTTTTTATTATAATGAATAAAACAATTTATTTTGTTGGAATTGTTTTTTTATTTATAGGATTATTCTGGCTCCATTCTTCTGATTTAATTTATCATCTAAATGATGATAAAAAAGATGAACATAACGAAGAAGAAATAGATCTAAAATTTTCTTTAATAGGGCTTATTCCAACATTATTCGGACTTTATTTAATTGAGAATTACAATAAGAATGCTAAGAGGGTGCATTAATAGTATTATTAATCAAAAAGAATAAATCACCCCTCCGGCACCAAAGCAACAAAACTATATCCTTTTAACTTGCTTAATAATCTAACATCATTTAATTTAACTTTAGAAATATTATCTTCATAATTATAATAATTATTAGCATCTCTTCCAATTTCTTCTTGTAATAAATCAAACATAGTACTATCTGATCTTTCTTTATTTATTTTTCTTAATCCTATCAGCCTTTCCTTAGCTTCATTTAAATCACTTTGATTTAATCTGCTTAATTTTTTTATTTCTATTAAAACTAATTCTTTAACTTCTTTAATTTTATCTTTTGTAGTCCCAACATATATAAATTCATAAGCATAATTTTTTGACTGCTCTAAATTACTTTTAATTGCATAACATAATCCTCTTTTTTCTCTTATTTCTTGAAATAACCTGCTACTCATTCCTCCTCCCAAAACCCCATCAAAAATTTCAGCTGCATATCTATTTTGATCATTTAATTTTGGCATATGAAAACCTATAACCTCATTTGCTTGATCTATTCCCTTTCTTTTATAAATTTTAGTTCCATTATTTTTAATAATATTTAAATCTTTTATTATATTGCTTTTTTTAGGAAATTTTTTAGCTTCCATTAAAACATCCTCCCAATTAACACCTCCAACAACACTAAAAATTATATTATTGCTTGTATAAACTGAATTATGTAAATCAATGATTTTTTTTCTAGATAAACTAGAAACAGTTTTAATTGTTCCGGCTATAGACATACTAAAAGAACCTTTATACAATTTTTCTTTTATTTTCTCTAAAACAAATGTACTAGGATTATCATTATACATTTTTATTTCTTCTAAAATAACTTTTCTTTCTCTTTCTAGAGACTCAGATTCAAATAAAGGGTTTACTATTAAATCTCTGGTTATATCTGAAGCTAAAGAAAAATGTTTGCTTGGCATTTTATTCCAGAAACATGTTATTTCTTCTCCAGTAAATGCATTTATAATACCTCCCTTGCTTTCCACTTCTCTAGAAATTTCATCAACTTTTCTTTTTTTAGTTCCTTTAAAAACCAAATGCTCCATAAAATGACTTATACCTTTCATATCGGCAGATTCATACTGTGCTCCATATTTAACACTAGATGCAACAGCCACAACGGGAATATTCCTTTTTTCATGAATAACAGTTACTCCATTATCTAATACTTTCCTATTAAATTCTACTTCTTTTGACATTAAACACCAAAAACAAAATTAAGTTAATAAATGTTCAGTTATCAAAAAAAAATTATTATTTCTTTTTGTCTCACTTCTGGATGAAATAAAACTCCATAAATATTTTTTTTTCTATGTTTAACCGCTTGACTAATTTTACTCTTGGAAAAAATCTCAAAATCTTTTAATCTATAAAAATCTATATAATTATTATGAAGATGATAAACTTGATTTTCTCCAACTATGCCAAAAAATTCCTTATTAAAATTTTCAAAATAAAAACCAATTTCTGTTTTTCTCTTAAGTTTCCCCCCATAAATCAATCCTATTATCTGCATTCCTCCGCAAATGCCCAAAATTGGCTTTTCATAATTTATTATCCAACTAAAATCACTAATATCATTAATAAATTTATTATCAAATAAACTGGTACCACAAATAATAACATGGCTTGCTTTCTCTAAATCTTTTTTATTAATTTCTTTATAATTCTTTGTAAAATATTTTTCATTAATAGAATCTAAAATATCTTCAATAGGTTTTACAAATTCATAATAATGTAGTTTTTCTTTGCAGATATTAATTATTAAAATATTTTTCATTTTAATTCTAATTCTCTTCTCCAGCTATTTTTATTACCATAATCTTTATGATTAATTATTTTCAATTCTCTGCTAAATAAATAACAATTAATTACAAAACTTTCATATTCTCCACCCTCTCCAGCAAGATTAATTTTATATTTTCTATTTAATTCATTAATATCTTTAATAAAATTATTGTCTATTTTTCTTCCAAGCCATTTTTTATCCAAAGGATAAGCAAAAACTCCAACAATAACAACTTCAAATTTATTTTTAATCAATTCTTTTAATATATCTAACTGGTTTTTCTGCCATAAAGGATTAAAACATTCAATTTTTAATTTATTACATATTTTTTGTATTCTAGAACTTTGATAAACACTTCCTACTGCTCCTGTAACAATTCCTCCAATTTCATATCTTTTAACGGCAATCTTAATTGCTTTTTCCAAATCAACAAGTTCTTTTTCCTTTTCACCTTTAGTTTCAATAACTAATAAAGGTATATTCATAACCTCTGCTTGCTTTCTAACTTGTTCTATTGAAGGCGTATGAAACATATAGCTTTCTTTATTTTTACTAATTACTGAAATTAAACATTTAATTTGGTATCCATTTTTTTTGGCTAACCAACAAGCATAACTGCTGTCTTTTCCTCCAGAAAATAAAACTGCTAAATTTTTCATCTCCTACTAACCTCTTTATTATCTTTAATAAAAAATCTTAATTTCTTTGGTAAATCTTTACTAACCCCTATTCTAAAACTTTTAATTATCTTAATATTCTCTTCTTTTAACTTATTATTATCTTTAATAAAAATATTTTTACTTTTTAAAATATTTTGTTTATGAAAACTTTTATCTATTGATATACTTTTAGTTAATAAACCAGGACCACTGCATCTTTCATTAAAATTTAAAGGCTCGACTGCTCTTATTAAAACTGCTTGAGCATTCCCAATTTTCTCTGTAACAATATTAAACATCCAATTATTATGAACTCCGTATATTAATATTGTTCCTGCTTCCATCCTCATAGTTTCTCTTAAATCCCCATTTTTACAAGCTCTACTTGCAGGATCATCCTCATCAAAATAAGCTTCTGTTTCAACAATAATAGATTTTTGATTATTCCCATGAGATTTTACAATTAATATTTTTCCTAATAAATCTCTAGCCACTATATCTGCATTTCTATTAAAGAATTTTAAATTTAACATAAAATTATTAAATAGAATTAGTTTAAAAATAATATGCCAATAAATGCTCATCCTGAATATCTGAATGCTGAGAAGAAATTTCATCAAGCGCAAAACAACGAAGAAAAAATTCTTGCTTTAGAAGAAATGATTAGATTTGCTCCTTCACATAAAGGTGGAGAAAATTTAAGAAAAAACCTTAGAAGTAGATATAAAAAATTAAAAGAAGATATTGTAAAAATAAAAAAAGGGAAAAAGGGAAAAAAAGGAATTAAAAAAGCAGACATGCAGGCTATACTTTTAGGATTTACTAATTCTGGGAAATCCTCCATTCTAAAATCTATAACTAATGCTGAACCAAAAATAGCAAGCTATGGATTTACAACTATAGAACCAATGCAGGGATCTCTAAATTTCAGAGGATGTAATATTCAAATAATTGATACGCCTCCAATAGCTTCTGAAAATTTTGAAAAGACCCTTGTTTATTCTGCAGATACAATATTAATAGTTGTAGAAAAAATACATGAAATAGAAAATATTTTAGATTTTATAAAAAATATTAATAATAAAGCAAAAAAAATTATAGTATTTAATAAGATAGATCAATATGACGAAGAAACTAAAAGAAAAATAACAGAAACGCTAAAAACAAGAAAACATAATTTTATTTTAACTTCCACAAAAACAAGAGAAGGTATAGATGAATTAAAAGAGAAAATTCTAAATTCATTTGATATGATTAGAATTTATACAAAACATTCTGGGAAAAAACAAGATGAAGTTCCAACTATACTTAAACCAAATTCTAATCTAAAAGATGTTGCTGAAAAAATACTCCATGGATATTCTGAGAAAGTAAAATATGCTAAAATATGGGGTCCATCAAGTAAATTTAGCGGACAAAAAGTAGGATTAAAACATATAGTAAAAGATAAAGATACAGTTGAATTTTTTACTGAATAAAATATATCCCAAAAGAAAAATTTATATATGCATAATGTATACATTAGTTATGCAAAAACAAACATCCATAAGAGTTAGTTCTAATTTAATAAATACTTTAAAAAAATTTAAAGAAAAAAAAGATAGTTATGAAGATATAATATGGAACTTTATTGAACCGCATTTAGAACTTTCTGAACAGACAAAAAAAGAAATAGAATTATCAAAAAAAGAATACGAAAAAGGAAACTTTATTAGACTTGAAGATATTAGAAAAGAATTAGAATTTTAAAATGGAGATTATTTTTTCTAATAGTTCTAGAAAACAATTAGAAAAGTTAAATATTATAATACGAAGGAAAATTCTTAATACATTGGAGAAATTCAAAAATAATCAGCCAATAGATATGGTCAAGCTTAAAAATAAAGATGAAGAATTTAGAATTAGAACTGGTGACTATAGAATACAATTACAAAAAATTAAAGAAGGATTCTTAATTACTAAAGTTGGCAAAAGAGAAAATTTTTATTCTATTTTTTTCTAAAAACCAGATATCTTATATTCTACAATTATATTAGCTCTTACTTCTATATCTTGAGGAGATAAATTTAAAGCAGTATTTCTGACTTCTTGAACAGCATCTTTTCCAGAAGCTTCAACTATTGATTTATCATATAAATTTAAAGGACCATAATAAAAATCTTGAGACTGAACAGAAACTAATCTTCCTAATCTTTTCCCAACTCCCTTAGCAGTAGCTTCTGCTTTTTCTTTTGCATCTTTTCCTGCTTTTTCTAAAGCTTGTTTCTTATACTCATTCTGTTTTTCTTCAGATAATTCAAAATTTATATAAGAAATTAATGCTCCAGAATTTATTGCAGTGTCTACAATCTCAGGAACTTTTTTAGTATTCTCCGTCTTAACTACCAATTGCTGAGAAGCAACATAACCTTTAAACTTTTGTTCTCCATTCTTCCAATCATATTCAGGATAAATATTATAATTTATAAATTTTAATTCATCACTGTTATAACCTAATTTAATTAAATTTAATAAAAGTTTATCACTTATTTCTTTATTTTTTTCTTGAGCAGTTTGAGCATTTTCTCCTCTTGTTTCTACATTTATATTTACAGAAACTAAATCTGGTTGTGCTTTTATAACTGAACTTCCGTTAGCACTAACACTGCTCCCTCCATAAAACCAAAAACCTCCAACTAATAAAACTAATATTAACACTGCAATCCAGATTTTATTATTCATATTTCAACTAAGTTTCTAAATCTTTTTAAATATTTCTAATTATAATTTGTTAATTATTTTGTTATAACAAAAAGTAATAACAATAAACATAAAATTTTTCAAAAACTATTTCTCTCCATAAGCTTTTTCAGCTAACTTTTCCAATTTCTTTTTATCTATTTTAGATAATAAATTAATTATTTCTTCTGTAAAAGCATTTTTCAAATCCATTGGATGTAATCTTTTAGCAACAAAATCTTTTTCTATATCTTCATAATTATTATAAGAAACATTACCTCCAAACTTTTCGGCTCTTTTAATTAAAAAATTTTCTTTTTTATCTTTTTTAATAACCATTATTACATATTTTAAAAATTCTATTATTCCGCAATTAGAATCTCCCTCGAAACAATAAGCTTTATTTACTTTTTCGTTTATAACTTTATCATTATCATTAAGATCTATTTTAGATTTAGGATCTGAAGAGCTCATTTTTTTCCCCATCAAACCTTGTATCATTGGATTCATTATTTCTATTCTATGATCATATCCTATTTTAGACAAATTTTCTCTTGCAAACATTAAAATTTTTCTTTGATCTAATCCTCCAAACTGAATATCTACTTTCAAATACTCTTCATCAAGAGCTTGCATAATTGGATATATTAAACCGCCTAACATTGGATTTTCTCCAAATTTAACAACCTCGGAAGCTGCCCTCTTACAATCATTTACAGAACATATACTAGCCATCTTTAATACATCGTAAGCATATTCGGGCTCTAATTGAAATTTACTGCCTTGTATAAATTCTATTTTCTTTAAGTCAGTTCCCAATACTCTTAAAATCTGAATAATAATTTCTTTATAATAATCGTATCTATGCTCTAAAATATGCCAAGGAGTTCCATCTAAAGCTCCATGCAAATCTGCTAATAATATTTTTACTTTAAATCCTGCTTTTATAAAATCAGATAGTTTTAACAAAGGAAAAAAATAAGCCAACGAAGGTTTTCCAGTAATAGCAGTTCCCCAATAAACTACTGGATTTTTCTTTTTTTCCAAAAGCTCTCTTAATTCTTCTTCAGAAACAATTTCAGCAATATTTCTTTTAATAATTTCAAATCTTTCTTCATTGCTTAGCATTATAAAATCAAAGAAAATTTATTAATAAAGGTTTCTAATATCATAAAAAAAATTTGCCATAACATCTTAAATATTGTTTATATAGGTCATTGTTTTTGGATGTTCGGGAATCATCATACACTTTAGTGTGTGATTTTGTTAGATTCCTGACATAAAAAATGAATTTATTAAATAAAATTACATTGTCTATTTCCTTTATTGGAATAATATTACTATTAATACTTGCAAACCTAATCTCTCCTAAAATAACTGAAATTAAAGATATAAATATTAAAAATTTAAATAAAAAAGTAAAAATATATGGAACACTAAACGAAATAAAAAATTATGACAATTTACAGATACTTACTATATCTCAAAATCAATTTTATATAAATGTTTTAGTATATAAAAAAATTGATATTCCTAGAGGAAAAAAATTATTAATAAATGGAAAAATAATTAAATATAAAAATGATTTAGAAATTCAAGCAGATTCTATATATTCCATCTCCCATTTTCCTGAATAACTTTTCCATCTAAAATAATTTTAGCATTTTTCATATCTTTAACAATATCTAAATGTATTGCACTATCATTTCCTCCACCATTCTGTTTATACGCCATTCCTAAAGCTAAATGGATAGTCCCATCCATCTTTTCATCGAATAATAGGTCATTTGTATATCTTTTTATTCCAGGATTGCATCCTACACCAAATTCGCCTATATACTTTGCATTTTCATCTGCATTTAATAATTCTTTTAGAAAATTTTCTCCTTTTTCAGCACTAAATTCTATAACTTTTCCATTTTGAAATTTCATTTTAACTTCACTTATTAGATTACCATTGACAATTCTAGGATAATCAAAATTAATCCATCCATTCATACTTTCTCTCACCGGAGCCATGAAAACTTCTCCCCCAGGCATATTTTCTTCCCCTTTATCCGGAACGCAGTTTTTTCCTTTAATAGAAAATTTTAAATCCACCCCATTACCAAGCAGATGAACACTATTTCCTTTCTCAAAAATATTATTTAAATTATCCATTTTCTTTCCAAACTTTTCCCAATTTATTAGACAAGCATTAAAAACAAAATTTTCATACTCATTTAAGCTCATAGTAGCTTCTTGAGCTAAAGAATTGCAAGGAAAACCTATCGTAACTCTTTTCATCCATCCCTCTTTTTTATCTGCAGAATTAACAATATGATCAGATATTTGTTTAGTAATTTTCCTTCTAAAAATAATTTTTTTTGGGTCAACATTGCTTAATTCTTTAGTGTTGCTAGTAGTATTTATTCCAATATAATACTGGCTTTTCTTAATCATATCCATTTGAATATCAGGAAATTTTTCTAATTGAGTTTTACTTGCATATTTATAATAAAAATCATTAATCCCATTTAGGGTTATATTTACTATTGGATAAGCTCCTCTTAAAATAACTTCTTTATACAGTTCTAAAATAAATTCTTTTGCTTCCTCTCCTCCACTTATTATAACATTTGTTCCTGGCTTTACATTAAGTGAATATCTCACAGTCTGTTGTGCTAATTTTCTTATTCTTAAATCCATTTTTAAATTCTCAAGAAATACCTTGAGGTTTCACCTCAATAAGATATTAAGATTATTATTTAAAAAGATTTCTATCTTTTCTTAAAAATAATAAATCCCATAGATATCAAAGACTTCAAAAATTTCTCTCTCAATAAAATAAAAATTACCATGCTTTATTCCTGCATTAGTTTCTTCTATATTACCTTCATGCTCTTCAACAATTTCTTCAAGTACATTACTCCCCTCATGCACACCTCCATCGACGACATCTTCATTAACAACTCCATCACAATCATCACAATCATCATTAGAATGACCATCATTATCAAAATCATAACGGTTTGAGCAAAAAACAAAACTACTTACCAAAATTAAAACACTTACAAAAAGTATTATACTATTTAAAATCAATCAGATTAAAATTCAACAAACACATTAAAGATTTTGAAACAGTCTCAACGATTGACGAATATAAATATGACTTAATGTACGAAATTGTAAGTTAGTGATTGACAAAGAATAATCAATTGTAAGCTCTTTCTCTTTTATCAATATCAAAAATGGCAATTTGCTTTTTATCCTGAAAAACATAGTATTGTATCCTACATACTCCAACTCTAACACGAAAAGCTTTTTCTTTCCTTCCAACTACTCTCACAACGTCAGAAGGAAATGGATTTTGCTTTAATTCATCAAGTTTCTTCCAAATTCTTTGTCTTAGTTCTTTTTCAACTTTTTTAAGAAACTTCTCTGGTTGAGGACCTAAGAAAATGTCGAACATTTTCAATCACTCAATTCTTTTTTTAAATCCTCAAATCTTTTGGTTTTTCCTTGTTTGTGAAGTTCTAAAGTTTCTTCTAGTTGGGATTCTTCTTCTGGAGTCATAACAACATCTATTTCTACCATGTAGTTTTTTATTTCATGGACTTCTTTTCTTAGAACCAAAAGCTCCCTATAAATTTCTTCCATGTTTATTGTTTTTGACATAACATATTGATAATTTCTGTCTATATAAAATTTTCTAAAATGCCATCAGATTAAATTTCCCATCCAGAAAAGTAATTTTAACTCTGTGAAATTTTTTCAGAATTCTTGTCATGCCTTGCAGACTCTCCTCCTTTCAGTCGTCAAGAGACATAACGGGATTTAACTAAAAAATCTTCGGCTTTTAGTATCATTTCATTGCAGAATTTTTCTGTTACCTTAATTATCTATTGAGTTTCAACATAATA
>ERZ1292623.1949-Hain-H51-01um-R1-1949-length-19143-cov-7_pt1 | contig 19143 bp, 24 predicted proteins | sample MGYA00564398_ERZ1292623 | MGnify/ENA primary metagenome ERZ1292623 (study PRJEB36523, sample SAMEA6512633) | groundwater metagenome | collected 2019-01-07 | study: AquaDiva: Metagenomics assemblies of 32 groundwater samples | reverse complement strand
CCCTATATACTCTCCTTATCATAAAGTATGAGTATTTAAAGGTATGTATTGGAAATTTTTAAAAACACTAGCTATCCCATGGGAATCTCTGGACTTCTTGCACTTCCCTTAAATAGAAATCAGGAACAATTTCAGAAATAGGCATAAAGTATAAACATGCAGTTTTTACTTTAGCTCCTTTGGATTTTAGGTACTTTTTAGCAACTATCATGCTTCTTCCAGTTTCAAGCATATCTTCCACAAGTAAAATGTTTTTATCTACTAAATTCTCTAGTATTTCTGTAGAAACTTTTCTTTCTTCATCTATTTTTCGAACTGTCAAACAATACATTTCACTAACATTAAGGTATGTAGAAAGAAGCCTTGCTGGTATGATGCCTCCACGAGTTATCCCTATAATTATGTCAGGATGATAATCTATTTTCTTTGAAAGATCTTGTACTTCCTGAGCAAAAAGATCCCAATTCATATTCTAATAGTATTCTCCTTTTTTCTTTTGTTCCTGGTCTAATTGAGATCCTTCTTTGTTTATTCTAGCTCTGTTTGTTTCCTTGTCTTTTCTATATGTTATTTCTAAACTTTTTAATATTCTGTTCATCCCCTCGTTTTTGTCAAAAGGCCCAAACACTTGCCCTTTTTTTCCTGGATCTCCTTCAAATACAAGCAAAGAATCTGCCAAGTAATCTACAAATTGAATGTCATGATCAACTATAATTGCACAGATTTCTTTTTTGATTGCAAAATCCTTAATTATTTCAGCTACTTTTAATCTGTCTTCAACATCAATAAATGCACTAGGTTCATCCATTAATATTAGTTCAGCATCTTTTGCTAAAGTTCCAACAATGTTTACTTTTTGTAATTCTCCCCCAGATAAATGTCTTAAATTTTCTTCAAATAATCTTTCTAAATCAAGCTTCTCAATCAATAAACTATTTAACCATTTGTCAGAAAATATATTCTTCCCTTTGCTTTCCAAGTATTCTTTTACATTTAAGTCAGAACTTTCTAAATCCTGTTCTTTGTAAGCAGAATTTTTAAATTTAAAATCAGTATTGTCAGCTTTTAGTTTTCCTGCTATGATATTTAAAAAAGTGCTTTTTCCAAGACCGTTTGCCCCCATAATTGCTATAACTTGGCCTTTATGCAAATTAAAGTTACTTATGTTTAATTTAAAATCACTAAAGCTTTTTTGGAGTTTGGGAATTTCCAGAAAAATTTCTTTTGTAAATTCTCTTCTTAATGTTAAAGGCTTGAAATTAATAGAGTAATTTCTATATCTTATGTTTTCTTCTCTCAAATTTCCTTCAAGATATTCGTTTATGGCTCTGCTAATTCCTTTTGTCTGTGAAAAAATACCATAAGCTCCAGGTTCTCCGTAAACAATCTGGATTTCATCAGAAACAAAATCCAAAGTAGCTAGATCATGGTCAACAACAATTACCCTGCTTTCTTTTCCTAATTCTCGAATTAATTTTGCCATTTTTATCCTGTTTTTAATGTCACAAAAAGAAGAAGGCTCGTCAAAAAAATAATAATCTGCTTTTTTTACAGAAGCTGCAATAATAGCAACTTTCTGCAATTCACCGCCTGACAAGTCTTTAAGATTCCTGTTTTTTACTTTGTCTAGTTCAAATTCTGAAATTAATTTTTCACTTAGATTTTTTTCATCAACGCTTTTTAATAAATCAATAACTTTTCCAGTGTACTTTCTTCCAATTAATTCAACTCTTTGTGGTTTATATGAAAACTTGGCTTTTTTGTCATAAAGACTTTTGAAATATTTTCCTAAATTAACTTTTGAATATTTTTGAATTACGTTACTTTCTTTGGATTTTTCTTTATAATTTCCCAAGTTTGGTATCAAGCTTCCTGTTAAAATATTCAGGGCAGTGCTTTTTCCAATTCCATTTCTTCCTAAAATTCCAATAACTTTATTTTCCTTGAACAAAGGCAGCCCGAATAACATGAATTCATTGTTTCCATATCTATGCAACGGCTCTTCTTTTAATTGTTCAGGCAAATTAACTACTGAGATGGCTGAAAAAGGGCATTTTTTTGCACATATCTTGTGCATGTCAGTTGCTATTTTTTCATCTATGCAAGATTTATTGTCTTCACCCAAGTGAAATCCCACTCCACCAGACCTGTTTACAGGATCAAACTTCATGCATTCATGCTGGCACCTGTCTGGATGGCATCTGCTTTTTTCAACAATAACAGCTATCTTTCTCATTTTTAAAACATCAAAACAAAATACTTTATAAATTTATATTATTTAGCCATTTTTCTATGAGTAAAATAATCTGGCTAGAATGGGAGAAGGCAAATTTTGATAAAGCAAAAAACGAACAGAAGCCCATTCTACTAGATATAATGGCTACATGGTGTTACTGGTGCAAGCGATTAGATCATGATACTTATGATAATGAAGAGGTTATTAAATTTGTTAATGAAAAATTTGTTCCAATAAGAGTTGATACAGACAAAAGACCAGATATAAATATAAGATATAATATTGGTGGTTGGCCAACAACAACAATTCTAAATATCGAAGGAGAAATTATTTCAGGAGCTATGTACCTTTCTCCTTATCAAATGCTTTCTTTTCTAGAAAATGCCATAAAATTATTTAAAGAACAAAATAAAAAAATACAAACAGAAATTACAGAGAGAAAATTTAACAATAAAGACTTAAATAAACTAAAAGAAGATATTTTTACTGAAATAAAAGCAAATTATGATCCTTATTTTGGTGGTTTTGGGTTTGAGCAAAAATTCCCTTTCCACAATATATTAGAATTTCTTTTACAATTGAAAGACAATGAATCTAAAGAAATGTTAATTAAAACATTGACAAATATGTCTGAAGGAGAAATATTTGACAAAGAAGAATATGGATTCTATAGATATGCTACCCAACAAGACTGGAGTAAGCCACATTATGAAAAATTATTAGAAGATAATTCAAGATTATTAGTTATATACTTATTAGCCTATAAATTAACAAGGATTGGTAAATTCAAAGAAACAGCTCAAAAAACAATAGACTTTATCTTAAATAATTTCCTAGATAAAGAAAAAAATTATTTTTATGCAAGCCAAGATGCAAATGAAGAATATTCTAAGTTAACCTTAAAAGAAAGAAAAAAAGTGAAAAAACCAGATATAGATAAAACCTTATTCATAGATTTTAATTGTTATGCAGTAAACTCCCTTTTCTTAGCCTCTGAAATATTAAATAATAAAGAATACGAGAAAATTGCATTAACTGCCTTAGACTTTTTATTAAAAAATTTAGTAAATAAAGAAGGAGTTTTGCATTATTACGATACTAAGCCCTTTTCACCTTATTTATTGAAAAATCATTTACTATTAATAAATTCATTATTAAAAACAAATCAAGAAGATTACATAAAAAAAGCAGAGGAACTAATTCAATTAACTATGAAAAATTTCTTAGATGAAAATATGTTCTATGATATAAAAGAATCAGAAGATAACTTTGGCTTTTTAAAGATTAGAAAAGTAGATCCAGAACAAAATTCTTTGGCTATTAAAGTTTTAATAAATTTATATAAAAAAACAAATAAACAAGAATACTTTGAATTAGCAGCAAAAACAATAAATTCAGTTAAAGATTTTATAGATCCAAATTCTGTTTTTTCAGCTTCTTTTGCAGAAGTGATAGAGATTTTTTAATAAAATAATTTATAAACTTGTTTAATCGGTATTTGCTAAAGCTCTAGAATAATTTCTTGATATTGACATAGTTCGTTGTAGGTATTTCTCAAGAAGTCTGAAACTTTTTTTCCCAAAGCCCCTTCTAAATTCCCAAGGTCTTTTTATTTCTCCCCTTTCAGTCTTTGAGACTGATGCAAAATATAAATCCCGTGCTTCTGCCAGACTTGGGGTTTCCTCTAAAGCAGAAGTATATTTACCCCCCTTTCTTGTAAAATGTCTTATAGCATTTAATACTCTGGCTGCTAATCCTTTTTCACTTTCTAATTCTTCTAACAACTTTAAACTAATTTTTTCTCCAAAATAAACTGGTTCTGGATTTTTTTCATCAGGGGCTTTCTTAGGTTTTTTCTTTATTTTTTCTTCAGATCTTAGCTGCTCTATTGGTCCAAAAAATCCATCTAATACAATGGGAACTTCTATTAAATCTAAATTTAGAACGCCTTTTCTTAAAAGAGTCTCTGCAACTGTCTGTTTACTATACATCTAATAAAAATCGCTTTTAGATGGTTTTTAAACCTTTTGCTTTTAAAAAAATTATTTCAAAATCCCTAAAAATCTAAAAATATCTTTCGCACTTTCAGCTAAAGGTTCTAGTTTGCTTAATTCATCTGCAGAGAAAAACTTTGCCTCGCTTACATCTTCGTTTGTCTTGATATCAAAATCATCATTTTTCAGTTTTCCCAGGAAAAAGAAAACATACCTGTGATAGTCATCCTTAGTATTAATTATTTCCTTCCATTTTAAAAACTTAATAATTTCAATGTCTAAATTAGTTTCTTCCTTGAACTCTCTTATTCCTGCCTGCTCCAAGCTTTCTCCCCACTCAACTTTTCCTCCTGGTATAACCCAGAAATTAAGATAATTTTTCTTGTTTCTTTTTCCTAATAAATACTTTCCATTATGCTCAATTAAAATTGCGCTTCCAGCTCTTGGTATCTTAAATTCTCCTTTATCCATAAAAAATCTCAAATAATTAATAGTATTTAAATAATTATATTCTCTAAAAGTTTAATACTTTCTTGATTTCCTCTAAATCTTTGCACTTTGATAAAGAATCTCTTGTTCTTGATCCATTTTCCATTCCTTTTGTAAAGCTGATTGAATGCATTTTAATTTGGTTAAAACTTAAATTATGCTTTTCTGCAATTTTTAAATAATCTTTGAATTGCTCAATTGGATTTTTCTTATCATAGTTTCCTTTTTTTAAATAATTATTTACTTGTCTGAAAATAAATGGATTTCCAACAGCCCCCCTTGCAATCATTATGTAATCAACCCCGCTTTCTTTTAGTCTCTTCTCAAAATCTTCTGGAGAAAAAACATCGCCATTTCCAATAACTGGAATATTGACTGCTCTTTTTACTGCTGAAATTATTTCCCAATTAGCTTTTCCACTATATCCTTGCTCCTGGGTCCTTCCATGAATAGCTATTGCAGCAGCTCCTGAATTTTCAGCTTCTTTTGCAACTTCAACTGCATTAATTTTCTTGTCATTAATTCCAGTCCTGATTTTCAAGGTTACTGGTTTCTTTACAGAATCTGCCAATTGGCTTATGAATTCTCCAATCTTTTTTTTGTTATTCAGCATTGCGCTTCCAGCTCCAGTTTTTATAACCTTCCAGGCTGGACATCCGCAGTTTACATCAATTACATCAAAATCTTTTTCAACTAATTTAGCTGCATTAACAACTTCTTCCACATTATTTCCAAATAGCTGAACACCAACAGGCTTTTCTTCTGTATCAGTTTCAATCATCTTTAAAGTAGTGCAATTTTCTCTCACAATTCCAGTGCTGCTTACAAATTCAGTATAAGTTAATCCAGCTCCGTAAAGTTTGGCAAGTTTTCTAAATACAACATCAGTTACTCCAGCCATTGGGCTCAAAATTGCCTTGTTCTTTAATTTTGGAAATTTCTTCATTTTTAAAACATAATTCGTTTATTTTAAAACTAATTTTAAAGCAGAAATAGCAACTTCGATTTGCTTGTCATCTGGTTTTCTTGTTGTAATTTTCTGTAACAATAAACCCGGTTTTGTTAATATTTTTATTAAAAAGAAATTCTCAAATTTAGCGCTTAATTTTAAAAATTCATAAGACAATGATGCTATTACTGGTATTAAAATAATTCTTGACAATATTTTTACAACGAAATTATCACTAGTAATAAAAGAAAAAACAATAATACTTAATATTAATACAATAAATAAAAAATTAGTTCCGCATCTTACATGAATAGTAGAATAATTTCTGCAGTTTTTTACAGTTAGTTTTTTCTCGTGCTCATAGCAGTGAACAGCCATGTGTTCTGCCCCGTGATATTGGAATACTCTTTTAATATCTTTCATAAAGGAAATTCCGATAACATACAAAACAAAAACCAGCACCCTCAATAATCCATCAACAATGTTAAACAAAATTCCTCCGCTAACAAAAATTTTAGTCAAGTATAAAGGGAGTAAAACAAAAAACCCAAGGGCAAATATTACTGAAAAAAAGATGCTGAAAAATATTTCTCTTTTGCTTACTTCTTCTCCTTCATCTGTAGCTTCATTTGCACTATAAATTAAAGCCTTCGTTCCTAAATACAAAGTCTCAATCAAGACAAAAATACCTCTTAAAAAAGGGATTTTTCTGTACTTGTCAAACAAGTCAAAATTCTGTTTTTCTGTTTTTATTCTGCCATTGCTTTTCCTGACAGATATTCCTATTTTGTTTTTGTTTCTCATTAAAACGCCTTCAATCAATGCCTGCCCGCCAATTGCTTCCATTTTAAGAACGAATTTGTCGCTATATATAAAACTTAATATTCTCCACTTTTATAAAAGTCTTTGGCAAACACTAGTTTGTTTTTGAGTAAATGTTTACAGATTATAGAAGTGTCGCACCACGCCCCTACATTATCATTTAATAAAGATTTAAAGAAAAATATATCATCAGCCCCTTTACTCTCTTTTTCATACCAAAACTTATACTTCTTTATAATATCTTTGTGAAGCAGTAAGCATCCAGTTCCTGCACAAACTATTTTTATTAATTCCTTTGTACCCCAAATATCCTGATTTGGTACTGTCCACTTTTCTTTTTCACCTGGAATTTCAATTCTGATTATAGGATAATAATCTCTTACACCATTTATAGTAAAATAATTAAAATAAAGCCCACTAACAACTTTCTTATTATGTTTTACTAGTCTTTCAAGAACATCTTTTGGTGGAATAGTGTCTGCATCCAGCAAAAACAAGAAATCATAATTTCCTTCTAAAGCCTTATCTATTAAAATATTATGCCCTTCTAGTAATATATCTCTCCATTTCTGCAACCTTTTTGTTTTTATAACATTAAACCCTTTTTCTTTTAACTTATTAAAAAATTCATAAGTCTCAGAATTATCTATAAACAAGATATCATAATTTGGATAAGAAAATGTCTTTATTGTCTGCTCCAGTTCATCTGCACAATAATTGTACAGATCGCATGTTAATATACCAACTAATATTCCTGGGTAATTATCCATCTTAATTTTTGGCAAATTATTATATTTAAATTATTCTAATAAGGAATCAGGATCTTCCAGAATTTCTTTTATTTTATTTGCAAATTTGGCTGCTTCTGCCCCGTCAATAATCCTGTGGTCAAAAGCAAGTGAAAACGGCATTGTTTTTCTTATCTGCATTTTTCCTTCTTTAACTAAAACTGAGTCTTGGATTCTTCCCAAGGCCAAGATTGCGCATTCAGGATAGTTGATTATTGGTGTTGCAAATATTCCGCCTAGACTTCCTACGTTTGTAATTGTGAAAGTACTTCCTTTTAAGTCACCTAAGTCAATTTTTCTTTCTCTTGCTAAATTACTTAAACTCATGATTTCCTTTGCCAACTCAGAAATCTTCTTTTTGTCAGCACCTTTTACAACTGGAACCATTAAACCATCTTCTGTGTCAACAGCAACCCCGATATTGTAATATTTTTTTAATATTATTTCATTGTTCTCTTCATCAAGAGTTGAATTTAAGTAGGGGTGTTCTTTTAAGGCTTTTATCACAGCGTTTATAACAAATGGCAAGTATGTTATTTTTATTTTTTCTTTCTCAAGTTTTTTCTTTTCTTTTTCCCTTATTTCTGATAGATGAGTAACGTCAGCAATGTCCATATGAGTTACATGAGGAATTTTTGCTTTAGCAGTACTCATGTGTTCTGCAATTGTTTTTCTTATTCCCTTTAGTTGCACTCTGTCAACATAACCATAGAAATCATATTTCTTTACAACCTTTATTCCAGGTTTTGCACTTTGCGTTTTTGGCAGAGTTTTTTCTGAAAAAGTTTTCCTGGAATTTATAATATCATCTTCTGTAATTATTCCGTTTTTTCCTGTGCCTTTAATTGAACTTATTTCAACGCCTAATTTTTGTGCAAGCGCTCTTACTCTCGGAGTAGCTAAATTAGTTCCGTCAACAGACTTGCTGCCAGTTTGCCTAATAGATATTTTCTCTGTTTTTTCCCCCTCTGTTTTTTCCTCATCAATTTGTCCAACAACTCCAGTTGATACTTTTGAACTTCCGCCTTTCTCTTCTATTAATAATAAAACTTCCCCTACTTTTACAGTTGATCCGTTTTTGAAGTTTAGCTTAAGAACTTTTCCTGCTTTGGGGCTGGGAATTTCAACAACAGCCTTGTCTGTCTGCATTTCAACCAAAGGCTGGTCTTCTTTTATCAAATCTCCTTCTTTTACAAGCCATTTGACTATTTCACCTTCATGAATTCCTTCACCCACATCTGGAAACTTAAACGCATACACCATATTCCATCTCCCTTTTGAAAACATATCCAAAGTTTCTGACTATTTTTTCTTTAACTTCTTTCATGTTTATTTCTCTTTTCAAGATTTTTTGCATACTGATTGGTTCTATTTCTGATTTTGGAAATCCACAAGGATCAATCAGATCATAATGATCATATCCTTCATTTACGTTTAGGGCAAAACCATGGTGAGTAATTAATTTATCTTTCCAGCTCTTTATTCCAATTCCTTTTGTGCATAAAACAAAATAACGTCCATCTTTTTCATACCATGTAGCTCTATATAATTTATCTGTGCTTGGATTTAAACGATCTACCCTGTTTATTTCAATTCCAAAACCCTTTGCAGTTTTCATCATAACTTCTTCGAGCATTCGTAAAAAATTAAAAATGCCGTATTGCGAAACATCCATAACGACATAACCTATCAATTGTCCGGGCCCTAAATAAGCTGCTCCTCCACCCCTACTTATCCATTTTTTACCATTTCCATTTTTATGTAAATCAATTCCCTTTCTAAAGATTTCTTCTTCAGACGCATTAACGACATTCCATTTTTCGTCACTTCCTAAAGTAATTGTTGGGGGGTGTTCTGCTAAAATTAAAGTATCGGTTTCTAAATCTTCTTTTCTTCTTTCTACTAAGCTGATTTGGAAATCTAATGAGTCTTCATATCTTATTTTTCCAAGATCAATAATTTTCATTGTGTCGTCCAAAGTCATAATCTCCTCAGCTAAAATTTATTACTTTTTTAATCCCATTTATTATTCTATCAACACTAGGTATATGATAATCCTCTAATTTAGGTAATGGAACTACTACATCATATCCAGTGACTCTTTCAATTGGTGCTTCTAAATTTAACAAAGCATTTTCATTTATCAAAGCACTTATTTCTGCTCCTGCTCCAAACATTCTGGGAGCTTCGTGAACAATCAAAGCCCTACCAGTTTTTTTCACGCTTTCAATAATAGTTTCTTCATCTAAAGGGCTTATTGTTCTTAAGTCAATAATTTCGCAGCTTACATCATTTATCTTGTCAACAGCTTCTTTAACTTTATGAATTATGGCGCCATAACTTATTATTGTAATGTCATTTCCTTCTTGCAAGATTTTTGCTTTTCCAATTGGTATTATATATTCTTTTTCAGGAACTTCCTCTCTGATAGATCTGTAAATTTTTTTAGGTTCAAAAAACAATACTGGATCATCATCTCTTATTGCGCTGGCTAATAATCCTTTTGCATCATAAGGTCCAGATGGGATAACAACTTTTAATCCAGGAATATGTGAAAATAAAACTTCAGGGCAGTCAGAATGATGTTCTAAAGCTTTTATACCGCCACCATGAGGACATCTTATAACTAAAGGAACATTAAATCTTCCTCTTGACCTGTTTCTTATTCTTGCAGCGTGTGTTATAATCTGGTCAAAACCAGGCATTATGAAACCGTCAAACTGAATTTCACAAACAGGCCTTAATCCGTAAACAGCCATTCCAATTGAAGTTCCTACAATTCCAGATTCGCATAAAGGGCTGTCAAAAACTCTTTTTTCTCCATATAATTTCTGCAATCCATCTGTTACTCTAAATACTCCCCCGTCTTTTCCAACATCTTCTCCTAAAATAACTATATTCTTGTCTCTATTCATTTCCTGCCTTAGTCCTAAATTTATTGCTTCAACTAAGTTTAATTTAGCCATTTAATTCTCCAAGCTCTTTCTTCTGTCTTTCAGTCATATTTTTGTAAACATACTTGAACATGTCTTCTGGTTTTGGTTTAGGCATTGATTCTGCTTTTTTTACAGCATCTTCAACATCTTTGGTTAATTTAGAAATTAATTTTGTTTCATAATCTTTTGACCATAATTTTTTCTTTTTCATGTAATTCCACAATCTTACAATTGGGTCTTTCTTTTTCCACTCTTCAACTTCTTTTAAGTCTCTGTATTTTTTTGCATCGTCAGAAGTTGTATGATCATTTATCCTATATGTTTCACATTCAATTAAAGTTGGACCTTGACCTTTTCTTGCACTGTCCAAAGCATCTTTAGTTGCTTTGTAAACAGCAAAGATGTCATTGCCATCTACTTGAATTCCGTTGATGCCATAAGCAACTGCCTTTTGCGCCAGAGTTTCTGAACTTGTCTGCTTATCTCTTGGAACTGAAATTGCCCACTGATTATTTTGACAGATGAAAACAACAGGAGCTTTATAGACTCCAGCCATGTTCAAGCCTTCATGAAAATCTCCTTCAGAAGTTGCACCATCTCCAAAATAAACTAAGCTGCATGTCTTATGGCTTTTTATTTTTGCTGCCATTCCAACACCTACTGCATGAAGAATTTGGGTAGCAACTGGAATTGCAATTGGAAAATTATTTATATTTTTAGGAACATTCATTCCTCTTTCATCACCTGCCCAGTACATTAAAAGTTCGTGCATTGGCTGGCCTCGTAAAATTAAGGCACCGTTTTCTCTGAAGCAAGGAAACAGCCAGTCTTCTTTTTCTAAAGCATAAGAACTTCCAATAATTGTTGCTTCTTGTCCTTCCATAGAAGCATAAGTTCCTAATCTTCCCTGTCTTTGTAAATTCAAAGCTTTTCTGTCAAAAATTCTTGTCAATATCATTGATTCATATAATTTTTTTACATCATTATTGTTTAATTTTGGCATTAATTTTTTGTCATAATTTCCTTTAGTATCAAGAATTTCTAATCTATTTACATCAAATTTTTTTAAGTTTTTCAGCATTATTCTAACCAGTCTAATAATTCTTCATATTCAGGAGTTCCACAAATCCATTTTCCATTTTTTTCATTAAAGAAAAAGGGCACTCCTCCGCATTTGCCATTGTCTAATTTCTCTAAAATAGCAGCATTTTTTGCATCATGCCAGACTTCTAATTTTTCTATTTTTACCTTCTTTTCTTTCTCTAGCCTGACAATTAGAGGTTCAGATTCGTGACAATGCACGCACTCAGAACCAGTAAACATTAAAAGTCTTCCTTCTTTTTTAACCATTTAAATCACCTAATAAATAGAGCTAACATTATTTTATAAATTTATCTTACATCTTAAAATTGTGGAACATATAGCCATTATGCGCAAATCTTGGGATTTAACTAGGAAAATATTGACTAAAGAGAAGAAAATAGAGTCTAGATGGTATAAGTCAAAATATTCCCCATGGGATAAAATTAAGCCTGGTGAAATTGTTTTTTTCAAAGATTCCGGGTGTCCTGTTGAAATTAAGGCAGAAGTCGAGAAAGTAGAACAGTTTAAAGACTTAAATCAAGAAAAGGTAAAGGAAATTCTTTGTAAATATGGAAGAGATGATGGTTTAAATGATAGTGAGCTTGAAAAGTATTTTAATTTATTTAAGGACAAGAGATATTGTATTTTAATTTTCTTGAAAAATCCAGAAAAAGTCTACCCATTTAACATAAATAAAAAAGGGTTTGGGGCAATGGCTTCATGGATTTGTGTAGATGATGTAAATAAAATTAAGAAATAGAAATTTTCTGCCCTCTTCTTATCCTTATTATTCTTTCGCCACTGCTTCTCTTTTCTCTTGGCATGATTTTTTGTCTTACTCTCGCTTTTTTTTCAACTTCATCATGAATGCTTCTTATACTTTCTCTTATTGCTCTCAAAACTTTTAAATCTAAATTTTTTCCATTACTTTTATGTTCTTGAGGAACATCATAAACTAAATTTGGCCTGTAACGTTCTTTTCCACATTGATCAAAAAGAAACTTTGCTGTTTCTTCAGAAGTGGGAAACAACCACCCGCTTGACAAGTTTAATCTTCCTGACAAAGTATATTTTGAGCCTCCTATTTTTGGAGAATATACAGCAATTTTTCCTTCCCGTCTAAATAAGTAGTAATCTCTGTCTTGCATAACAATTTCAAAAAATCCCGCTTTTTAAAACTTTCTTTTGAAAATAGCTATTTGAACTAAAGAATCTTTATATATTATGTATTTTTTACAAATTGTAAAAAGAGTGGCTCAAAAAAGAGGTGATTCTTTTTTCAGTAAGCTTTTTTGAATTTATCTTGAATTTAAATTCTATCTTTTACTGCCCCGTAAATTAATGGCAATGCAATTGTTACATCACAAATAACATCTATAAAATCAGCCTCTTTATTCATCTTTCCCCAGGAGATTCCTTCTTTTAAAGGAGCACCTGAACTTCCACCTGGCTCAGCCCTGTCCATTGTAATTTGAACTCCATAGCTTGCTTTATTAGGAGCAACCTGCAGAGCCTGCTGAATATAATTTTTAGGAACTCCACCACCCAAATAAATTACTCCATTTTTCTTTGATGTCCATGCAATTTCTATTATGTCTTTTAAATCATCAAAAGCTTTTGCATCAAATTCTTTTCCCTGCACAATTCTGCCCCATATAATTAGTCCAATTCCAGAATCAGCCAGGCTGGGGCAAAATACGGGAACATTATTTTTAAAGCAAGAATTTAAAATTGTTCCTTCTGGACTTAATTCCCCTAATTTACTTAATAATTCCTTTATATTTTTACATTTGCTTAATACAGAATAATTTTTGTCAAAGAAATCTTCTAAGTCTTCATAAACATTATTTTTCATATAGCTGTTGTACATTCTGTAAATCCCTTTCTTGTTTAATTCAGCATCATCAGCATTAGCGTCTCCCTGGTAATGCTTATGTCCAAGGCCTTCAATTAAATCATGAGTTAAATTAGCTCCAGTTGTAACAAAAACATCAATTAATTTGTTTTTTACCATGTCAATAACTATGTTTTTCATTCCGCCAGGAACCATTGCTCCAGCCATCCCTAAATAGACTTTACATTCCTTGTCCTTAATCATTTTCTCAAAAACATTTGCTGCTTTTGCAATTGCTCCAGCACCCATTACCCCGGAACTTTCCATTTCCTTGACTAATTCATTGACACTAATTCCTTTTTTAATTTCAATGTGCTTAATTGCTTTCATTTTTTAATAGAAGTTTTCTGCTTGAGAGTTAAAGAAATCTTCAATCGTTTCTTGTATCTTTTCATCTTGAATTCTGTATTTTCCTTTTTCTTTCACTAAAATTCCTCTTTCAATAAATCTGCTAATTACTCTTTGGCTTGCAACTATTTCTTCAAGCTTTTTTGCATCAATTTCTTCAGAATCTCCAAAAAGACTGAATAATCTTCTTACTCCATCTAGTTCTTTTTCTCTGAAAAATTCCCCGTTATAAACGAAAACTACTTCAATTTGAGAGTAATCCATGAATTAAAAGCAAAAATATCAATTTATAAAATTTACTACTTTAAGGTGCGCTAGTTTAATTTAAATACTACTGATTTTTTAAAATATTATGATATTAAAAAAAATTGGTGTTATGTCTTTAGCAAAAGTTTATGGTTCTTTGATGGCTGTCACTGGTTTTTTATTGGGGCTTTTTTTAGCATTGTTTAGTATTTTAATTCCAAATGTTTCTGGAACTGGCTCATTTTATGGCCCTATGGGTGTTTGGGCAGTTATTTGGCTACCTATTTTTTACGGGTTATTGGGATTTGTGGCAGGTGCTTTCTCAGCCGGGGTTTACAATTTAATTGCAAAACGTGTAGGTGGCTTGGAATTAGATTTTGATAAAAAATAATTCTTTTTTTGATTAAACTTTTTTTCCGTGATCGCTTTTTTTTTAAAAGGGTTCTTACATCTCTTCCAAGGTTTCTATCCCTAGAATATTCAATGACTTTTTAAGAACTTCTTTAAATGCTGCAGTTAAAGATACAAGAAAGTCTTCTTGTGCAGAGCCGATTACAGTAGTATGATGGTAAAGCTCGTTAAAACTTTGTGCTAGCTGAAAAGAAAATTTTGCAACTAAACTGGGGTCTCTTTGTTCTTCAGCATGCTCTATAATTCTTGGAAATTCAGAAAGAATTTTAACTAATTTAATAGTTTCATCAATATTTTTAATTTTGAAATTCAATCCTGGCTTTTTCTTTGACTTTCTTAAAATAGAGCTGGCTCTTGCATAACTATACTGCAAATAAGGTCCTGTATCACCGTCAAAACTTAAGGCTTCTTCCATTTTGAAAAGAATATTTTTATTTGGGTCATTTTTGATTATAGCATATTTTACAGCCCCATAACCAATAATTTCCGGGCTGCCTTTGGTTTTTCTTTCTAATATTTCTTTACTTGCTTTTTCTCTTGCTTCTTTCATAAAGTCTTCAAACAACACAACATCCCCTTTTCTGGTTGACATTTTAGTTGGACCTTCTTTTCCCTGGATAAGAACAAAAGAATAATGGGCAACATCCGGAGCTTTCTTCTTTAATAATTTTAAAGCTTCTTTTAACTGCAGAAAGTATAATTTTTGATCTTCTCCCAGAACAATTATATTATTTTCAGCTTTTTTCATTTTATCTAAGGTGTAAGCAATGTCTCTTAATGGATAAAGGCCGGTTCCGTCATTTCTAGTTAAAACAAGAACGGCATTTTTCATATTTTTCTCAAGGCCTGTTCCTCTCTGGTCCAAGACTTTTCTTCCTTCTTCATCTGTGAATAATTTTCCAGTTTTCTCTAATTCCTTTAAAGCATTTGTGCTTTCTTTTAAATACTTAGACTCATAGTCAAAGTAATCAAATTTGATGCCAAATTCAGAAAGAATTTTTTTTTGACCGTCAACTGCTATATCCACTATTTTTTTAATCTTTAAGTTAGTTTTTTTATCTCCTTTTTCAAATTTATTCAAAACATTAAAAACTTCTTTTTCTAATTCAGGATTTTCTTCTATTTTTTTGGAAATTTCCTGGTATTTTTTAAGAAGGTCTGAAAACTTTTCCTTTCCTGTACAATTTAAAGTCATCATAGCAATTTGCTTGCTGACGTCATTTACATAATAATGAGTTTCTACTTTATATCCTAAAAATTCAAAAAGTCTCTTAAGAGAGTCTCCAATAACTGCATTTCTAGCTCTCCCAACATGAGGGCTTGCGTTTGGGTTTATGCTTGTATGTTCAATCAAAACTTTTCCTTTTTTCCTTTTTTCAAAGTATTTATTTTTTAAAATATCTTTTAAAACAACTTCACAGAATGATTTTTTGTCAATAAAGAAATTAACATATGGGCCTTTGTTTTCAACTTTCTCCAGGAAATCAGCTTTTATTTTCTTGCTTAATTCAGACGCAATTTCATTTGGATTTTTCTTGAATGTTTTTGCTAAAGAAAAGCAAGGAAAAGCATAGTCCCCCAGGATATTATCATGAGGAATCTCCAAGTTAATTTCTTCCTTGATTTCTTTTTTTAAGAGTTTAATGATTTCTGCCTTAAAATCCATAATTTAAAATTATCAGCTTGATATTTAAATCTATTCTCATTTTACATGACAAGATTTATAAATTCAACAGGAAATTAAGAAAGGTTAATAAGTTTAAAGAGGATATAAGACCAATGGAAAATTATGATGCTATACTAGTTTTTCCAAAATTATGGGAAAAAGAGTTTAATCCACCAAACCAGCCGCCTTATGGGTTGTTGATGTGCGCCGACTTGTTATTAAAAAACGGACATAATGTCTTTGTTTATGATGAAAGGCTGGAGAGTTTTGGGCTAAAACAAAGAAGTGAATTAGTTCAAGCAGTGAAACATTCAAAGCCTTTGTTTTTTGGAATTTCTTCACAGTCGGGGCCAATGATTGAAAATGGGTTGTTGCTTTCCAAGTTTTTCAAGCAAGAATGCCCAGATGTTCCTGTTGTGTGGGGGGGAGTTCATCCGACTTTATTACCAGATCAAACTATCAAGCACCCTTTGATTGATGTTGTTATTAAGGGAGAGGGAGAATTACCTAGTTTAGGAATTGCTGAGAACATGAAAAAAGGGAACAGGGATTTTTCTAATGTTAATGGTTTGTATTGGAAAAAGCCTTTTGGAAAAAGCTTTCAAAATGAAGAACAAAAAATAATTGTAAATGATCCTTGTCCTGGGGTTCCTAATTTAGATGAAATTGACATGAGATGGGATTTAGTCAATCCTAAACATTATATAAGAGATATTGACGGGAAGAAATGGCTGGGTGTAATAACTTCGAGAGGATGTCCTTTTAGATGCGGATTTTGTTATAATATTTCTTTTTTTGGAATGAGAAAATTCAGAGGGTGGAGTCCAAAAAAAACAATTGAGGAAATTAAGAAAGTTTTGGACTGGGGAGTTAATTATGTAAATTTTGATGATGACTATATATTTGGAGATCCATTAAGAATGTGGGGAATTTTAGATTTAAAAAAGCAGGAAGGTTTAGATTTTGAATGGAAGGCTCCAATAAGAGGGCATTTATTGAGAGATGCTTTAACTAAAAGACTTAAAGATGGAGGATGTTCTAGCGTAACTATAGGTGCTGAGAGTGGGAGTTTTGAAGTTTTAGAATACATGACAAAAGATTCTGGACCAGATGCTTATTACATGGCTGCTAAGAATTTGAAAAAATATGATATTCAGGGAAATTTCAGCTGGATTTTAGGATATCCAGGAGAAACATTGAAAGATGTTTATGTAACATTAAATGTTATTAAAGATTTAGAAGAAATTAATCCTAAGACGGAACATGTACTAAATATTTATGCTCCTTATCCTGGAACTCCTAGTTTTGACCAAGCTATAGAAAGAGGATTTAAGCCACCACAAGAATTAGAAGGATGGACAGACAATTTCAGGGAGGCTTGCAAAGAATTGAGCTACATTAATGAGGAAAGCAAGAGAGTGATGGAAGCTATAAGATGGGCTGGAATTTTCAGGACTATGTACAAGAGAAAAAGATTATATGCTGGATGGGTAAGACCAATTGTACAGGTTTTAGGAACTATTTCTAATGTAAGATGGAATTATAATCTTTATAATTTCCCAGTTGAACAGAAAGCAGTGACTGTTGGAAGGGAAGTTTTAAAAAGAATGATGAGAAAGAGAAACGAAGAAATTCAGAAAGAAAGCTCCTGCTGAGCTTTTCTTTAGAAAAGAAAACTTCGGAAAAGAAAAGAAGCCTTTTTAGAAAAAAGCCTTCAGGGAAAAAGAAACGATTTTGATTAAACTTTTCTTAAAGTTTTACGATGGGGGGAAAGATTATTACAGTTACAATTGAGAATGGAAAAGCTGGACATAAATTGAGAAAGCTTAGAGAACATAAATTACTTTATTGCACTACATGCAATGAAGTTGTAAAAGAAGACGGATATTTATTAGAAGGCAATGAATTTCATGGTGCAAAATAATTTTCAAAATTTTTACAAACATCATTTAACCAAGACGGAATTAAATCTTTTTGATTTATATTAACCCAAGAATGCTCTGTGTGCTCTTCACTTAACTTTAGATTATTTTGCTTTGGTTTGCAGAGGAAGATCAACATTGTTATTTTTTGGCCATCGTCTCTTGTAAAATGCTGGATATGCAAAGGAGAAATAATATCAATATCCAAATTAGTTTCTTCTTTAGTCTCTCTTTTTAATCCAAAGAAGGGATCTTCTCCTAGTTCAAGCCTACCGCCTGGAATGTCCCATTGTCCTGGCTTGTGAACATCATTTGAACGTCTTTTAATTAGAAGAAGTTTGTTTTCATCATTTACAATAAATGATTTTACTGCTATTCTAAAGTTCGTCATTATGAAAAATTAACAATATCTGCAGACTTTCTCTTCTCTTTTTTTAGAAGAGGCTTTCTTTTTTCCATTAACACTCTTTTTTTTAGGTTTTTGCATAGAAATTGATAAAAGGCTTTTATATATAAATTTTTGTTTAATTTAGTCAACACTTTCCAATGATTCATCTATTGCCTTGAAATCTTCTTCATATGTTTCTAAGTTTGTTTCTTCTTGCTTTTGTTCTTTAGGTTCTTGTTCTTCTGAACCAACTGGTGTTAAAGCATTATTAATGAACATTATAGTGCCAACTAAGACTAAAAGGATTATTATGCTTAAGATTATTTTTGTTGATTTTTTCATTCTAAGTTTAAATTCTTTATTTTTGTTTTTAAATCTTCTATTTCAGGCTTAATTTCTGTTTTTGACTTTTTTATAAACAAATCCTGCTTGATTTTTATTATTAAGTCAATAACAACTGCTGCTTCTTGTGAGCTTATCTTGTTTTCTTCAAAAGCCTCTTCTACTTTTTCCTGAATATCATAAAGCAGGTAAACCATGTAATTTCTAATTTGCTGCTTGTTTTGAGAATTTACAACTGCGTTTTCGTTTTCAAATGCAAATTTTTTAAAGCATTTGTTTTTTTCAGGACCTTTTATATCATAACAAGGAAGAACTTTTCTGTATGAATTTTGACAGTTTGCTGGATCTGAGAACACTCTGCAAGATTCTTCTATTGTGTTTATTTCATGAGAAGGTTTTTGTAATCTGCAATTTATTCTTTCAAATCTAGTTTCTCGGTCATTACAGGGTTTTTCTATTTCTTCTTGTTTTTCCTGTACTAAAGGAGTTTCTTTAACTAAAGGAACAACTGATCTGCTAGAACCTCCACCACCACCGCCTGCTGCAAAAACTATGCTTGAGATTAAGATAAAGGCAAGTAAAAATGGCATTGATTTCATTTGTTTGAATAGGTTTTTTGTTAATATAAA
>ERZ1292623.1947-Hain-H51-01um-R1-1947-length-19145-cov-16_pt1 | contig 19145 bp, 18 predicted proteins | sample MGYA00564398_ERZ1292623 | MGnify/ENA primary metagenome ERZ1292623 (study PRJEB36523, sample SAMEA6512633) | groundwater metagenome | collected 2019-01-07 | study: AquaDiva: Metagenomics assemblies of 32 groundwater samples | reverse complement strand
TGCCCTGGTCCTGGTTCACCGAGACCATCGTAAGCGTGCCGACCAATCTGACGGAGGTGGAAAGAAAGTCGGTGGAAGACCTTTTGAAGGAAGTCGGGGTAAGTCGGGTGCACTTGGTGGAACAGCCGGTCGCCGCGGCCCTGGGGAATCAATTGGATATTAATCAACCGACGGCCCATCTTATCGTGGACATTGGGGCGGGTACGACGGGCATCGCCATCATCTCGATGAACGGCATCGTTATTTCGCGCAGGCTCAAAGTGGCCGGAGATTATTTGAATCAAGAAATATTGAAAGGGGTGAAGGAAGAAATGAAATTACATATCGGCGAACCGACGGCCGAAGAAATAAAAATAGCGGTTGGAGCGGCGATACCCCAAACCGAGCATTTGGAAATTATGATTCGCGGACGGGACGCGGCGAGTGGCCTGCCACGGGAAGCGGCTATTAAAGACACCCAAGTGCGCTATTGGCTGGCGAAGCCGGTAAAGATGATGGTGGAGTCGCTGAAGGAGCTGATTGACGAGACGCCGCCGGAACTGACTGGAGACGTTTTCAAGAACGGCATTTATCTTTGCGGAGGCGGAAGCCTGCTTCGGGGCATAGACCAAGTCATAAAAAAAGAAATCGGCGTCGAAGTGCATCTGGCGGACGAACCCATTCTCTGCGTTTCGCGCGGCACGGGGCTTATGAGCGAAAACATCGGCGCTTATCGGAATCTTTTGGATAATTTTTCGAACTCAAAGATAATCAATCTATGAAGTCGTTCCGCATCCTGGTATTGGGAATGGTTTTTGCCGGGCTCGTCGGAGCCATTTTTCTTTTCAGACAGCCCCTCGTCGGTTTTTTCCGGAATATCCGCGTTGTCGTTTTTGGCGCCGCCGATCCCGAATTCAACTATGAGAATTGGCAGAATCTGAAAATTCAGAACGGTCTTTTGGCCCAGATTTCCGCGGGCGCGAAAGAGGAAACGCCTTTGAGCGGCGAATACCGCTACAAAATTGCCGGAGTTTTTTCAGATTACCCCTTCAATAATTACGGCTCAATCGTGATAAATGCCGGCGCCGATGACGGCTTGAAAATCGGCATGCCGGTCTTGGCTGCCGAAGGAATCCTAATCGGGAGGATAAAAGAAGTGAAAAAAACCCAGAGCGAAGCGGCAACGATTTTCGACCCGAATTGGCGGAGTGCGGCGGCTTTCGGGCCGGATAGAATAAAAGCGCTTCTCGTGGGCGGCCCCGCGCCTTATCTGGATTTGGTGCCCAAAGACGCGGTCGTGAAGATGAACGACGCGGTTTTCAATCTCGCCAAAGATTCTCCTCTTAATCTGAATATCGGAAAAGTCATAGGCCGAAGCGACGGGGAGAATGGCATTTGGTCGCGAGTGAAGCTGGAGCCGCCCATTAGCTTCGAAAATCTCAAAAAGGTCCTGGTAATCACGGATTTTCCGTAAGGCCGATGGGAGATTTGTTCCGTTTCGTTTTTGTACTCCTTTTCCTGGGACTTTTGATTTTTTTGGGAATGACCCGAATTTTGAGTTTAGGCGGAATCAATCCCAATCTGGCGCTCATATTTTTCTCTGGCTTGCTTCTCGAACCTTATTTCAAGAAACGGATAAAGCCGGGTTTTTTATATATTCTGCTGTTTTTTGCTTTTGAGGTAACTTTGATTTTGTCCGATTTTTGGATGTTGCCTTGGGCCATACTCCTTTTGATAATTCTTGCAATCTTCTTCCTGCGAAACTTCTTCACGGGCCGGTCCTTCCAAGATTTTCTTTTGGCCGTCGGCTTGGGAACAGTAATATTTTACGGAGCGCTCAAATTTACGGCCGGCAGTGTTTTTGCCGGCAGTTTTGTTTTTGGCGAAGTCGTTTATAATCTGGTTTTGGGTTCGATTTTTTGGCTTTGTTTGAATTTTTTGGCCCGGTACTACAATAAATTATTATGAAAGATAAAAATATGTTGATTTTAATACTTAAATTAAGTCGATTTGTGCCAATAAAATTGTAGTACCGGGCATGAATCCCGAGCTTAATCTGGAAGACATTCTGACCGACCGAACGGTCGAGGAAGACCTTTTGGAAATTCCTCTCACGGACCGGGTTTTCAGGAATTTCATCATCTTGGTCGCGCTGGTTTTTCTTGCCGTCTTCGCCCAATTTGTGAACTTGGCGGTCTTGAATCATGAACCCTATTCCCGGCGCGCTACGGCGAATATGAGCGATATAAAAACGGAGCCCGCTCCGCGGGGGATTATCTACGACCGTTTCGGAAAATCTTTGGTCGAAAACGAACCCGCTTTCGATGCCTATCTCGTTCCGAAATCTCTTCCGAAAACTTCCGCGGAAAAGCGGATAGTAATTGGGGATGTTTTAAAGACTTTAGGTTTGGAAGAGAACGAAATACTTGGAGCTCTCGAGGAACGGGACTGGAATTTATCCGATCGATTTCTTTTAAGATCCGATCTTGACCACGATGAATTGGTATCTCTCTCCGCTGTAAATCTTCCTGGTTTGGAAATAGACCCGTCGTTCCGGCGCGTTCAAACGCCGCTTTTCAAATTTTCCCACGTAGTCGGCTATACTGGTTTGGCGAACAAGAGTGATATGAAGAAAGATTCGGAGTTGCATATCGACGACCAGGTCGGGCGGAATGGTCTCGAGGCTTTTTACGACGGATATCTTCGGGGAACGAGCGGTGAGAAGGTTGCGCTCACGAACGCAGTGGGCGGAACCGAAAAAGAAAGAACGGTTCAGGAGCCGATTCCAGGCAACAATCTTACATCTTTTATTGATCGGGATCTCCAGACATATATCTACGACCGTTTGAGCCAAGCACTTCGCGATTTGGGCCGGGATACCGGCCTCGCGATAGCGATGGACCCGCGGAACGGCGAAGTTCTTTCTCTTGTGAATATTCCTTCGTTCGATTCGAATAAAATAGGAAAGTATCTTACCTCTGCCAATCAGCCGCTCTTTAATCGGGCGATTTCCGGTATTTACAATCCCGGTTCGACCATTAAGCCCCTGGTGGGAACCGCGGCGCTTACGGAAGGCATCTTGGATCCGAAACATCAAATTTATTCGCCGGGCTATCTCGATGTTCCGAATCCCTACAACCCGGAGCATCCGAGCCGATTTTTGGATTGGCGGCCGCAGGGTTGGGTGGATTTATATTCGGCTCTGGCCCGCTCCTCGAATGTCTATTTCTATTCCGTGGGCGGCGGTTTCGGCGACCAAAAAGGCTTGGGAATAGAAAGGCTGAAAAAGTGGTGGCATAATTTCGGCCTCGACGAAAAGACGAATATAGATTTGACCGGAGAGGATACCGGCTTTCTGCCGGATCCGGCCTGGAAGAAAAAAGCGAAGGGCGAGCCGTGGCGCCTGGGAGATACCTTCAATGTTTCGATTGGCCAGGGCGATTTTTCGGTGACGCCCATCGAGCTTCTGAATTACATAAATGCGGTTGCGAACGGCGGCAAGCTGAACAAGCCGCGCGTGATGAATGAAATAAAAAATATCAAAGGCGAGACGATTTTGAAGAACGAGGCGGCGATTCTCCGCGACCTTTCGGCCGAGATCGGTCCGGCGCTCGCGGAAGTGAGGAAGGGGATGCGCGAAGGCGTGATTCGGGATTACGGCACTTCCTATCTTCTGCATGACTTGCCGATTCCGGTCGCCGCCAAAACCGGCTCGGCCCAGGTTTCGAACAACACGAAGACCAACGCGTTTTTCGTCGGCTTCGCTCCTTATGACGACCCCAAAATCGCCATTTTAATACTCGTGGAAAATGCGCGGGAAGGCAGTTTGAACGTCGTGCCGGTGGCTAGGGACGTTTTCTTGTGGTACTATAATAACCGAATCAATGGCTAAAAAATATCTGACCAAAGAGCGTTATAACGAGCTCGTGGACGAACTGGATAAACTGAAGAAAGAGGGTCGTCAATCCGTGATGGAGCGCTTGAAGCACGCCAAGGATTTGGGTGATCTTTCGGAGAATGCCGAATACCAGTCGGCTAGGGAAGACCAGAGCATTTTGGAGAAAAAGATCGCCGAATTGGACGATCTCATTAAAAATTCCGCTATTTTCGAGAAGCAGTCCGCCACCGGGCTTTCGAGCACGGGCGTGGTCAGGCTTGGTTCCAAAATCTCGCTCAATAAGAACGGCTCGGCCGTCAATTACACCATGGTCGGATCGAATGAAGCCGATCCGGCGGGCGGACTCATCTCCAACGAGTCTCCTTTGGGACACGAACTTTTGGGCAAGAAATCCGGCGAAAAAATACAGATTCAAACCCCCAAGGGGCCGGTTGAATATATCGTTTTAAGCGTTGACTAACCAACCAGATAAATGCTGGAAGATTTAATCCGGGAACGGAAGGCAAAGCTCGAGCGTTACAAAAAACACGCCGATCCATATCCCGCCGAAGTAAAAAGGACTGCGTCCGTAAAGGAGGCGGTTTCCGCTTTTCCGAAGTTGGCGAAATCGAAGAAAGTTTTATGGCTCGCCGGACGGGTGGGAGCCGTGAGGGGCCAGGGCGGGATAATCTTCGCCGATTTGAAAGACGAGAGCGGGCAGATTCAGCTCATCCTCAAGAAGGGAGAGACGGATAATTTTGATATATTAAAGGAAACGCTCGATATCGGAGATTTCGCGGAAGCGAAGGGAACGCTTTTTAAAACGAAGCGGGGAGAAAGATCCATCCTGGCGAAACAGGCCCGGATTATCGCCAAAAGCTTGCGGCCGTTGCCCCAGAGCTGGTATGGTCTCGAGGATACGGAAACCCGCCTGCGGAAGCGGTATCTCGATACGATTCTGAATCCCGAAGTGAAGGAAATGTTCGTAAAAAAGAGCGTTTTCTGGGGCGCGGTGCGGGATTTTTTGAAACAGGAAAATTTTCTCGAAGTGGAGACGCCGGTTCTGGAGGGATTGCCGGGCGGAGCGGAAGCCGAACCATTCAAAACCCATCACAATGCCCTGGATCGGGATTTTTATCTGCGCATTTCCCTGGAACTTCCGCTCAAAAAATTGCTCGTGGGCGGCTACGAAAAAGTCTTCGAAATCGGGCGTATCTTCCGGAACGAAGGCATCGATGCCGAACATCTTCAGGATTACACGCATATGGAGTTTTATTGGGCTTATGCCAATTATCGGGATTTGATGAAATTCCTTCCGAAAATGTTTCAAACGGTCATCAAAAAAACTTTCGGAACTCTCAAAATTAAGAGCCAGGGATACGAAGCCGACTGGGGCAAGCCCTGGAAGACCTACGATTATTACGAGCTTTTCAAAAAATACGCCGGATTGGATTTGAACAAGGTTTCCGATAGCGGACTCAAAAAGAAGGCGGATGAACTGGGTTTGAAATACGAGCCTTCGGCACAAAGGGGCCGGCTCATCGATCTTATCTACAAAAAGACTGTTCGACCGAAGCTTGTGGAGCCCGGATTCCTCGTAAATCCGCCGGTGGAAATAGAGCCTTTGGCTAAGCGTTCCGCCGAGGATTCACGGCGTGTTGAGCGCCTGCAGATAATGGCTTATGGTACGGAACTCGGCAAAGGATTTTCGGAGCTGAACGACCCCTTGGACCAGCGGGAGCGTTTTGAGGCCCAGATGGCCTTGCGGGCGAAGGGTGATAAAGAAGCCCAGTATTTGGACGAAGATTTCTTGGAAGCGATGGAATATGGCATGCCGCCCGCGGCCGGTTTCGGAATGTCCGAGCGGGTCTTTTCGGTATTAATGGATAAGCCGATTCGGGAAACAGTCGTTTTTCCCTTGATGCGCGAAGATAAAAAATAAAATGCTCGATATAAATCTCATTCGGGAGAATCCCGACAAAGTAAAAAGGGGGATAGAGAAGAAAAAAGCCGATCCGAAATTGGTGGATAAATTCCTGCGGGTGGATGAGGAGTGGCGAACGAAGGTAAAAGCATTGGACGAGCTCAAGGCGGAGCAGAACGAACTCTCGAAGGAATTGGCGAAGGAACGGAAAGAGGATTTGATAAGCCGCGCCCAGCTTTTGAAACAGCGCATCGGCGACATTGAAGCGGAGCGCGGAACTCTCGAGACCAAACGCGATGAAATTTTGAATAAGATTCCGAATATCCCCTTCGAAGACGTTTTGATCGGGAAAGACGAAAACGGGAATAAAGTGATCCGGGAATGGGGCGAGAAACCAAAATTCTCCGCCGAGGACGGATTCAAGTCCAAAGATTATCTTTCTTTGGGAGAAAAGCTCGGTCTTATCGACGTGAAAAAGGCCGCCGAGGTTTCCGGCAGTCGTTTCGGATATTTGATGAATGAAGCGGCGCTCATGGAATTCGGTCTGGTTCAACTCGCGTTCAAAATATTATTGGAAGAGGGATTCATTCCCGTGGTGCCGCCCGTGATGATAAAATCGGACGTATTTGCCGGCATGGGAAAACTTGTGGGCGAACAAAAAGAAGATAAATATTATTTGCCCAAGGATGATTTATATTTAGTGGGAAGCGCCGAACATACTTTGGGCCCGCTCCAAATGAACGAAGTTTTCGAAGGAAAAGATTTGCCGCGCCGCTATGTCGGTTTTTCGACCTGTTTTCGGCGCGAGGCCGGTTCATATGGCAAAGACACAAAAGGGATATTACGGGTCCATCAGTTTGATAAGGTAGAAATGTTCTCTTTCTCAAAACCGGAAGATTCCGAAAAAGAGCATCAATTTTTGGTTTCGCTCCAAGAGAAGTTGATGCAGAAGCTGGAATTGCCATATAGGGTGGTGGAGATTTGCACCGGTGATATGGATTGGGTAGGTGCGCGCCAATTTGATATTGAAACTTGGCTTCCGGGCCAGAACGAGTATCGCGAAACGCATTCATGTTCCAATACCGCCGATTTCCAGACGCGGGGCATAAACGTCAAATATAAAACAGCCGAAGGGAAGAAGGAGTTCACGCATGCCTTGAACGGCACGGCCTTCGCCATCGGCCGGACCATTATTTCTATTTTGGAAAATTATCAGACGAAAGAGGGGAAGGTGAGGGTTCCGAAAGCGCTTCAGGATTACGTCGGAAAGAAAGAGATCGGGTAGGTCGTGAAACCCGACACGCCGAAAAAGTGTGCGCTCCGGGCCGCTAGGCCAAGTCTTACCCACTTTTTCAGCATGCCGGATTTCACTTGAATCAATAAATAATGGAGCGCGAAAGCACCCTTATTTATTTAATAATGCTAAAATTAACCTAATGAAGACTTTTTTGAAATTCATTCTTTGGGTTGCGGTTTTGGGCGGAGCGGTTTACGGGGGTTTTTATGCTTATGACAATTGGTGGAAGGCCGATAGTGGAAAGGCGATCAGGGAAGAGGCGGGCCAAAAAATCGGCGATTATGCCAAATCCGTCGCGAGTTCGACGAAACAAACCGCCACGGCGTTCGTAAAAAACCAAGTGGGGAATTTCATCGCGAGCGTAGGAGAAGAAATCCAATCGGCTGGTTTGAATTTGTCCGGTGTGGCCTCTTCCGTTCCGGCGTTCGTCCAAACGCAAATTCCGGCGAGCCCGCTTTCAGGAATTATTCCCGCGCCGACCAGCTCCGCTTTCAATGTTCCGCCGCCTCCGGCGACGATAGTGATAAAGATGAATGAACCCCTGTCATTTTCCGTAAACAGCGGCCAGGTTTATAAAATTGATTGGGGCGATGGCCTGAAAGACCAGGGTGCGACGGAAACCGGCAAGACTATTATTGTGAACCATATCTGGAAGAACGAAGGCGATTATAAGGTGAATGTGAGCGTAGGTAACAGCGTTTCCACGAATATTTATTCGTTCCCAGTGCGCGTGTATCAGTAATAATAAAATGGAAAACCTGATAACAAAAAAAAAGCACCATTTTCGGTTTTATTTTGTTTTGGGCGGTTTCTTTCTTTTTTTTATCGTATTGATTGGCTTGTTTTATTTTATTCTCCGTTCACCTTGGCTTAAGGTGCAGAATTTCGACGTGCCGAATCTTCCGGGCATTTCGCGGGAAGAAATATTCGATTCCCTCAAAACTCGGATGCTTGAGGGAAAATTCCGGGCGATGGTGGAACCCGGAAACATCCTCTTTTGGGAGTTCGGCAAATATCCCGATTCGCTCTACCGCATTCCGGCTGTGAAAGATTTGAAAGTCGAGACCGATTTCTGGAAGCATTCCGTGAAAATCTCAGCCGGGGAAAGACAGCTTTGGGGGGTGGTTTGCGACGAGAATAATCTTTCCTGTTTCGGTCTCGACGAGAACGGCGTGATTTTCAGCAAGGTACCCTCGGTTTCCGGCTTTTTGATACTGAAGATAAGTGACATCAACAAAAGATTTTTCTTTCCCGGCCAAGGACTTTTTTCGAGGCCCGAATGGTTTGCTAATTTGAAGCAATCCATTGAAGTCCTGAATCGGAACGGATTGAAAGTCGTCTCGGCCGAAATAGGGGATTTATCGCTCCGCGAATGGACAGCGCGCACGGCCAAAGGATCGAATTTCTATTTCAGTTTGAATTTCTCACCTGAGAACCTAGATTCCGTTCTTAAAAACCTGAAGAAAGAGATTAATGTCGGTGCGGCGGGATACATTGACTTAAGGGTTCCAAATCGGATTTACTACAAGTGATATATGAAGATGGAGGTGCCGACACGGTAATCCGGCTGGGGAGTGTTGCCGAGTCCGGCGGGAGCCGGGCGCAATTCTTTCAGCCAGCCGTAATCCTCGCCGGGTTTCCGGGTAATGGTACTGTCGGTCGGCTGGACGGAGTTCTGAAGAAATTCCGCCGACACCGCGAGCCATTCGATATTCTCTTCCCGCGGGTCGCCTTTCGAGGAATACCAACCCTCCACCGTGTCTTTGCCGAGATAATATGCCGGGTCGCCGGCGCCGAAATAATCCACGGCGATTTTCTCAATACTTCCGCCGCCCGGCGGATTCTTCACGAATTTTGCAAGGCGTTTCAAGTCTTGCCCCCAGTCATAATTGGAATCCACAACATATTTGTAGCCGTTCATCGTTCCGCCGCCGATTTCGTTGAAATAGGAGAGGAAATAGGGGTAGGCTGCAAAAGTTTCGGCCGCGCACCAGACGAGTACAATCGCAAGAATAGCGCGTTTCGGGCCGTTATTTGACCCAGCACTCAGCCAATTTTTTAGACCGCTCGCGGCGAGAATATACATCGGGGCTATCAGTGGCAGAAGATGGCGGAAGCCGATATTCAGCGTGCTATTTATGCTGTAAGCCCAATACAGGAGAATAAGGAGGAATAGGCTGAACTCGGCAAAATTGGTACCGAGATACTCGGCGAATTTTTGGAATATTTTCCCGCCTTTGAATTTTACAATAATGTTTTTCAGCCCGAAGAACATCGAGAGGAAGAGCAGAATAAGGGCGGGAATAGATTCTTTAAGGAGGAAGACGACAGGGAAGTAATAATGCCAGCCGATTTTCGAAACCTCGCCCAAAAAATAAGAAGTGTTTCCGCCGGCCGAGCGTTGGATCACCATCATCACGCCGAGCATATATTCTCCGAGCGGGCGCATGAGCCGGCTTTCTGCGAGTCTCACATTGAATTGGGCGAGCGCTTGAGGCTGGAAATTTTCCAGAATGCTTTTCGTATCGCTTACCTGTTTCTCAATCGGATAGTTCAAAGTAAAGACGAAGTAAGCGGCATAGACGGCGGCGAGCGCGATAACGAAAACCAATATTAGATTTTTCGCGTGCCGCCAGAAACTCGTTTCGAATCCCCGAATTTTTTCTCCGAACCAGTAGAAGAACGCGAGCGCGATGAAAAGAGGGATCAAAAGGACCGTGGAAAATTTCAGAAGCAAAGCGATGCCGAGTCCGATGCCGGCCAAAATCAAATTCAAGCCGCTCCGCCGATTCAAGAATCTAACGAAAAGATAGGCAGCTAGGAGAAAACCGAAAGCGGCAGCGATGTCCGTCGTCACATAGTGTCCGTGGGCCAATACGGAGGGGGAGACGGCGAAAAGGAAGGCGGGCAGAAGCGCCCACCATTTGCCCAAAAGTTCTCGGGACCAAAGGTAAATAAGAATAACGGTAAGAAGTGTGATGATTATCGGAAAAATTCGGGCGTTTTTTACGATGTCGTCCGGATTATTGCCCGAATTGAAAAGGAAAAGAGAACCTATATCCCATTGGTAATTTACTTCTTTTTCCCATTTGGGACTGTCCGTCGGAAATTTGAGGTCCATGCCGAGGAGCGGAAGGGCGGCGAGTACCTTCAAGAGCGGGGGATGCTCTGGATTCAGGCGATAATCCAGATATTTTACATAGGAATAGCCGGCCGGAATATGGGCCAATTCATCCATTGTCGCCGACTCTTGCCGGGAAACATCAAACATTAATAGTCCGCTTCCCAGAACGATGATTACAAGAAGAATAGATGGAATAAAACCGTAAAACTTATCTTTCATTTGTGTTATTATACTATAAAGAGAAAAGAACTATGAATTTCAAGGAAGAAAAAGGCTATTCACTTATTGAACTTCTTATTTATGTCGCCATCTTCGCGGGGAGCGCGGTGTTTTTGACGGCGATTTTACTTTCGGTCACAAGAATTCAAACCCGTCAGAATTCCGTGAACGAGGTCAATAATCAAATTTCTTTCGTCGCGGGTACCGTTCAGCAATTGGTTCGCGATTCTAACTTGATTGATATGGAAAGCGGTACTGCAACTTCAACTATTAGTTTGAGAATGGCTTCTTCAACGCTTGACCCGACTCTTATTTACGCGAGCGGTACCGCGATTTACTTAAGTGAGGGGACAGTTATTCCGTCGAGCACGCCCGTAGCCATCACGAATTCCAACGTGACCGTAAACAGCTTTACGGCCACCAAATACGAGAATCCCGGCGGACTCGCTATCATCCAATTGGGGATTACAATGACTTATAATTCGCCGACGCCCTCCGCCCAGCTTACCCGTTCGCTTCAGACAGCCATTGCTCGAGTTTCGGCTGCCCAATTCGATTCGGCGGTTTACCCCACGGCAGTTTCAAGTACGCTTACTTTAGGCACAGCCGTGAATCCGTGGTACACAGGCTATTTCAATAATAACGTTTCAGTCGGCGGCCAGTACGGCCAAATCGGTCTCGGAACCGGAGCTTCGGCTTCAACAAATGTATTGCTCAAGGCGGCAGGGAATATTGGTTTTTCGGCTTCCACTTATGGCATTATCTTGAATTCACCCGGCGGCACCTGCTTCTTGGTTGGTGTGAGTAACGCCGGCGCTCTTTCAACAGCCACAACCACCTGCCCGTAGTAAAACAATACAAAAATGAGATTAACCTCATCTTTATTAATATCATTAATCACATTGATAATCGGATGAAATTGGTCAATGGATTAAAACAAGCGTTATTCTAAAGTTTATTTGTTCTAGTATAGGTTTTTATGCGATGATTGGCCAATTAATCTGCTTATATTTAATATTCGACTGGTTTATTTTTTAACACTAAAACAGGGAGGATACCTTGTTTTGTGAGAAAACCGTCTCGCAGGCTGAGCGGGCATAGTGTCCCTGTAAGAGGACGAGCGAGGCCGAGAGCGAGCGCAAATTCCTCGCTGGGGAATTTGATAGCGTGTTTTCGAACAGAATAAGGTATCCGACCGACAAACATTGGCGCTTGACACTCCCGAGTGCTAATATAGTATAATCACCATTATGACGGAAAGGAACAGAACCATATTGGAGGCGGCGGTGCGGGACTTCGTGAAAACAGGCCAGCCTGTCACATCCGACCATCTTTTCGAAAATTACGATTTCGGCATCCGTCCGGCCATGATTCGGTTGGAACTTTCCGAGCTGGCCGAGGACGGCTACTTTTCCCGTAAACATCCTTCGGGCGGGCGCATTCCGACCGATAAAGCCTACCGATTTCTGGCCGAACAATTTTTAACGGAGGAGCCGAAGAGGGAAAAGAATTCGGATGTCTTCAAGGAATTGACGGCGGATTTCAACCGAGGTGGAAGAAAATCTTTCGTGGAAGAAGTGGCCGGGGAACTCGGCCTTATGGGCGTGGGATTTCTGCCTCACGAGGGCGAATTTTTCGGCAGCGGATTGGAGGAGCTTTTGGAACAGTTGGACACCGTGACCAAAAAGGATTTGGTGGAAGTGGTGCGGGATTTCGAGAAACTGCCCGAAAGGATACTCGAGAACAAATCCTGGTGGGAGAAGGAAAAAGACTGGCCACGCGTTTTCGTGGGTCAGAGCCCCGTCACGCGGAGCCCCCACATTTCCGTTTTCGCCACCTACTTTAATCGCGGACCGGAAGATTTCCTGATGATTACCATCGGCCCCAAGCGGATGGATTACACGAAACCGATAAGATTCCTAAAGTCGCTTGAAAGATCAATGGAAAATTAAAAATATGGAAGAAAAAGATTTAAATTTAAAAAATAACGATGTGCCGGAAGATCCGATTGTAAAATTGGAAAGTGAAAAGGAAGAGTACCTGAACGGATGGAAGCGAGCGAAGGCCGATTTAATCAATTACAAAAAAGAAGAAACGGCGCGCCTCGAAAATTTCGCCAAGTTCTCAAATGAAATGCTCACAGCCGACCTTATCCCCGCCTTGGACAGCTTCGAATTGAGCCTCTCGGTCTTGAAGGACGGCGATCCGGCGAAGAAAGGAATGGAGCTGATAAGGAGCCAGCTTGAGGATATTTTGAAAAAGCACGGCCTCGAAAGAATCAAAATCCAGCGCGGTGACCCTTTCGATACGAATCTGGCGGAAGCGGTAGGCGAAGTGAATGCCGCGGAGCCGCCGGGAACGATAGCGGAAGAGGTATCGGGAGGATACAGGCTGCACAATAAAGTCATAAAACCCGTCAGGGTGAAATTGTCGAAAGGTCAGGATAATAAATAATAAAACAATAATAAATAAAAATATGGCAAAAATTTTAGGAATAGATTTAGGAACGACGAATTCGGCAGTCGCGGTGATGGAAGGCGGCGAAGGGAAAATATTGGAGAACAGCGAAGGGGCCCGCACCACTCCCTCGATTGTCGCAGTCAACAAATCAGGCGAGCGTCTGACAGGTCTTCTGGGTAAACGGCAGGGCGTAGTGAATCCGCAGAATACAATTTACTCGGTAAAACGCTTAATCGGCCGGAAATTTTCGGATCTAGAGGTCCAGCGCGACCGCAAGTGGCTTTCGTACGAGATAAAGGAATCGGCGACGGGCGGCGTGGAGATAAAAATGGCGGACCGGTGGTATAAGCCGGAAGAAATATCCGCGATGGTTTTGCAGAAAATCAAGGCGGATGCAGAAGCGAAGCTCGGGGAAACGGTTGATGAAGCGGTCATCACGGTGCCGGCCTACTTCGACGACAGCCAAAGGCAGGCGACCAAGAATGCGGGGGAAATCGCTGGATTGAAAGTGGACCGCATTATCAATGAGCCGACTGCGGCGGCTTTTGCCTATGGATTCGGGAAAGAAAAGAATCAGAAGATCGTCGTATACGATTTCGGCGGCGGCACTTTCGACGTATCTGTGCTTGAAATGAGTTACGATTCGGAGACTAAAGAACAGACGGTGGAAGTGAAGGCGACCGGTGGCGACACTCATTTGGGCGGAGACGATTTCGACAAGGTTATCATAGAATATCTCGTGGGCGAATATAAAAAACAGGAAGGCATCGATATTTCGAAGGACACTCTGGCACTCCAGCGTTTGCGGGAAGCGGCCGAGCGCGCGAAGCACGAGCTTTCGACGGCGGCCGAGAGCGAAATAAATCTGCCCTACGTCACTTCCGATTCTTCGGGGCCAAAGCATCTAGTGATGAAGCTCACGCGGGCGAAGCTCGAATCTCTGGTCGGCGATATGATCAATCACTCCATTGATCTCGTGAAAGACGCGGTCACTTCGCCGACTCCGAAGGGCGCTGGTCTGAAATTTTCAGATATAAATGAAGTTATTTTGGTCGGTGGACAGACCAGAATGCCGGCCATTCAGGAGGCCGTGAAGAAGCTCTTCGGCAAGGATCCCCATCAAGGTATCAATCCCGATGAAGTGGTGGCGATTGGGGCTGGAATTCAAGGCGAGATACTTTTAGCTAAAAAAGAAGGACGTAAAACCGAAGGTGAAGTTTTACTCCTTGATGTGACACCTCTCACTTTAAGTATTGAGACAATGGGTGCGGTCGCCACTCCGATGATTCAGAAGAACACCACAATGCCAACCGCGAAGACTCAAGTTTTTTCGACGGCCGCGGACAATCAGACCTCGGTTGAAATCCACATCGGACAGGGAGAACGCCCGATGATGGCCGACAACAAGACATTGGCCAGATTCATTTTGGATGGCATACCGCCATCGGCGCGCGGCGTTCCCCAGATCGAAGTAACTTTTGATATCGACGCGAACGGCATCCTTACCGTTTCCGCGAAAGATAAAGCGACAAACAAGGCTCAGTCGGTGAAAATCGAAGCTTCGACGAGCTTGAATAAAGACGAAATCGAAAAACTCAAAAAAGAAGCGGCTGAACACGCGACGGATGACCAGAAGAAGCGCGAACTCATCGACGCGAAGAACCAGGCGGAGTCGATTGTCTACGCGGCGGAGAAGGGCCTGAAGGACGCGGGGGACAAAGTCCCGGCAGACGTGAAAGAAGACGTGAATGCAAAAATCGCCAAAATAAAAGAAATTCAAGAAGGAAGCGATGCCGCAGCAATAACGGCGGCGGCGAATGAACTTTCTACCTCGCTTCAAAAGATCGGAGAATCCCTCTATAATAAAAAAGATGACACCCAGCCTTCAAATAATAAGTGAGTCCCATGAAGCGGAAGTAGACCGTAATATTTGGAAGATATCGCTTTTGGGATTTTTAGGAATTATGGGAAGCTTCGCGGCTTTCTCCGGTTTTTTGCGTCTGATTTCGGGTTTGGACAATGTTTATTTCTGGCCGACCGTCTTGGCTTTCACTTTCTTTTTGATTATTGCCATTCTCCAGGTTTTCTTAATAAAAGGCTTAGGGAAGCTTTCGCTCATCGCGTTTTTGGAAGTGGTCGCCGTACTCGCCGTTTTTCCGGATAAAATTTATCCGGTGCCGTCCATCCCGCTTCTTATCGGGGCATTCGTGGCTTTCATTTTTATCATTGAAGCGATGAAACACGGCCGGAATTTTGTTTTGAACGGCATCAAGCTCCATTTCTTCGAAACTACCCGGGTATTTTTGCCCAAAATCGTAACTGGCCTTTTAATATTTCTTTCGGTCGTCCTTTATCTTAATTATTTCGAATGGGGGAAGTTCACCGAAGTGATGGGCCGGCGGCTCGTGGCGGGGACCATCACCGCGAGCGAACCCGTCGCGCGAGTTATTGTGCCTGGTATTTCTTTGAATGGAACAGTCCGGAATCTTTTGCGAAGCCTAGCCGCTGAAAAGTTGAGTCGAACTAAATTGAAAGTTCCAGGTGTGAGAGCTGAAAGCCCGGAAACAGATTTCCGTTCCCTTCCCAAACAGGACCAGGATAAATTCATTAACCAGGCTACAGACCAGTTATTGGAGGTTCTTAAGAAACAATTCGTAAATTTGAACCCCGTTCAGGGAACGGCTGATTTCGCTTATGACGTCGCCGTAAAATACTTAAACTCCTTTGATGGTTCGTCCTGGATTTTACCTCTGGCCGTTTCGTTGATTTTCTTCTTTACGGTAAAAAGCATTTTCTTCATCCTGTATTGGTTCGTCGTTTTATTGGCATTCATTATTTTTAAAACACTCGTCGTCTTCGGTTTTGCTTATTTCAATTTGGAAACGCGGAGCCGCGAATTCACGCTTCTGTCTTAAATGGCGAAAGATTACTACAAAATTCTTGGCGTTCCAAAGACATCTACGGAAGACGATATAAAAAAGGCTTATCGCAAGTTGGCTCATCAGCATCATCCGGATAAGCAGGGTGGGAATGAAGGCAAGTTCAAAGAAGTAAACGAAGCTTATCAAATCCTTTCCAATAAGGAAAAGCGCGCGCAATACGACCGCTTCGGCCAGGTATTCGAAGGCGGCCAGGGCGGGAGTAATCCTTTTGCGGGCGGGTTTTCTGCTTCTGATTTCGGCGGTTTCTCCGCTGGTTTCGGGGGGTTCGGCGGTGAAAATGGCGACCTGAATGATATTTTCGAGACTATTTTTGAGCAGTTCGGCGGCGCGTCTGGCCATCGACGGAAGACATATGCCCAGGGTTCGGATATCGAGATCATTCAAGAGTTGACGCTCGAAGAGGTTTTCCGGGGTGTGAATCGCCGGATTAATTTCAAAACTTATCTAGTTTGCGGCGATTGTCAGGGTTTGGGCCACGATAAGAGCAAAGGCTTTGAAATCTGCGACGCGTGCGGCGGGCGAGGCGAAGTAAACGTGGAGCGCAAAACTTTTTTCGGCCAATTCTCGCAGGTGAGAGTTTGTTCCGAGTGTTCCGGTTCCGGCCAGTTGCCCAAGTCGCCGTGCCCGAAGTGCAAGGGAAAAGGGCGGGTTTCCGGTAATAGGGAAGCGAACGTCAGTATCGCGCCGGGCGTGGAGGATGGCCAGATTATCAAGCTTCAGGGCGCCGGCGAAGCAGGCGAGCGTCAGGGTGGAGTGGGTGATCTTTACGTGATAGTGAGGGTCAAACCCCATTCGGTTTTCATTAGGAAAAAGGAAGATCTGTATTTAACGAAGGATATCGGTATAGCGGAAGCATTGCTTGGGAAAGACATCTTGATTGCCGACGTCAGCGGAGAAATATTCCCAGTCAAGATTCCCGGCGGTTTTTCGCTCCAGGAAAAAATGAAAATGGCTCATCGGGGCATGCCAAAACTCGGTTCGTCTTCGCACGGCGATCTTTATATATCCTTCAATTTGAAACTGCCGAAGCACATATCCGGCAAGGCGAAGAAATTACTCGAAGACTTGGAAGGAGAATTTTAGAAATGAATGGAATTTTCGGGATTTATAAGCCGAAAGGACCGACCTCAAACGACATCGTTCAGAGCATAAAGAGGATTGCCGGAGGCGAGAAGGTCGGCCACGCGGGGACGCTCGATCCTTTGGCTGAAGGCGTGCTTGTCGTGGGCATCGGCCGCGAAGCCACGAAAAAATTGGGCATCGAAGTGAAAAAGGAAAAAGAATATCTAGCCAAAATCAAATTGGGCGAAACGAGCGAAACGGACGATGAAGAAGGGGGGAAGACATTTGTGTCGGATAGGAGGCCGGATATCTCGGAAATTAAAGAAGCGATAAAGAAATTCATCGGGAATATCAAACAGATTCCGCCCATCTACAGTGCGATAAAAGTGAGCGGCAAGGAAGCCTATAAATTTGCCAGGAAAGGCGAGAAGCCGGTATTATTGGAAAGAGAAGCGGAGATAAAAGAGATTGAAGTTTTGGAATACGAGTGGCCTTATCTGGAATTGCGCGCCGTGACCGGTCCGGGCGTTTATATAAGAGCTTTGGCTCGGGACATAGGAAAAGAATTGGGAACCGGCGCGTATCTCGCGGCGCTCAAAAGAACGAGAGTGGGGGATTTTACGGCAGATGAGGCATTGAGTTTGGATGATTTCAAAAAACTATGGTCAAATTCGAACAATTCAAAGAAATAGAGCTCAAGGTTGCGAAGGTATTGGAGGCCGAGCGGGTGGAGGGTTCGGAAAAACTCTTGAAGCTCAAGGTGGATTTGGGCGAGCCGGAACCGCGCCAGATATTGGCGGGTGTCGGAAAAGTTTATTCTCCCGAAGAAATGATTGGGCGTGAGATAATCGTGGTCGCAAACCTCGAGCCGCGGATGTTTACCCTTCGACACGGCTCAGGGCAAGTGGGGTTGGAAAGCCAAGGAATGCTTTTGGCGGCAAATGACGCAGGCGGACCGGTACTCTTAAGACCGGACAGGGAAGTTCCTCCCGGTAGCCCAATATCCTAATTTTACATTTTTATTTTTAAAAATTATTTATAAAATTCAAAAATTATAAAATTTTACTATGACTTTCCCTAAAATAGGGGCTCATGTTTCGACCGCCGGCGGGCTTTTTACGGCCTTTGAGCGGGCGAAAGAAATTGGCGCGGATTGCGTCCAGATTTTCGGGGCCTCGCCCCGCACCTGGCAGGCGAAATTGCCGGACAAAGAAGAGATAAATAAATTCAAGGAGGAAGAAAAAAGAACCGGCATCGGTCCGGCTTATCTTCATGCTTCGTATCTCGTGAATCTCGGCAGTCCGAATCCCGACCTGGTTTCGAAATCCGTGAAAAGCCTATCGGATCATTTGAAAATCGCCGAACTTATCGGGGCAATTGGGCTCATTTTTCATATCGGTTCAAGCGCGGGAATGGACAAGGAAAAATCGCTGAATCAGGTGATAGTTGGGATGGAAAAAGTCTTGGCGAATATTCCCGGCAAAAGTTTTCTCGTGATGGAAAACAATGCCGGCGGGGGAGAAAAAATCGGTAAGACTATAGAAGAACTCGCGTTTATTTTCAAAAAACTCGGTTTGAAACGCGTAAAAGTCTGTTTAGATACGGCTCACGCATATGAGTCGGGAATCATCAAATATGACACGGCGGACATCGAAATATTTGTGGACAAGATGGATAAGGAAATCGGCTTGAATAATATCGTCGCTATCCACGCCAATGATTCCAAAACCCTCTGGAATTCGCACAATGACCGGCATGAAAATATCGGCGCCGGCTATATCGGCCTTCCGGGATTCAAAGCGCTCGCGAAGGAAAAACGGCTTTGGGACAAAACGTGGCTCTTGGAAGTGCCGGGGTTCGAAAATGAGGGACCGGACAAGAAGAATGTGGAAATTTTAAAGAAATGTTTTATATAAACAATCCGTTACGCCGAAAAAGTGTGCGCTCCGGGCCGCTAGGCCAAGTCTTACCCACTTTTTCAACGTACCGGATTGTTCAATAATCTATGTTATGAGAATTTTCGTTTCCGTAAAAGCCAATGCCAAAAATGAAAAAGTCGAAAAACTCGACGAAACTCACTACAAGGTTTGGGTAACCGAACCGCCGGTGGATGGAAAGGCGAATAAGGCTGTTGCAAACGCTCTTTCCGAGTTTTTGGGGATATCCAAGATAAACATCGCCTTGGTCGGAGGCGCGACATCGAAGAAAAAAATATTCGAAATAGACGACATATGGTCTTCAAAGAAAAAGTTCTTCGAATC